>Ga0316197_10001023_pt1 | contig 19782 bp, 19 predicted proteins | sample OudBiesiAoxic_MG_FD_204939 | JGI IMG/M metagenome (GOLD analysis project Ga0316197, IMG submission 204939) | Coastal sediment microbial communities from Oude Bieten Haven, Netherlands - site A oxic | ecosystem: Environmental > Aquatic > Marine > Coastal > Sediment | place: Netherlands... | reverse complement strand
AAAGTGTCCTTGTCGGGACGGCGGGATTTGAACCCACGACCCCTTGACCCCCAGTCAAGTGCGCTACCAAACTGCGCCACGTCCCGCTCGCCCCGGAGAGCGAACGGGAGCAGCGTACCTGAGCCGGTCAGCCGTCCCATCGCCGCCAGAGCAGCCGATCGGCAAGACCGCTACGCGGGCGTCTGGAGAGGCTCGCCCGTCTCGATCAGGGTCTTCAGCCCGTCCAGGATGAGACTCCACCCACCCGACACAGCAGTGTAGGTAGCGGTCTCGCCGTCGAAGCGGTCGTGCACGAGGGTCAGCTTCGTCAGCTCCGGACCCATCTCCTCCAGCTCGAACGCAACGCGACTAGGGCTGTCCCCTTGCAGGGACTCGTCCCACTGTGCGGAGAACGTCATGACCAGACGCTTGCCGGCCTCGGCCTCGACGATCTCACCGACGATGGCGACCGACCCATCGGGGCCGCGGTACTCATACGACGCGCCGGGGTCGACCGAGTCGGCCACCAGCGCGAACCCGTAGTAGTAACGGGTGGTGAAGCCCGGGTCGACGAGTGCCTCCCACACCCTCTCGCGGGGGGCCTTGATGTGGATGCTCTGCACGAACGCGGGTGCTGTTGCGGTCATGGTTGCCTCTCGCTTCTCGAGGTCGTCGCGCAGGTCGACCAGCATTCGGGAGAACGGCGCCCGGTAGCGGTCGATCCAGCGGTCGGCGATGTCTTGGATGGGGACGGCGTTGAGGTAGTGGTGCTTGGACCGGCCCACCTTGCGCGTGACGATCAGACCGGCCTCCTCCAGGACCCCAAGGTGCTTGGCCACGCCGAACCTCGTCAGGTCCGGCAGCACCTCACACAGCTGGCCCAGCGTGCGTCCGTCCCACTCGCGCAGCGCGTCAAGCAGCTCTCGACGACTGGGATCTGCAAGTGCACGGAACACAGGGTCCACAGGCTAAAAATAGGTGACTGATTGGTCACATGTCAACAGGAAGTTCGGGTCACGAATCGGTTACGGATCGATTCGAGTGCATCCACTGCTGTCGGGAGTGCCGAAGTCCAGGTAACGCAACCCTGCGTATTGCTTGGAGGATTTCATGAACATCCGTCTTGCCGGAGCGGTCGCCGTCACGGCCGCGCTCGTGCTGACCGGTTGCTCGTCGTCTGACGACGACACCGCTGCCACCGAGGCCACCGCTGAGGCCACCGAGGAGGCCATGGAGACTGAGGAGGCTGTTGAGGAGGTTGGCACCATCGTCGACGTTGCCTCCGCTGGCGAGGACTTCACCACACTCGTGGCCGCTGTCGACGCGGCCGGCCTGGTGGAGACCCTAAGCGGCGAGGGTCCGTTCACCGTGTTCGCCCCGACCAACGAGGCGTTCGACGCGCTGCCCGAGGGTGTGCTCGACGCGCTCCTCCTGCCGGAGAACGAGGCCGTGCTGACCAGCATCCTCACCTACCACGTCGTGCCGGGTGAGGTCACTTCCGACATGATCACCGACGGTGACGTCGCCACGGTCGAGGGCCAGAGTGTCACCATCAGCACCGAGGATGGTGTCACGGTCAACGGGGCCACGGTCGTCACCGCAGACGTCGACGCCTCCAACGGCGTCATCCACGTCATCGACGCTGTCCTGATCCCGCCGGACGTCGACCCCGCCAGCCTGGTCAGCTAATCGCCGCCAGCAAACACCCAGCACCACCCGACGAGGGGTACCGCACACCGCGGTGCCCCTCGTCGCACGTGTCGTCCGCGGATGCGTCCTAGCGGCGGGAGCGCTTCTCCCGCACCCGCATGGACACGTCGATCGGGGTCCCGGTGAACCCGAACTCCTCGCGCAGCCGACGTTCGATGAAGCGTCGGTATCCGGCCTCCAAGAACCTCGTGGTGAACAGCACGAACCTCGGCGGACGGACGTCGGCCTGCGTGCCGAACAGGATGCGCGGCTGCTTGCCCCCGCGCATCGGGTGCGGGTGCTCGGCCACGAGCCGCCCGAGGAAGGAGTTGAGCTGCCCAGTCGTCACCCGCGTCTCCCAGCCGTCGAGAGCCTGGTCCAGCGCGGGCACCAACCGCTCCACGGCCCGCCCAGTGCGCGCCGAGACGTTGACCCGCGGCGCCCAGCCGTAGCGGTGCAGCTGCCGGTCGATCTCTCGCTCGAGGTCGTGGCGTCGCTCCTCGTCGAGCAGGTCCCACTTGTTGAAGGCCACGACCATCGCCCTCCCGGCCTCCTCGACCATGGTCAGCAACCGCAGGTCCTGCTCGGTCAATGGCTCGGAGGCGTCGATGAGCACGACGACGACCTCGGCACGCTCGATCGCCGCTGACGTGCGCAGCGTCGCGAAGTACTCCGCGCCCGACGCCTCTCGTGCCCGACGCCGGATTCCGGCGGTATCGATGAACCGCCACTCCTGCCCACCGAGCTCGACCAACTCGTCGATCGGGTCGACGGTGGTGCCCGCGACCGAGTCGACCACCGCTCGCTCCTGTCCGGTCAGCTTGTTGAGCAGGCTCGACTTGCCGACGTTCGGACGCCCCACCAGGGCGACCCGGCGTGGACCCCGCTGAACGTCGAACGACTCGGCCGGCGCCTCGGGCAGCACGTCGAGCACGGCGTCGAGCAGGTCCCCGCTCCCCCGCCCGTGCAGCGCCGACACCGCGTACGGCTCGCCAAGGCCCAGGTTCCACAGCGTCGCAGCGTCGGCCTCGGCAGCCGGTCCGTCCACCTTGTTCGCTGCCAGCACCACGGGCTTGCCGGACGCCCGCAGCACCCGGACGACGGCCTCGTCGGCGTCGGTGGCGCCCACGGTCGCGTCGACCACGAACATCACGACGTCCGCAAGCTGAACAGCGACCTCGGCCTGCGCCGCGATGCGTGCGGCCATCCCCTGGGCGTCGGGGTCCCAGCCTCCGGTGTCGACGAGGGTGAACCGGCGACCCGACCACACGGCGTCGTAGGCCACCCGGTCGCGGGTGACACCCGGGACATCCTGCACGACAGCCTCACGGCGCCCGATGATGCGGTTCACCAAGGTCGACTTGCCGACGTTCGGTCGCCCGACCACGGCGACGACCGGAACCGGGCCCTCGGCCTCGTCGCCGGCGTCGTCCACGACGATCTCGTCGAACAGGTCGTCGCTCATCGCGCATCCTCCGGGAGCAGGGCCAGCACGGCATCCACCGTCTGGTCCACGGTCAGGTCGGAGGAGTCGATGACCGACACCCCGGGTGCGGCCTCGGTGAACGCTGCCACGGTGGAGTCCTGGGCGTCTCGTCGAACGATCTGGTCGCGGGTAGCAGCCACGGCTGACTCGTCAGCCACCCCGTGGACGTCGAGGGCTCGCCGGGCCAGCCGGGCGTCCTCGCGGGCGAGCAGCAGCACGCGCACGTCGGCATCCGGTGCGACGACGGTCGTGATGTCGCGACCCTCGGCGACCCAGCCGCCCTCGGCGACGATCGCCTGCTGACGGCGCACCATCTCCTCGCGAACGGACAGGTTGGTGGCGACGGCGCTCACGCTCTCGGAGATGGCCGTCGAGCGGATCGCCTCAGACACGTCGACGCCGTCCACCGAGAACGTCGGTGCCGTCGGGTCGGTCCCGATCTCGAGGGGCAGCTCACGCGCAGCGGCGGCGACGGCGTCGGGGTCGTTCAGGTCGATCCCTCGGGAACGAGCCCACCAGGTCAGCGCCCGGTACATCGCGCCGGTGTCGAGGTAGCCGAGCTGAAGGCGTGCGGCGACGGCCCGGGCCACGGTGCTCTTTCCGGAGCCCGAGGGCCCGTCGATGGCGATCACGGGAGCTCGGGTCACCACCGAAGGGTACGGCGACGCAGGCTACGAGCCGTGCACCGTCCAACCGCGCAGGCGCAGACCGTCGGTCAGGGCCTGCTGCGCCTGCGGGCGCACCGACAGCTCCACCAGTCCGACCGGCTCGCCGGGCACGTGCTCGATACGGACGTCCTCGACGTTGACGCCGACGTCGCCGACATCGGAGAACAGCTCGGCCAGCTGGCCTGGACGGTCGGCGAGCTCCACCGGCACGCCGACGAACTCCGCCTGCGGGTCGCCGTGCTTGCCGGGCAGCCGACTACGACCCACCACCCCGGCGCGCAGCAGGCGTTCGACCCCGTCCATGTCGGGCTCGCCCGGGGCGCCGAGAGCGGCGATGGCCTGGTCGAGATCGGCGCGCACGGCGGCCAGGACGTCGCGCACGGCGAGCGCGTTGGCGTTGAGGATCTGCCGCCACATCGCCGGGTCGCTGGCCGCCACCCTGGTGATGTCGCGCACTCCCCCGCCGGCCAGGCGCACCTCCTGACCGCCGGCGTCGCTGAGCCGTCCCGCCACCAGGGCCGAGACGAGGTGCGGGGCATGGCTGACCACGGCGACGGCGGCGTCGTGCTGCTGCGGGCTCATCCGCACCGGCATCGCACCGACCAGCAGCGCGAGCTGGGTGACCATCTCGACGGGTGTTCCCCCGTTGGTGGCTGGAGGGCAGATCACCCAGGGCCGGCCACGGAACAGGTCGTGGTGAGCACCGGCCGGGCCGGAGACCTCGCGTCCGGCCATCGGGTGCCCGCCGACGTAGCGCGCCGAGCCGACGTGGCCCGCGACGGCCTGCGCGAGCGGGGCCTTGACGCTCGTCACGTCGGTGACGGCACCGATGCCGTCCTCCTCGAGCAGGGCCGTCACCACACCGGCTGCCAGGTGCGGCGGTACCGCGACCACCGCGAGATCGACCTCGGCATGCTCGCGGTCCGGGAGACCGGCGCCACGCTCGATGGCCACCGCCAGCGACTGCGGGTCGACATCGCGCAGGTAGACCTCCAGCCCCCGGGCGCGCAGCGCGAGCCCGATGGAGGCGCCGATGAGGCCGGTCCCGACGACGAGAACCGACCGAAGCTCGGGTGCGGTCACGACGCGGACGGGTCGTCGTGGCGCAGGTCTGTCCGCAGTGCCCGGGCACCGTGCAGGTAGACGTGCTGTACCTCGCTGCGCCCCAGGTCGGTCTCCACGTGTGCGAGCAACCGGACGACGCGTGGCATGGCCCCGGCCACGTCAAGCTCGCGGGCGCACAGCAGCGGCACGTCGGTGATGCCGATGAGTCGAGCGGCGTAGGCGGGGAACTCCGAGACAAGATCCGGCGTCGCGGTGAAGATGACGCTGATCAGGTGATCCTGGGTGAGTCCGTTGCGGTCGAGCACCGACTGCACGAGCTCGCGGGTGCGCTCGAGCAGGTGCCCCCGCTCGTCCACCTCTAGCTGGGTTGCCCCCCGCACTGCCCGTACCGCCACAGACGCATGCTAGAGAACCACGGTCGGCTGTCCTGTCCCCTGGCCCCGTCCGTGCCTGGACACGACACCGTTCTGTCGGGATCGTGCGCCGTCATCTGCTGGACTACACATCATGCTCACCGTGCTCCCGCTCGTGCGTCTTCGCGACTGGTGGGACCGCGTCTTCTGGGTCATCCCGGTGATGGGAGTTGTGGCCGGCTGGCTGCTCGACTCCGTGTCGGTGACGGTCGACGAGTGGCTGTTCAGCATTGAGCTGGTTCGAGGGTTCATGTCCCCAAGCGCCACCGTCACGCTGCTGGCCGCGATCGGTGGCGGGATGGTCACGTTCACGGGGTTCGTGTTCTCCGTGGTCCTGCTCATGCTGCAGTACGGCTCGTCGGAGTACTCACCGCGAACTGCGTCCTACTTCATGAGAACCCGCACCACCCAGCGTGTGCTCGCCGTCTTCCTGGCCACGATTGTGTTCTCCTTCCTGTCCATCCTCGAGGTCGGCTCGCAGGGCCGCGCCGACTTCGTGCCGACGGGCAGCGTGGTCATGGCTGTCTTCCTGCTGTTCCTCAGCCTCATCGGCTTCCTCGCGCTGCTCAACGTCGTCGGCAACCGCATCCGGGTTGACGCGGTGCTCGCGGACATCGGCCGACGGGCCCGCGATGGCATGGCCGCCCGGTTCGCACACACCCAGACCCGCTCAGGCACCACCCTCAAGACGACACCAGCGGTCGCGAAGGATGCGCAGATCGTGCGATTCAGCGGGCGCCCGGGACAGATCGTGGCCGTCAACTCCCGCCGACTCGCCAGGATCGCCCGCCGATCCGGCAGCCGGATCATCCTGATGATCCGAACGGGCGACGCCGTGTCGGATGGCTCGCACCTCGCCATGGTCAGCGGTGGGAAGCCACCGACGAGCAGACAGCTCAGCCGGTGCCTGCTGGTGGCCGACGAGCGCTCACTGCGACTGGACCCTCTCTACGCCCTGCGGATCCTGACAGACGTCTCGCTGCGGGCCCTCTCGCCGGGGATCAACGACCCGACGACAGCCGTCCGGTCACTGGACGAGGTGGAGGGCGTGCTGCGCGCGACGGCTCCCCTGACGCTCGGGCCGGTCGAGATCACGGCCGGCGACGGCAGCCTTGTCCTGCGATCCCCCACCTGGACCGACATCGTCGACCTCGCCCTTCTGGAGGTCGTCGGCGAGGGGGTCAAGCAGCCACAGGTGACCCGTCGACTGACCGCGCTGCTCAACGACCTGCTGGCCGACCTGCCCGAGGATCGGCACCGTCCTCTGCTCCGGTTCAAACGACGCCTGGTCGAGCAGGTGGACGAGCACGTCGGCAGCGACGAGTACCGATCGATCTACCTGACCGGTGACCGGCAGGGCATCGGCGGATCCCGCTGACTGCGATGGCTACATCCCCACAGCCAGGTAGAGCGCCCCGATCTCCTGACTGTTGAGCGGGCGGGTCTTGCCGGGACGCAGCTCACCGAGCGGGATCGGCCCGACGGCGGTGCGGATCAGGCGCTGCACCGGATGCCCGGCGGCGTCCAGCAGCCGACGCACGATGCGGTGCCGCCCCTCGTGCAGCTGCACCTGCACCATGACCCGGTTGCCGGACGCCCCGATGACCTTGAAGTCGTCGACACTGGCCGGACCGTCGTCCAGCTCGATACCCGCCCGCAGCCGCTTGCCCAGGTCGCGCGGCACCGGCGCGAGGATCTCGGCCACGTAGGTCTTGGGCACCTCGTACGACGGATGGGTGAGCCGGTGGGCGAGCTCACCGTCGTTGGTCAGCAGCAGCAGTCCCTCGGTGTCGTTGTCGAGACGACCCACGTGAAACAGGCGGGCCTTGCCCTCGCGCACCCGGTCGGGCAGCAGCTCGGTGAGCGTCATGCGGCCGCGGTCGTCGCTCATCGTGCTGAGCACCCCGAGCGGCTTGTTCAACGCGAGATAGGTCTGCTCGGCCTCCGGGACGCTGATGCGCATCCCGTCGACCTTGATGACCGCGGTCGCGGGGTCGACGCGCATCCCCTGCTCGTGCACGGTCATGCCGTCGACCTGAACCCGTCCCTCGTCGATGAGGGCCTCGCAGGCGCGACGCGAGCCGACGCCGGCCGAGGCCATCACCTTCTGCAGCCGTACTCCCTGACGCTCAGCCTCGGGCACCGGCATCCTCCACTTCGTCGGCGGGTGGAAGGAACGGCGCCAGCGGCGGCAGCTCGTCCAGCGAGGTGAGCCCGAGCCGTTCCAGGAAGTAGGACGTCGTGGCGAAGAGTGTCGCCTGCGACTCGTGCTCGACACCGACCTCCTCGATCAGCCCGCGAGTGTGCAGCGTGCGTACGACCCCGTCGCAGCTCACACCCCGGATCGCCGACAGCCGAGCACGGGTGACCGGCTGCTGGTAGGCGACGATCGCCAGAGTCTCCAGGGCGGCCTGGGTGAGCCGGGCCTGCTGGCCGTCCAGCACGAACGCCTCGACGACCGGCGCGCACGACGGGTGGCTGTAGAAGCGCCACCCACCGGCGACGTTGCGCAGCTCGAAGCCGCGCCCCTGCTCGGCGTACTCGCCGGCCAGCTCGCGCAGGGTGCCCTCGACGGAGTCGACGTCCTGCTCCAGCACGCCGGCCAGGCGCTCGACCGGGACCGGCTCGTCAGCCACCATCAGCACGGCCTCCAGTTGCGCGCGCAGCTGCTGATCGCTCACGTCTGCTCCTCCTCGGGCTCGGTCCGATCGGCCTCGTCAGCGTCGGCCGCTTCGGCGGCGTCGTCAGCCTCCGCCGGCTCGTCGAACTCGTCGTTCAGGTCGACCTCGCCGTCCCCGTCACCCCTCCAGCGCACCGACAGGTCACCCAGCGGCGTCACCTGCTCGAACGACACCTGACCGGCACGAAACAGCTCGAGCAGACCGAGGAACCGGGCCACGACGTGATGGCGTGTCGGGCAGTCGGCGGTGAGCGAGCGGAACGAGGCGACCCCGGCGCCGCGCAGCCGGTCCACGACGATCGCAGCCTGCTCGCGCACGCTCACGGCAGGGGAGTGCACGTGCTCGAGAGAGATCACGGGCACCGGCTTCGGCGCCATCGCGGTGGCCGCGAGGGCGGCCATGTCGGTCGGTCCCACGGCCATCACGACCTCGGGGAGCAGCTGAGCGAAGGGCTCCTCGAGGGAGACCGCGCGCGGGTAGCGCTCGGCCTCGGTCGCCATCCAGTCGGCGAGCACTACGGCCGCCTCTCGATAGGCCCGGTACTGCAGCAGTCGGGCGAAAAGAAGGTCACGGGCCTCGAGCATCGCCAGGTCGTCGGCGTCCTCGACCTCGCCGGCCGGCAGCAGCCGAGCGGCCTTGAGGTCGAGCAGGGTGGAGGCGATCACCAGAAACTGAGAGGTGATGTCGAGGTCCCACTCCGGGCTGCGGGCCTTGATGTAGCCGACGAACTCGTCGGTCACCGTGGCTAGCGACACCTCCGTGATGTCAAGACTCTTCTTGGCGATGAGGCTGAGCAGAACCTCGAAGGGACCGCTGAAGACGTCCAGGCTGACCTCGAAGCCAGGCGCCGGACCTTGCGTCGGCTCACCGGACGCCGACGCTTCCGCGCGTGCGGTGCGAGCGTCGCGGCGGGTGGCTACTGCTCGTCCCACCGTGACAGCACCTCCAGCGCCAGCTGGCGGTAGGCCCGTGCGCCGGGTGAGCGTGGCGCGTAGTCGATGATCGGCACGCCGCCGGTCGTCGCCTCGGGAAAGCGGACAGTGCGCGGGATGACCGTGTGGTAGACCTCGTCGCCGAACACCTCGACGAGACGGTGCAGCACCTCGCGGCGGTGGATCGTCTGCGCGTCGTACCGAGTGGCCAGCAGGCCGTCCAGCAACAGGCGGGGGTTGAGCCGTTCTTGCACCTTGGCGATCGTGTCCTGCAGCAGCGCAACGCCGCGCAGCGCGAAGTACTCGCACTCCAACGGCACGAGCACGCTGTGCGAGGCGGTCAGGGCGTTGACGGTGAGCAGGCCCAGCGCGGGCTGGCAGTCGATGAGCACCACGTCGTAGTCGGCCAGCACAGGCGCGAGGGCGCGCGTCAGTGTCTGCTCGCGGGCGACCTCGTTGACCAGCTGCAGCTCGGCGGCCGAGAGCACGATGTTGCTCGGCACCAGATCCATGTTCTCCACGGCCGTGCGCTCGAGCACGTCGGTGACGTGCGCGTCACCGAGCAGCACGTCGTAGATGGACTTCTCCAGGTTGTGGGCGTCCATGCCGAGACCGACCGACAGCGAGCCCTGGGGGTCGAAGTCGACCAGCAGCACGCGCCGTCCGTGCGCGGCCAGCGCGGCCCCGAGGTTGATCGTCGTGGTGGTCTTGCCGACGCCGCCCTTCTGATTGCACACGGCGACCACGCGGGCCGGACCGTGGTCGACCAGCAGCGACGGCACCGCGAACTGGGGCGTGGGACGCCCGGTCGGGCCGTCCGTCGGCGGGGTCGGGGTCGAGGACGGCACAGCCGAAGTCTAGTGCCCGGGCCTGCTCGAAGAAGTCAGGGCGCGGGGGTGGGCCGACACGTACACCTCGCGCAGCTTCTCCACTGTGACCAGCGTGTAGATCTGGGTGGTGGCCACCGACGCGTGACCCAGCAGCTCCTGGACGACGCGCACGTCGGCACCACCGTCGAGCAGGTGCGTGGCGAAGGAGTGCCGCAGCGTGTGCGGAGAGAGGTGCGGGGCGTCGAGGTGCGCGCGTTCGGCGGCGGTGCGCAGCACCGTCCAGGCGCTCTGCCGGCTCAGCCGGCCGCCTCGGGCGTTGAGGAACAGCGCCGCGTTGCCCGACCCGGCCTCGGCCAAGGCAGGCCGGCCCCGTACCAGGTAGGCGTCGACGGCCTCCCGGGCGTAGGAGCCCATGGGCACGAAGCGCTCCTTGCCGCCCTTGCCCCGCAGTCGGACGACCCCGGCCACCGGTGGGCCGTCGTCACGGGCCTCGCCTTCACCGAGCAGCAAGTCGTCCACATCCAGCCCGACCGCCTCGGAGATCCGAGCCCCCGTGCCGTAGAGCACCTCGAGCAGGGCCCGGTCACGCAACGCTCGCGGACCCTCCTGTGCCCCCGCCGCCGCCAGCAGCTTCTCGACCTCAGCGATGCCGATGGCCTTGGGCAGGCGCTTCGGCACGGTCGGCGGGTGGACGTCGCGGGCGACGTCGTGCTCGCACACCCCCTCGGCGACCAAGAACTTGTGCCATCCGCGGATCGCGACGACGGTGCGGGCGGCCGAGGTCGCCGACAGCGCCGGGTGCTCCTCGCTGCCCTCACGCAGGTCGCGGACGAACGCCGTCACGTCGGACTCGACGACCTGCGCGATGTCGGTGCGCCCGATGCGCGCCAGGAACTGCGCGTAGCGGCTCAGGTCACGCCGGTAGGCCGCGAGCGTGTTCGCGGCGAGACCACGCTCCACGGCGAGGTGGTCGAGGTAGCGCGCGACCTGCGCGTCGACGGACGAGACGGTCGGGGCTGCCACGCCTAGTCGAGCACCTCGGGCAGCGGACGCCAGCCCATGCCGTGGGCGTCGGCCACCGGCTGGTAGACGACCTCCCCGGCGTGGGTGTTCAGGCCGAGCGCAAGCGCCGGGTCGCGGCGCAGCGCGTCGCGCCAACCGTGGTTGGCCAGGGCAACCGTGTACGGCAGCGTCACGTTCGTCAACGCATGCGTCGAGGTGTTGGGGACGGCGCCGGGCATGTTCGCGACGCAGTAGTACAAGGTGTCGTGGACGCTGAACGTCGGGTCGGCGTGCGTCGTCGGTCGCGAGTGGGCGAAGCAGCCGCCTTGGTCGATCGCGATGTCAACGAGCACGGCCCCTGGCTTCATCGCCCGCACGATCTCGTCGCTGACCAGCGTGGGGGCCTTGGCCCCGGTCACCAGGACCGCACCGATCACCAGGTCGGCGTCCAGTACGGCGCGCTCGACCTCGTAGGCGTTGGATGTGACGGTCTGCATGTGCCCCTGGTAGACGAGGTCGACCTGACGCAGGCGGCCGATGTTGATGTCGAGCAGCAGCACCTCGGCCTGCATTCCCACCGCGATGGCAGCGGCGTTCAGCCCGCTGACCCCAGCGCCGAGAACCACCACCTTGCCCGCGTACACGCCCGACACGCCGCCGAGCAGCACGCCCCGCCCGCCGTGCTCGCGCTGCAGAGTGGCCGCCCCGACCTGCGGCGCCATCCGTCCGGCGACCTCGCTCATCGGAGCCAGCAGCGGCAGCGAGCCGTCCGGCAGCTGCACGGTCTCGTAGGCGATGCCCGTCACCTTGCGCTCGACCAGCGCCTGCGTGCACTCGCCGGATGCCGCCAGGTGCAGGTAGGTGAACAGCACCTGCCCGTCGCGCATCCGCGGGTACTCCTCGGCGATGGGCTCCTTGACCTTGCAGATCAGGTCGGCCTCGCCCCACACGTCCTCGGCTGTGGGCAGGATGCTCGCGCCCGCAGCAACGTACTCGTCGTCGGTGATGGACGACCCCGTGCCGGCTCCGGTCTGCACCATCACCTCGTGTCCGTTGCGCACCAGCTCGACGACGCCGGCGGGGGTCATCGCCACCCGGTACTCGTGCGTCTTGACCTCGGTGGGTACACCAATCCTCACGGCGGTGACTCTAGACCTCCGATGCCACCGCTCGGTGGTGTCAGCGCGGGATGGCCTCGCGCGACGGCCACGGCGCATCAGCCGGCCGCAACGACTCCACACCGGCGCCGTTCAGGGCAGTCCAGGCAGCCAGAACCCCCACGCACAGGGTCGGGTTGTGCAGCTCACCGGCAAGCACGCGCTGCACGAGCTCCTCGAGCGGCACCCAGGCCGTCGGCATGTCGGCCTCCTCGTCGTCCCCGGAGTGCCGCTCTCCCTCGGGCACCTGCTCGATGCCTCGGGCGAGATAGACCCGTAAGGTCTCGTTGGCCATGCCCGGAGAGGTGAAGTAGTCGACGAGCACCCGCCAGTCCCGCGCGCGGACGTGACCCTCCTCGTACAGCTCGCGGGCCACAGCCTCGTGGTAGGGCTCCCCCGGCTTGTCGAGCAGACCGGCCGGCGCTTCGACGAGCCGGTGCCCGACGGGGTGGCGGTACTGGTGCACGACGAGCACGCGGTTCTGCTCGTCGAGCGCGATGACCCCGACCGCCCCGGGGTGCTCGATGACGTCGCGCACGAACGGCGCTCCCCCGGTGGGCGGCATGACGGTGTCGCGACGGACGGAGACGACGAGGCTGCCGTCGAAGACGGTCTCGGACTCGGTGACCGGCCAGCGCTCCGGGGTGTCGTGGACGCTCACACCGCCACCCCCGGCCGTGGGCCGCTGCCCTCTACGGCAGCCGGCGGGTCGACCTCCAGCAGCCGTGTCTCGCGTTGACGATGCACGGCCGCCTCGATCAGGCCCTGGAACAGCGGATGGGCCCTGGTGGGACGCGACCGGAACTCCGGGTGCGCCTGGGTAGCCACGAAGTACGGGTGGACGTCGCGGGGCAGTTCGACGAACTCGACGAGCTCTCCCCCCGGCGACGTGCCGCTGAACACCAGCCCAGCCTCGACGAGCTGTTCGCGATAGGCGTTGTTGACCTCGTAGCGGTGCCGGTGACGCTCGCTGATGCGTCCTGTGCCGTACAGGTCGCGCACGAGGCTGCCGGCGGCCAGGTCCGCCGGGTACGCGCCGAGCCGCATGGTTCCGCCCAGGTCGCCGTCTCCCTCGACGATCCCCTTCTGCTCGGCCATGGTCGCGATCACGTGGTGCGGGGACTCCGGACCGAACTCCGCCGAGTTGGCCTGGACGATCCCGGCGACGTTGCGCGCGTACTCGACCACCGCGCACTGCAGGCCCAGACACAGCCCGAGCATCGGGATCTGCTGCTCACGCGCGTAGCGGATCGCCCCCAGCTTGCCCTCGATACCGCGCACACCGAACCCTCCCGGCACGCACACGGCGTCCACCCCACCGAGGGCACGGGCGGCACCCTCGGGCTCGGCGCAGTCGTCGGAGGGTACCCAGCGCATGTCGACCCGGGCGTCGGCGGCGAACCCGCCCGCCGAGAGCGCCTCGGTGACCGACAGGTAGGCGTCGTGCAGGTCGATGTACTTGCCCACGATCGCCACCGTGACGGAGTGCCGCGGGTGGTGGACGCGACGCAGCAGGTCGTCCCAGTTCGTCCAGTCGACGTCGCGGAACGGCAGGTTGAGACGCCGTACGACGTAGGCATCCAGCCCCTCGGCGTGCAGAACCTTGGGGATGTCGTAGATGGACGGGGCGTCGACCGCCGCGACGACCGCCTCGGCATCGACGTCGCACATGAGCGAGATCTTGCGCTTGACCCCGTCCGGGATCAGCCGGTCGGCGCGGCAGACGATCGCGTCGGGCTGGATGCCGACCTGGCGAAGCGCCGCGACCGAGTGCTGGGTGGGCTTGGTCTTGAGCTCTCCTGACGGCGCCAGGTACGGCACCAGGGAGACGTGCAGGAAGAACGAGTAGTCGCGTCCCACCTCGTGGCGCACCTGGCGGGCCGCCTCGAGGAACGGCAGGGACTCGATGTCGCCGACGGTCCCACCGATCTCGTGGATGACGATGTCGGGGACCCGACCCCGCTTGTCCGGCTTGGCCATGGCGAGCATGCGCGCCACGATCTCGTTGGTGATGTGCGGGATGACCTGCACGGTGTCACCCAGGTACTCACCGCGGCGCTCCTTGGCGATGACCGTGGAGTAGACCTGGCCGGTGGTCACGTTGGCGTCGCTGGTCAGCTCGCGGTCGAGAAAGCGCTCGTAGTGGCCGATGTCGAGGTCGGTCTCGGCGCCGTCGTCGGTGACGAAGACCTCGCCGTGCTGGAACGGGTTCATCGTGCCGGGGTCGACGTTGAGGTACGGATCGAGCTTCTGCATGGTGACGCGCAGGCCACGGTGGCTGAGCAGGGTGCCGAGGCTCGACGCCGTCAGGCCCTTGCCGAGCGAGGAGGCGACGCCTCCGGTGACGAACAGGTGCCGAGTGTTTCGTCCACTGACCACGGGCCTCCAGCCTACTGGGGGCGGCGAGTACTCGGGACACCCGCCGGGCGTGTCGGCGTGGGCGTGTCAGCCGCGGCTACGGCAGCGGGCCGTCGACCTGGCCGACCGCCCCGTAGTGACCGACGCCGCCGTCAGCCTGCTCGGCAAGGGCGAGCACGGTGCTGGTTCGTCCCGACGAGAGCTGCGCCATGTCGACGGTCGACAGCGCGGCGGCGAGGTCCGGGTCGGCTCGCACGGCTCCGACCAGACCGAGGCTGGACGCCGACTCCGGCGGTCCGGCGAGCACGGCACCCGCGCCCTGGGCGTCGAACGCCGCGGCCAGCGACGTCAGCGCGCCGAGCCGGCGACCTGCCTCGCCGTCGTCGGTGACCGGGTCTCCGGTGACAAGCACGGCCAGCTCAGCGGCGCGACGCAGCTCGCCTGGCGCGACCAGCCCGGATTCCGCGAAAGCCGCGGGTGTCGTCTGCTGGTCGGGGCTGTCGGCCTCGTTCCCGCTCCCGGCCGCGGGGTCGAGCACGGCGGAGGCCAGCACCACGGCCCCGCGGTCGTAGCCGTCGGTCTCGGGAAGGGCGGCACCGCTGGACACCAGCTGGGCTGCCAGCGAGTCGAGCACCGCCTCGGAAGCGGCGTCGCTCCACGACGGGTCGATCTCGACAGTGCCGACGACGGTGGCACCAGCCGCCCCCAATGCCTCGCGAGTACCGGCGAGCACCTGGTCGTCAGCCCCCGGCATCGCCACCACCACCACGAGACGTCCGGTCAGCGCCTCGACAAGCTGCGTCGGCTGAGTCTCGGCGCCGAAGGCGTCGGCGAACTCCAGGCTCGCCTCGCCGGCGGCGACCCGCTCGCGCAGCAGCGCGGTCTCGGCCTGCAGGTCGACGACCTGCACGGCCGCCGCGGTTCCGGTGCCCGACGACAGCAGACCCGATCCCAGCACGAGGCCGATCGACAGGGCGAAGAGAACGCCGACGAGAGAGACGACGTGGTAGCGAAAATTGATCATGGGGAAGGCTCTTCCGGTGAGGTGCCGCGAATGTTGTCAATGGCATCAGAAACTGACGCCGGCAGTCTGTCGGACAGGTCGTTGATGGCGTCCTGGCCGGTAGGGGTCAACCAGGCGGCCGTCGCCAACGCCAGCACGCCTACGAGCGCCAGCAGGGCGACCAGCCAGCCGGAGATCCGCGGCCGGTACATCGCGGCCACCGCCTGCGCGTCGACGAGCCGGGACCCGACCCGAAGCCGAGTGACGAAGTCGGCGGCGGCATCGGTGCGCCCGCTGTCGAGCATGGCGACGAGCGTGCGGTCCATGCCGGCAGCAATGATCACCCGAGCACCGGCCTCGTCGGCCAGGAGCAGCGCGAGGTCCTGGGGGCGAGCGCTCGTCGTGACGGGGGTGCGCGTCACGCCCATCCGGTCGACGCGGGCCAGCCCCTGCGTGCCGCTGTCGCCGTCGAGCACCACGACGACGTCGTCGGCCTCGCGGACAGCGGCGTCGGAGATGTTGGTGAGGTCACCCACGATCACCGTCGGCTTGAAGCCGAGCTCGCGGGCGGTGTCTGCGGCCTCATCGACGGCGATGACAGCCGGCTTGTACTCCTTGGCGTACCGGCGAAGTCGGGCGAGGTCGTCGCGGTACTCAGGGCCAGGGGCGACAACGATCGCGTCGCGACCCTCCAACGAGGAACGCAGGGTCGGGATGCTCTCCGGCTCCAGCAGCAGCCGGTGCTCGCGGCGCAGGTACTCCCCCGCCGAGGCGGCGAAGGCAGTCATCTGGCTCGACAGGCCCACCTCGGCGGCGTTCAGAGAAGCGCTGACTGTGTCGGGCGTCTGGCGCGTGCCGGTGGCGAGCACGGTGTCGCCGACCAGCAGCGCGTCGTCCACCAGTCGTACGGTCGTGCCGTCGCGAACACTCGTGAGGACCTCGGCCCCGACGCCGTCCAGGATCTCGACACCGGCGTCGATGAGCATCGTCGCCCCGAGGCTCGGGTAGCGACCGCTGATCGTGGGGCCGGCGTTGACGACTGCGACGACCCCCTTGGCGACGAGTGCACCTGCGGTTGCCCGATCCAGGTCGACGTGGTCGACGACGGCGACATCCCCGCGACGCAGTCGCCCGATGAGCAGCCGCGTGTCGCGATCGACGCGCGCCGGGCCGGCGATCCCCTCGGTCGAGGAGGCGCGCGAACGACGTAGCAGGGTCTTCACCCGCGCCATGGTGCCAGTGTGACAGGTGTGACGCGCGCTGCGCCACGCCCGGACGGCGTGCGGGCACGCCACTCAACGTTCGGTCGCGGCGGCCTCCAGCAGCTCGCGGGCGTGATCGAGGGCCACGTCCGACGCCTCGATTCCGGCCATCATCCGGGCGAGCTCGGCGACCCGGTCGGCATCCCCGAGCCTGCGCACACCACTGGCCGTGACCTGTCCGGTGGTGTCACGATGCACGACGTAGTGATGGTCGGCGAACGCCGCCACCTGCGGCAGGTGCGTGACGACGAGCACCTGTGCATGGTCGGCGAGCCGGGCCAGGCGTCGTCCGACCTCGACCGCCGCTCGACCGCCGACCCCGGCGTCGACCTCGTCGAAGACCAGGGTCGGCACCGGGTCGGCCGCAGCCAGAACCACCTCGAGCGCGAGCATGGTGCGCGACAGCTCTCCGCCGGAGGCGCCCTTGCCCAGCGGTCGCGCCGGTGCTGACGGATGTGCCGAGAGGGTGAACTCCACCTGGTCGACGCCGTGGGCGGCGCAGGCAAGGGTCTGGCCGTCGACCTCGATCCCAGCGGGGTCGAGGCGTTGCGACACCGCGACGTCGAAGGTCGCAGTCGGCATGGCCAGCGAGTGAAGCTCGTGGGTGACGGCGCCGGCGAGGCGGGCACCCGCCCGCGACCGTGCACGGGTGAGCTGCGACGCCGTCTCGGCCAACGACGAGCGCAGCGTGGAACGTTCGGCCGCCAGCTCGGCCTCGCGGCTCTCGTCGTCCTGCAGGGTGCTCAACCGCTGCGCCGCGTGCTGCGACCACGCCAGGACCGCGGGGATGTCGTCGCCGTAGCGCCGATACAGGTGCGCCAGGGCGGCCCGTCGTTCGGAGACGGCGGCGAGTCGTGCCGGGTCGATCTCGAGGTCGGCCAGGTAGCTGCTCAGGTCGGCCGCGACATCGACCAGCCCGTAGGACGCCGAGGCCAGCCGCTCGGCCAACTCGGCCAGGCGTGGGTCGAGGTCGCGGGCTCCGTCCACAGACTGGCGGGCGCTCGCCACCGTCGACAGGGCGTCAGACCCACCGACCGTGTTGTCGTCGCCGGCGAGCGCCTCACGGGCGACCGATGCTGCGTCGCGCAGCCGATCGGCGTGGGCGAGGCGGCTCTCCTCGGCCAGCAGATCCTCCTCCTCCCCGGGCTGGGGACTGACCTGATCGATCTCGGCCAGCCCGTGGCGCAGCAGGTCGGCCTCGCGGGCCCGTTCACGCGTCTGGGTGCGGATCTCGCTGAGCTCGGCCTCGACCTGCCCCAGCCGGGCGTGCAGTGCAGCGACCTCGTCGCGCAGCACGAGCAGGTCGTCTCCGCCGAACGTGTCCAGCAACGAGCGCTGGCGCTCGGCTCGCACCAGTGCGACCTGCGACGACTGCCCGTGGACGGCCACCAGGTCGTCGGCGATCTCCACGAGGACGCCGGTCGGGACGGTCCGCCCGCCGAGCAGCGCGCGCGACCGTCCACCGGCCGAGACAGTGCGCCCGACGACGAGCTGACCGTCGTCGACGTCGGCGCCGGCATCGGTGACCCGGGCGGCGACAGCATCCAGGCCGGTGATGTCGAGCACCCCCTCCACCTCTGCCCGCGGGGCGTCGGAACGCACGGTGGCGCTGTCGGCGCGCCCCCCCAGCAGCAGCCCGAGCGCAGTCAGGACCATCGTCTTGCCCGCCCCCGTCTCACCAGTGAGAACGGTGAGGCCTGGTTGCAGCAAGAGCTCGGCTTCGTCGATGACGCCGAGCCGACGGATGCGCAGCTCGCTGAGCACCGGTCAGTCCTTCTCGGGTGTCAGGCCCCGCCAGCCGGTGACGGGCAGGGCGAACTTGGCCACGAGACGGTCGGTGAAGGGGGCGGAGTGCAGCCGAGCCAGCCGCACCGGCTCACTACCCCGGCGCACCTCGATGCGGGCGCCGGGCGGCAGGTCGAAGGTGCGTCGGCCGTCGCACCACAACGCACCGCTGCGGCTGACGATGTCGACCGCCAGCATCGACGACGGCGAGACAAGGATCGGGCGTGCGAACAGCGCGTGGGCGCTGAGCGGGACGAGCAGCAAGGCCTCTACGTCCGGCCAGACCACGGGCCCACCGGCGCTGAACGCGTAGGCGGTCGACCCGGTCGGCGTCGCGAACACGACCCCGTCCCCGCCCCACCGCGACAGCGGGCGGCCGTCGACCTCGACGACGAGCTCCAGCATCTTCTGCCGCGCGGTCTTCTCCACCGAGGCTTCGTTGAGTGCCCACTGCCGCTCGACCACCTCACCGTCGTGCCGCACGGTGACGTCGAGGGTCAGGCGCTCCTCGACCGTGTACTGCCGGTCAACGACACGCTGGACGGTGTCAGGCAGCGCGTCGGGCTCGGCCTCGGCCAGGAACCCGACGTGGCCCAGGTTGACCCCCAGCAGCGGAACCCCCGCGGAACGGGCCATCTCAGTACCGCGCAGGATCGTGCCGTCGCCGCCGAGCACGACCACCAGCTCGGTGCCGTCGGCTGCGCTGACGTCCGGGACGCCGCCGACGTCCAGGCCTTCGAAGACGTGCACGTCACCCTCGGGGACGGACACCTCGATGCCGGCCTCGATCAGCAGCCGGGCCGTCGTGGCAGCCGCGTCGCGGGCGCCTGAGCGGTGGACGTGCGGGACGACGAGCACGCGACGCGCGCCGTCGTGCTCAGCTGCGGATGTGCTCATCGGGGTCCCTCGTCCAGTGCCGTCTGCAGGTGGCTGGGCACGAGCGCCGGAGCGCCGCGTCGTAGCCACACGAAGTACTCGACGTTACCGCTCGGGCCGGGCAAGGGGCTGGCCGTCAGGCCGGCGACTCCCCACCCCAGCCCGAGAGCTGCGGCAGCGACGCCCTCGACCGCCTCGGCGCGCAGGGACTGCTCGCGCACGACGCCACCGGAGCCCAACCGTTCTCGTCCCACCTCGAACTGGGGCTTGACCATGACGAGCATGTCGCCGGTGTCGCCGGTGCACTGGCTCAGCGCGGGCAGCACCAGCCGCAACGAGATGAACGAGAGATCGGCGACGGTCAGCTCGACCGGGCCGCCGATCTCGTCGGGCGTGAGGCTGCGGACGTTCGTCCGGTCGTGGACGACGACGCGTGCGTCGGTGCGTAGTCGCCAGTCGAGCTGGCCGTAGCCAACGTCGACGGCCACCACCTGCGTCGCACCACGACGCAGGAGCACATCGGTGAAGCCGCCGGTGCTGGCTCCGGCGTCCAGACAGCGCCGACCGGAGACAGCCACCGCGGGACCGAAGGCGTC
>Ga0316197_10001022_pt1 | contig 19785 bp, 16 predicted proteins | sample OudBiesiAoxic_MG_FD_204939 | JGI IMG/M metagenome (GOLD analysis project Ga0316197, IMG submission 204939) | Coastal sediment microbial communities from Oude Bieten Haven, Netherlands - site A oxic | ecosystem: Environmental > Aquatic > Marine > Coastal > Sediment | place: Netherlands... | reverse complement strand
TATTACATCAGCGCAAAAAGCGGCAGTTTCTATCTCAACCGGTCAGGAAGTTCTTAACTTCTGTGCAAACAACTACTTAGGGCTTGCTAACCACCCGGCACTTATCGAAGCAGCAAAATCAGGCATGGATGAGCATGGTTTTGGCATGGCTTCAGTGCGTTTCATCTGTGGTACACAGGATTCACATAAAGAGCTAGAGCAAAAGCTATCTACCTTTTTAGGTCAAGAAGATACCATTCTTTATACTTCATGTTTTGACGCAAATACTGGTCTATTCGAAACGATTCTTGGTAAAGAAGATGCAATTATCTCTGATGCATTAAACCATGCTTCAATCATTGATGGCGTGCGTCTTTGTAAAGCGATGCGTTTCCGTTACGCGAACAACAATATGCAAGAGTTAGAGCAGCAATTAATCGCCGCTAAAGAAGCGGGTGCACGTAATACACTTATCGTTACTGACGGCGTGTTCTCTATGGACGGTGTGGTTGCCAACCTACCCGCTATTTGTGACCTTGCAGATCAATACGGTGCATTAGTGATGATTGATGACTCTCACGCAGTGGGTTTCATGGGCGAAAACGGCGCAGGAACACATGAGTTCCATAATGTAATGGATCGTATTGATATTATTACCGGCACATTAGGTAAAGCAATGGGTGGCGCTTCAGGCGGTTACACAGCGGGCAAAAAAGAGGTAATCGATTGGTTACGTCAACGTTCTCGTCCGTACCTATTCTCTAACTCTGTTGCTCCTGCAATTGTATCGGCTTCAATTCGAGTATTAGATTTATTAGCAGAATCAGGCAACTTACGTACGCAACTTTGGGAAAATTCGGCGCATTTCCGTACACGCATGGAAGGTGCAGGTTTCACCATGGGTGGTGCTGATCACGCGATCATTCCGATCATGCTAGGTGATGCAAAAGTAGCAGCTGAATTTGCTGAACGTGCGCTTGAAAAAGGCATCTACGTAGTTGGTTTCTCTTTCCCTGTAGTACCAAAAGGTAAAGCGCGTATCCGTACACAAATGTCAGCGGCACATACTCGCGAACAGCTAGATACCGCTATCGATGCCTTTATCGAAGTCGGCAAAGAGATGGGCTTATTAAATAGCGAGAAAATTAAGTAATGAAGATCAAAGCACTCTCTAAACTTAAACCAGAAGTTGGCATCTGGATGACCGAAGTTGATAAACCTGAAATGGGTTGCAACGACCTGCTTATCCGTATTAAAAAAACCGCTATTTGTGGTACCGATGTACATATCTACAACTGGGACGAGTGGTCGCAAAAAACCATTCCTGTACCTATGGTTGTGGGTCATGAATACGTAGGTGAAGTCGTTGGTATTGGCCAAGAAGTTCGCGGCTTTGAGCTTGGCGATCGCGTTTCTGGTGAAGGACATATTACCTGTGGGCACTGTCGAAACTGCCGTGCAGGCCGTACCCACCTTTGCCGTAATACAACCGGTGTTGGTGTAAATCGTACCGGTGCATTCTCTGAATTTTTGGTTTTACCTGCATTTAATGCCTTTAAGATCCCAGCTGGGATCTCTGATGATCTCGCTTCAATTTTCGATCCCTTTGGAAATGCGGTTCACACAGCACTGTCATTTGATTTAGTAGGGGAAGATGTATTAATTACCGGTGCGGGCCCGATTGGTATTATGGCAGCAGCCGTCGCGAAACACGTCGGTGCTCGTCATGTAGTGATCACTGATGTAAACGAATACCGTTTAGACCTTGCGCGTCAAATGGGTGTGACACGCGCTGTTAATGTAATGAGCGAAAAGCTTGAAGATGTGATGAGCGAGCTTGGCATGACCGAAGGTTTTGACGTTGGATTAGAGATGTCGGGTAACCCATCGGCATTTAACAGCATGTTAACTAACATGAACCACGGCGGTAAAATTTCACTGCTGGGTATTCCTCCATCGGATATGGCGGTTGATTGGAACCAAGTAATTTTTAAAGGTTTGGTGATCAAAGGTATTTATGGACGTGAAATGTTTGAAACTTGGTATAAAATGGCGAGTTTGATTCAATCTGGCCTAGACCTTACTCCGATCATCACCCATCACTACAAAGTAGACGACTTCCAAGCAGGCTTCGATATGATGCGTTCAGGCATGTCGGGTAAAGTAATTTTAGATTGGGAATAATACCAACCGAGCTAAAAAGCTGAATATAAGGTTCAGCTTTTTAATTTTATAAACCATCACACCAATATATAACCTGTAAGCTAAGCCATTTCTTCACGCCTATCCTATAATCACCAGCAACATCACTTATCAATACCTATCCCCCTATGATGATTACAATCAGTGCAATATAATAGATCACTGTAACTATCTAAAATAATAGAAAAAACAGGGAAGAACATGCTTGAGATTGCAGTAATTTATTTGGCAGCGGCCATTATTTCCGTACCTATCGCCAAGCGAGTAGGATTAGGATCGGTACTTGGTTACCTACTCGCAGGCATCCTGATTGGGCCCTATGCATTAGCCATGGTAGGCGATCAAACCGACGTCATGCATTTTGCCGAATTTGGTGTGGTGATGATGTTATTTCTTGTCGGACTTGAGCTGCAACCCTCACGGTTATGGAAGCTAAGGCACTCTATCGTTGGCCTTGGTGGTCTACAAGTGACATTAACCACCCTGCTCTTTTATATTATTGCTCATTATGCGTTACAACTGAGATGGGAAGCCGCATTAGCTATCGGACTGATGCTCGCCCTCTCCTCCACTGCCATTGTTTTACAAACCCTAACCGAAAAGGGTTGGATAAAACAGGATGCAGGGCAAAATGCATTCTCAGTATTACTGTTTCAAGATATTGCCGTTATCCCGATATTAGCGCTATTACCTTTACTTGCATTTAGTGATGTGCAAAACCTCAGCGCTGGGCATCACAACTTAATTGAAGATTTTTCAATGACGGTACAAGTGCTTATCTCAGTGATGGTCATTGTCGCGATTGTATTAGCAGGGAAATATATCTCTAGCCCACTGTTTCGATTTATTGCCGAAACCCGCTTACGCGAACTGTTTACTATCTCTGCGCTATTTCTAGTGATTGCCATTGCACTCGTGATGCAGAAAATTGGTTTATCACCCGCATTAGGCACCTTTTTAGCAGGGGTGGTATTAGCAGAGAGTGAGTTTAGACATGAATTGGAAGTCGATATAGAACCTTTTAAGGGGCTGTTATTAGGGCTGTTTTTTATCACTGTTGGCGCATCAATCGATTTCCCATTATTAACAGAAAAGCTTGCTTTAGTGATCCTGTTGGTTGCGATTTTGATTATTGTGAAAGCATTAGTGCTTTATCTACTGGCACTTATCTTCAAGATAAAAGGCAAACAAAAACTACTCTTTACACTCGCTTTAGCGCAAGGGGGAGAATTTGCATTTGTACTATTATCTCTGACCTCTTCATTACAAATACTCACGCCAGAGCAAAATAAGCTCACCACATTAGTGGTTACCATCTCGATGTTGCTTGCGCCGTTATTGCTTATCATTTATGAAAAATCACTCAATGCAGAAAAGCAAACCAACAAAGCGTTTGACCAAGTGGAAGATCTAGAAGCAACCAAGAGCGTTATCATTGCCGGTTACGGACGCTTTGGACAAATTATTGGTCGCTTACTCAGCGCACAGGGTTACCACCTATCGATTCTTGACCACAGCCCGAGCCAGATAGAGATGTTACGTCGATTTGGCAATAAAGTGTTTTATGGTGATGCTGCTAGCCGAGATCTGTTGGCTGCGGCTGGGGCAAATGAAGCACAACTATTGGTTATTGCTGTCGATGAGCCAGATAAAATTTTAGAGATTGCGGCGATTGCGAAAAAACATTATCCACAGATAAAAATTGTGGCACGTGCAGTCGATCGTCGCCATGCTTATGAACTCTTAAATGCAGGCATTACCACCTTTAAACGCGAGCTTTTCGACTCATCGCTTAACTTAGGCGTCGAGGCATTAACCTTACTTGGTAATAGCCGCGAAGATGCAGAACGAGCAGGAAGACTGTTTACTAAACATGATGATGAATCCCTACATGAATTAGCGGAATTATGGGGAGACGATCATAGCTACGGCATCGCTGTTAAACAACGTGTCGATGATTTACAACAGGTCTTGAGCAAGGATAGAGAGGAGCAAAATAGATTAAATACCTGTAAAGGGGGTGATTGCGGACCGAGTGAAACTGATAAAGTAGACATTAAAAACACTTAAAATCCCTGCACACCAAGCGGCTAAGTTATTCAGTTCAACAGCAAGCTCAACCTCTAAGGTGAGCTTGCTGTTCTATTTTACGATTAAGATAGATATAACAAGAGCCTGCGTCCAGTTCTATGAACTACTTATACCTAAGCAAAGTGTTATTTTTGTTTTCTTTTCGCTTTAAAGTAACTCACTGCTTTCACAACAACAACACCACATAATACCCAAAAAATAGCGTGGTAAATTGAGTGCATTGCATCACTAGACATCAGATGAGGGTGATGTGCAAAAGCCTGTGAAGAGAGTAATAAAGCAAAAATAAGGGTAAAAAATTTCATAGTATTTCCTAGTAATAGTTATTAATTTTTAGTGGCTAGCGAGAAGCAAAAACGCTTACTTCAACATGCCCTGTGTTTCGATGAATTCGATGATCTCTGCTAAACCTTGCTGTGTTTTCATATTACTAAATACAAAAGGTTTGTCGCCACGCATCTTCTTCGCATCTCTGTCCATTACATCTAATGAAGCGCCAACTAAGTCTGCAACATCGATTTTGTTGATGATCAACAGGTCAGATTTAGTAATACCTGGGCCGCCTTTACGTGGAATTTTATCACCCGCAGAAACATCGATAACATACAAAGTTAAGTCAGATAGCTCTGGGCTGAAGGTTGCACTGAGGTTATCACCGCCACTCTCAACCAATACAAAATCAAGATCTGGATGACGTTCATGTAACTCATCAATCGCAGCAAGGTTCATTGATGCATCTTCACGAATCGCAGTATGCGGACAACCACCTGTTTCAACACCCATAATGCGGTCTGCACTCAATGCATCGTTACGTGTTAAAAATTGTGCATCTTCATAGGTATAGATATCGTTAGTCACGACAGCCATCGAATACTTATCGCGTAGTGCTAAACATAATTGGCTTAATAATGCAGTTTTACCTGAACCTACTGGACCACCTACACCGATACGTAATAACTGTTTCTTTCTCATGTTTTTCTCTCATTTTTTAAGTGATACTTTAAATTTATTTTATTCTTTACACGTTTTAACATCTAAATACAGCACAATCTAACGGTTCATAGCTAAGCTATTTCTGCTTAGTTCAAGGCGAAAAAGCGCAGTTTAGTCGGCTAAATGAGCATTTTTCAACGCGGAAAAAAGCTGAAATAGCAACGATATGAGCCATTACGATCTGAATAAGCGTGTATATTGTGTCTCATGCCAAGCGCTTGCCATGGCAAGTCGTGGCAAGCTCGCACCGATATCTTCAGTTTCTATACTGTTTGCAATTTTAATTGCGGCACTCACTTTTTCACTTAACTCAAACAATAGGTTTTGCGCTTGGGTTTGCCCTAATGGCACTAACTTGGTCGCAGCAGCGACTTGATTATCAAGGTAGGTCCAACAGTAACCACTTTGCGCAGAGACTAAATCGAGTTTGCAGAGGTAAGCAGCAACTGCAAAAACAGCGACAAAGCTGACCTCCTGCTTAGCAAATAACGGATGATAAGGCGTACTATCAACACTATCGAGATTCTTCAAAAGGCGAACGAACGCTTTCCCCATCGCAACATCTGCAAGGCGTAGCTCGCTACTTTCTCGGCAAGCGATCAATAACTCGTTGTAGCGTTTAAAGCTGTCAAGATCATTATCGTGTAATGACTGATAAAGATGCTTTATCAGCGCTAAATCGGTACGCGCAATCGACTCATTTAAGTTCAGTTCGATCCAATCAAATGTGCTTTTTTGACAACTAACCCACTTCATCTCGATCGCATATTCCAACCCCTGCGAAAATGAAAATCCGCCCACGGGTAAGTTAGCACTGCATAGTTGCAGTAAGCGATTAAGCTTGGTTGGATCAGCGCTATTAATGTGCATGGCCATTACCGTGGCTATGCCCGTGACTTTCATCATGTGAATGGCTATGACTGTGTCCACCGGCACGTTTAGCGTAAGCCCCATTTTCAGGTTCAAAGACTGCAGGGGTTTTATCAATCGTTAAGCCGTACTTTTCAGCGAGCTCTTCTAACACATGATCTGGTTTAAAACGTACCCATAACTCGCCCACTTGCAGCGTGGTGTGGCGATTGCCCAGGTGGTAACAAACCTTACTGAATGTTAACCAGTCGGTGCCGATAGCCGTTGAAACATCTTCTGCTTGGCCCTTCACTTCAATTAATAAACCACATTCTGTTTTTAATATTTCACCGACTAATAACGGGTGACCACGTTCAACAAAAATACCGATATCCGCACCTTTATCGGTGTTCCCTTTAATACGTGACTTTTTACGCGTATCTTGATCTAAGGTGATCGAATCACTTATTTCATCATGGGTATGATCCAGTCTTTCAAAAGCTTTTAACATTGTTTATCTGTTTCCTATTTTCTTGTTTTTATTCTTTATTCTTTATTTTTAAGGTTCACAAAACACCTACTTTTTTACACAGTAGGAGGGCTTTAGGCAAAGCCGTCAAACTTTTATTTTATGAGCATATGTTCCATATGTGATTAAAATAAAAGTGCAGACAATGCCGACTAAAGTTCTCCTACGCAGTAAAAATTAGAACAGGGTGTAACGCTGTGCCAACGGCAACTCTGTTGCAGGCTCACAAGTCAGTAATTCACCATTTGCACGTACTTCATAGGTTTGTGGATCCACTTCAATCTTTGGCATCCAATCATTATGAATCATGTCTTTTTTACCGATATTACGGGTGTTTTTACACACACCAACCATGCGTGTCATGCCCACAATTTCAGGTACATTTTTATCAATGGCAGCTTGCGATAGAAAGGTCATTGAGGTCTTTGCCGCAGCACTACCAAATGAACCAAACATCGGACGATAATAAACAGGCTGTGGCGTTGGGATTGATGCATTGGCATCACCCATTGGCGCAGCTGCAATAAAGCCAGATTTCATGATCATCGCAGGCTTAATGCCAAAGAACGCGGGTTTCCATAATACTAAATCGGCTAATTTACCTACTTCAATCGAGCCAACTTCATGGCTAACCCCGTGACTGATTGCAGGGTTAATCGTGTATTTAGCGATATAACGTTTAATACGGAAATTGTCATTGCGATCAGTATCAGGTGCTAACGGTCCACGTTGTTGTTTCATTTTGTGTGCTGTCTGCCAGGTACGAGTGATCATCTCACCAACACGCCCCATCGCTTGTGAATCAGAGGAAATCATACTGATTGCGCCTAAGTCATGCATGATATCTTCTGCTGCGATACTCTCTTTACGAATACGCGAATCAGCAAAGGCAACATCTTCTGGAATAGATGGATTTAGATGATGGCATACCATCAACATATCTAAATGCTCATCAATGGTATTAACCGTATAGGGTCTTGTTGGGTTTGTTGAAGAGGGTAAAACATTGGGCTCGCCACAGGCACGAATAATATCTGGAGAGTGACCACCACCCGCACCTTCAGTGTGGTAGGTATGAATGGTACGGCCTTTAAATGCGCCTAATGTATCTTCTAAAAAGCCCGATTCATTCAGCGTATCGGTATGAATCGCAACTTGTACATCGTAGCGCTCAGCAACAGAGAGACAGTTGTCGATCGCTGCCGGAGTTGTGCCCCAATCTTCATGCAGTTTTAAACCACAAACACCCGCTTCAATTTGCTCTTCAATGGCTTGCGGTAAACTCACGTTACCTTTTCCTAAAAAGCCAAAATTCATTGCAAAATCGTTGGTTGCTTGCAACATTTTATGAATATTCCAAGGTCCCGGTGTACAGGTCGTGGCTTTAGTCCCTGTTGCAGGGCCTGTACCACCGCCAATCATAGTAGTCACACCTGACATTTGTGCTTCTTCAACCTGCTGTGGGCAGATAAAATGGATATGCGCGTCTATGCCACCAGCGGTTAATATTTGACCTTCACCGGCAATCACTTCAGTACCCGCCCCGATCTCAATATCAATATTGTCTTGAATATCAGGGTTGCCTGCTTTACCAATAATCGCAATACGTCCGTCTTTAATACCAACGTCGGCTTTAACAATGCCCCAATGATCAACAATCAATGCGTTAGTGATCACCACATCGACGGTTTCTAAGCAAGATGCTTGGCTCTGCCCCATGCCATCACGAATCACTTTACCGCCACCAAAGGTGACCTCTTCACCATATTCGGTGTAATCTTTTTCAACTTCTAACCATAAGTCGGTATCAGCTAAACGAACACGATCCCCTACGGTTGGCCCAAACATATGTGCGTAAGAATGCTTATCAATCGTTGCCATGGTTATTTATCTCCCTCTGTATTACCTACAAGATCACCTTGAATATCACCACGAAAGCCAAATACACGGCGCTTACCGCGATAGGGAATAAGGGTAACTTGTCGTTGCTGTCCTGGCTCAAAACGCACCGCGGTACTTGAGGTGATATCTAAGCGATAACCTTTGGTGATTTCGCGATCAAAAATCAACGCACCGTTTACCTCAAAAAAGTGATAATGCGAGCCAACTTGAATAGGTCTGTCACCAGAGTTTGCAACCGTGACTGTTAATTGTTCACGACCGACATTGAGTTCTCGATTACCGCTATCGGTTTTTATTTCACCTGGAATCATAAATTGCTCCCTTAAATAATTGGGTTATGCACTGTCACTAGTTTTGTGCCATCAACAAAGGTTGCTTCAACTTGCACATCAGAGATCATCTCTGCAATGCCATCCATTACCTGATCACGGGTTAATAATGTTCGACCATAATCCATCATCTCGGCAACGCTTTTACCATCACGCGCGCCTTCTATAATCTCCATTGAGATATACGCCATCGCTTCCGGATAATTGAGTTTTAAGCCACGATTTAGACGGCGTTCAGCCAATAATGCAGCAGTAAAAATCAGTAACTTGTCTTTTTCTCTTGGTAATAAATCCATAATGATCTCTTTTTATGTATGCCAAATTCGAGGTTGTAACGCGGCTTTATCAACCAGTAACGGGCGTAATATTTCCCATAGGCTAATAAACAATTGTTTACACTGCTGTGCGTGCGCCCCTAAATAACGGATAACTAATAATCCATCAATATCGGTGATGCTGATATTTGTCTGCGCACCTTGCTCAGTGATCTTGTCACGCATTAGATCCAGCAGATCTTTACGCTGATACTGATCCGTGAGTATTGCAGGCGCATAAGCTAAAAAGGTAGCAAAGACGCTGTTATTAGCTAAGCCAGCGGGGTGAGTTAATAAGCTATTCTCAGGGGATAATGCGATGCGATCATGGTAGATAAGTTTACCGTCGCAAAAGAGACGGTTTAACTGACAGTATTTACCCTCGATAAAGGGTTGGTCAGAATCGGGTAAACCTAAACAGGTGATATCCCAACCTAAATAAACGCTGCTTGAAGTTAGTTCGATATCAACGGTGTTAAAACCATCTGCGCCTTCATAAACAATGGTTTCTTGCGGAAAGTTTTCACACTTTGCATCCGCTTCAAGAATCAGCTTGGTAATTTGTGCTTGCTTAGCATCACCAATCTCTAAGTTAGTACGCGCACGATAGAAACGCCCTGCACCGGGCGTCGTAAACAGAAGATGCGCATTGTTTTTTATATTGACACTGATACGTAATTCGTCGCCAGACACAATGCCAGCCGGGGGATGCAATAGGTAGATATGCGCGCAGTCGCGCCCTTCGGGGTAAAATGCTTTTTGTACGGAAAGCGGCCCTTTACGCTGGGTGCGTGTTAGCTGCGTACCTATGGGGGTAGCACTAAATTCAAGCATCAAATGCGCAAGCCAGTGACTTTTCACTGGCTTGTTAAGTACTGTTCTCGGAGCTTCTGTTGTTATCATTTTTTCCCTAAAATTACGTAACTATCTGATTACGCGATAACCTGTCACTGCTATGGACTACGCCATTAAAGTGACAGCGTTATACGGCGAGATATTTACTAACTAGTTCATCATCTAGTTCGCTCATCTCGCCCGAGGCAATCACCTGCCCCTTTTCCATTAAGTGGAAATTCTCCCCTACAGCGCGTGCAAAAGGTAATTTCTGTTCCACCAAGATAATGGTCATGCCATTTTCTTTGTTTAGTTTTAATAACACATCACGAATCAATTGCACAATGTTAGGTTGAATACCTTCATTGGGTTCATCTAATATTAATATATCAGGATTGAGTACTAACGCACGTCCAATCGCTAATTGCTGCTGCTGTCCGCCTGATAAATCACCACCACGACGATGTAACATCTCTTTCAACACAGGAAAAAGTTTAAATATATGATTCGGAATGGTTTTACTCGTTTGTCTTTTACAATTTAAACTGATTTTTAGGTTTTCTTCAACCGTCAATTGCGGAAATATATGACGCCCCTGTGGTACATAACCAACACCAATCTCAGGGCGTTTTTCAACGCTGCCCTTACTCATATCTAAATCATTAATCATAAGACTGCCGGAGCTGATCGGTAATAACCCCATGATGGTTTTTAACAGTGTGGTTTTGCCCACACCGTTACGGCCCATAATACAGGTGCGTGATCCTTTCTTAATTTTCAGGTCAAGATCCCATAGGATCTGCGTGCCACCATACTTTTGATTTACAGCTGTTAATTCGATCATGGTTACGCTTGCTCCTCGCCTAAATAAACTTCACGAACATCTTTGTTCTCTTGAATCTCGTCCATCGACCCTTCCGCTAATACCGAGCCTTGATGTAATACCGTTACCTTACGCGCAATAGAGCGAACGAAGGCCATATCATGTTCAACCACTACCACAGAATGCTTTCCTGCTAAGGAGGTTAATAACTCCGCTGTACGCTCTGTTTCTTGCGCTGTCATACCCGCAACAGGTTCATCCACTAACAACATACGTGGCTCTGCAGCCAATAACATACCAATCTCTAACCACTGCTTTTGACCATGAGACAAACGACCCGCAGGGTAATGCTGCTCAGCCGTTAAACCGATAGTAGTGAGTACTTCATCGATCTTATCTTTTTGTTCGCCACTCAATTTATGAAACAGCGCGCTCCAAATACCTTTATCACCAGCAAGGCTCAATTCAAGATTTTCGAATACACTCAGTGCTTCAAATACAGTTGGTTTTTGAAACTTACGACCAATACCTGCACGTGCGATCTCTGATTCATCAAGTTGCAATAGATCAATTTGCTGACCAAAACTAACTTTGCCCGTATCAGGACGCGTTTTACCGGTAATAACATCCATTAAGGTCGTTTTACCCGCACCATTAGCGCCAATTAGACAGCGTAATTCACCATCGCCAATATATAGATTAAGATCATTCAGGGCTTTAAATCCATCAAAACTAACGCTGACATCTTCAACGTATAGGATCATCCCATGTTTAGTATCTGGGCTGTCGCTTTTTAAGGTAGAAAGCGGCGAACCATGTTTATCTACTATCATTATTTGTTCTCCGCAGTAGTTGCTTGTAACGCAGGATCTTCAGACTGTTTGGCTTTACTTGGTGGATCGACTTTATCCATTAAGTTTGACACTAATCCTGCTAATCCTTTTGGTAATAACAGCGTCACTAATACAAACAAACCACCGAGTCCAAATAACCAAGCTTCTGGCATAATCGCAGTAAAACGTGTTTTCGCGTAACTCACGACCACCGCGCCAACCAATGCACCGTATAAGGTGCCACGACCACCAATTGCGACCCAAATGACAATCTCAATAGAGTTCAAAGGAGAGAATTCACCAGGATTAATAATACCCACTTGCGGTACATATAACGCCCCCGCAACACCTGCAAGCATTGCCGATACGACGAAGATCCACACTTTATAATGTTGTGGTTTGTATCCTACAAAACGGACACGATTTTCTGCATCACGAATCGCAGTGACCACACGGCCCATTTTTGAATTAACAATAAAGTGGCTAATCGCATAACCAATAGCTAGTGCGACGGCAGTTGCAATAAACAGCGCTAGTTTGGTATTTGGTGACTGTAATGAGAAACCAAAGATCTCTTTAAAGTCAGTTAAACCATTGTTACCACCAAAGCCCATCTCGTTGCGGAAGAACGAAAGTAACAGCGCATAGGTCATTGCTTGGGTCATAATCGATAGGTAAACACCACTCACACGTGAGCGGAACGCCAAACTACCAAAGATGTAAGCCAATAAACCAGGGCCAGCGAATACCAATAAAATCATCACAAAGGCGTTATCGGATCCCGCCCAATACCACGGTAGTTCAGTCCAGTTCAGGAACACCATAAAGTCAGGCAGTTCAGGGTTACCATACACGCCACGATCTCCGATCTGACGCATCAGGTACATGCCCATTGCGTAGCCACCTAATGCAAAGAATGCACCATGACCGAGACTCAAAATGCCACAGTAGCCCCACACCAGATCAACCGCTAAAGCGAGCAACGCATAACATAGGTATTTACCTAACAGGCTCACGGTGTAATCACTCACGTGAAGTAATGAGCCTTCTGGAAACACTAAATTACATAGCGTCACATAAAATGTTGAGATAAACAAAATAGCGATCACAAAGTGCAAGCTACTCATCTTTTTAACCATTGGTGAATTAAGTAAATGTTTCATTAGTCTGCTGATCTCCCTTTCTGCGGAAATAATCCCTTAGGTCGTTTTTGGATAAACAATACAAGTCCTACCAAGACGATAATGTTTGATAATACCGGCCCCATTGATGGCTCTAGGAATTTGTTAAATGTGCCCATGGTCATTGCTGCCACTAAAGTTCCCCATAGGTTACCCACACCACCAAATACCACTACCAAGAATGAATCGATAATATAAGCTTGCCCGAGGTTTGGACCCACATTGGTTAATTGACTCAATGCAACACCCGCGATACCAGCAATCCCTGAACCTAAACCAAAGGTGATCGCATCAACCCATGAGCTTTTAATACTCAGTGCTCTTGCCATATCACGGTTTTGCGAAACAGCACGTACATGCAACCCTAACGAAGATTTTTTAAGGATCATCAACAGTGAAAAGAACACCATCAATGCAAATAAAATAATGTATAAACGGTTATAAGTAAGCGATAACATCGGATTAATCTCAAGTGACCCTGTCATCCACTGTGGTGCTTGTACTTGACGGTTCAGGGGCGAGAAAACACTTCTTACTAACTGTTGTAAAATCAGGCTGATACCAAATGTTGCTAACAATGTTTCTAATGGGCGGCCTTTCAAGAAACGAATCACGCCACGCTCAATCAACACACCAACAAAACCAGACACTAAAAAGGCAGCGGGTACAGCCATCAACAGTGAGTACTCAATTAAATTGGGGAACATTTGCTGAATAACGTAGGTGGTATAAGCACCGAGCATCATCATCTCGCCGTGTGCCATATTAATCACACCCATCACACCAAAGGTGATAGCAAGGCCGATCGCAGCAAGTAGTAATACTGAGCCTAAACTTAAACCAAAAAATAGATTTTCAACCAAACCATAAACACTTGCTTGTTGCTCAATATCATCAATTGATTTAGTTAATACTGTTCTTAATTCTGCGTTTTCAGGTTGCTCTGCTAAAAGGTCTAATTGATTCACTAATTCGTTTTTAACCTTTGATTCTAAACGACCTGAAAGTTGTTGAGCTGCTGATAATTTCTCCGCTGTTGAACCTGACTCTAATTGATCAATCAATAAAATAACCGACATCAGTTCACGCACACTCGCATCTTGTTCGCCTTTGATAAGATTAGTGACTGAGCTAATACCGGTTTGATTAGGGTTTTGTAATAGCTGCTTAACTGCTTCAATACGCACCGCTTTATCTGGATGAGTTAAATCTAAATTCGCTAATAGGTCACGAATCTGTCCACGCAGACGGTTATTGGTTCGTATTTTCTTAATCGCAGACTTATCAACAGCGGTTAAGGCCTCTGCTGTTAATACGTCGGTTACTTGGTACTGTTGCTGCTGATTTTTTTGCGCAGCAACCACCTGTTTGTTTGCTTTGAGGTAATAAAGATCCCCCGCCATTAAAGGCTTTAGGATATCTTGCACTTGGGGTGCGGATGTCGCCGCAATCGCTTTGATTAGCGGCGCCATCTTATCTAATTTAGTAGTAGGTAATTGCTCGACAAGGGTTGTCAGGGCTGAATTATCTTGCGTTTCACTAACAGCGGCTGAGGCGTTGAATGATATGACACAGAAAAATAGCAGGGAGAATAGACGCAACATTAGCTGTTCCTTAATATTTATTTATTCACTTTCATAAAAATGGGAGGTGAATACACCTCCCATTGAGTCGTTTATTTAAACGTTATGATTAGAATTTTTGACCAGAACATTTAGCAGTTGTTACGTCGAAGTTGCCACACTTGATAGGCGCAGTCCAATCAGAAACTAGGTTTTTAGAGCTTGGTAAAAAGTCAGACCATGCATCACCGATAACTGTATCAGCCGTTTCCCATACCACTTCAAACTGGCCATCTTCTTGGATTTCACCAATCAGTACAGGCTTAGATAAATGATGGTTTGGGTTCATCACCGCAATACCACCAGTTAGGTTAGGTACAGCGATACCGATCATTGCTTGTTCAACAGCGTCTACATCTGTTGTACCCGCTTTTTCAACCGCTTTCACCCACATTTTGAAACCGATGTAAGTTGCTTCCATTGGGTCATTAGTTACACGTTTTGCATCACCAATATATTTTTTCCAGTTAGCAATAAACTCAGCATTTTCTTTTGTATCAACACTTTGGAAGTAGTTCCATGCCGCTAAGTGACCTACTAGTGGTTTAGTATCAAAACCTGATAGTTCCTCTTCACCTACAGAGAATGCAATAACAGGAATATCTTCAGCAGAGATACCTTGGTTACCTAACTCTTTGTAGAATGGAATATTTGCATCACCATTTACCGTAGAAATTACTGCAGTTTGTTTACCTGTTGAACCGAATTTTTTCACATCTGCAACAATACCTTGCCAATCTGAATGGCCAAATGGTGTGTAATTCACCATGATATCTTCAGCTTTAACGCCTTTCGCCATCAGGTAAGCTTCTAGAATTTTATTGGTTGTACGTGGGTAAACGTAATCCGTACCTAATAATACAAAACGCTCAGCCCCAATATCATTCATAAGGTAATCAACAGCAGGAATCGCTTGTTGGTTTGGCGCTGCCCCGGTGTAAAAAACATTTTTAGATGATTCTTCACCTTCATATTGTACTGGGTAAAACATTAAGCCATTAAGCTCTTCTAAAACAGGTAATACAGATTTACGTGATACCGACGTCCAGCTACCGAAAATAACATCTACTTTCTCTTTCGCTAAAAGCTCACGCCCTTTCTCTGCGAAAAGTGGCCAATTTGATGCTGGATCAACAACAACAGGTTCGATCTGCTTACCTAACAAACCACCTTTGGCATTCTGATCGGCAATCATCATTAACACCGTGTCTTTTAGTGTGGTTTCACTAATCGCCATCGTGCCAGATAAAGAATGCAATACACCCACTTTGATATTATCTGCCGCGTAAGCGAAGTTAGTCATTAATCCTGTAGCAACAATTGAACTTGCAACAATCAGTTTTTTCAGTTTCATAGATACGTCCCTTTTCATCATTATCACGTGTTTGTTGCTTTCATTATTTGAAAAGCCTCAATCACAACTTTATTCCAACGATGCTAAGTATCAGTGAATTAACGCAAGCTTTAAATGCGTAAAAGCACGCAATTAACTACGCAATTCTCCCTATATCAATGACATATTTAGCTAGCTAGACTAGTTTTGCACCACTCAAAGAGAGAAAACAGACGTTCTCATTCATTATTCAAGCAGCCCTATATGCAATCAAATCAACACATAATTAAAACTCGGCGTACCTATAATAAGCTGGTTGCAAATGAGATGATGGAAGATTTTGCGCTGCGTTTTACCGCTAAAAGAGCAAGAAAATGGTCCCTTAGCCGCGTTTCTGTTACTGCTTTAGGCATTATTTCATTTCTTGTTCTAGAAGCGATCGGAGGAGCAATTACCCTTAACTTTGGCTTTGTGAATAGTGCTTGGGCAATTTTAGCCGTTACTTTTATTGTTTTTTTTACCGGTTTACCGATCAGTTATTACGCCGCTAAGTATGGCGTTGATATTGATCTACTAAGCCGCGGCTCTGGCTTTGGTTATATCGGTTCGACTATCGCTTCGTTGATATACGCTTCTTTTACTTTTATCTTTTTTGCTCTTGAAGCTGCTATTATGGCGATGGCACTGCAAATCCTTTTTGATCTGCCTCTTTCCATCAGTTATATCATCAGCGCAGTAGCGGTGATACCACTAGTGACACATGGCATCACCTATATCAGTCGCTTTCAGGTATGGACGCAACCGATATGGATTGCTTTACAACTGCTACCACTATTTTTTGTGTTTACTCACCCCGATAGTAATGTCGGTACTTGGGTAACTTTTAGCGGTAATGCAGGGGAATCCGGAAGTTCATTTAATCTATTATTGTTTGGAGGTGCTTCAGCGGTACTACTCTCTTTAGTCGCCCAAATTGGTGAGCAGGTTGATTTCCTACGCTTTTTACCTGAAAAGCCACAAAAAAAAGCATGGCGTTGGTGGTTAGCACTCATTGCAGGCGGCCCCGGTTGGATTGTATTTGGTGCGATTAAACTTTTTTTAGGATCCTTTCTTGCCTATTTTGCACTGCAGCAAGGTGTTGCATTAGACCTTGCAAGCGACCCAGCGCATATGTATCAACTCGCTTATAGTTATGTTTTTGACAACCCCACAATCAGTATTTTATTCGCCTGCACCTTTGTGATTATTTCGCAATTAAAGATAAACGTTGCTAATGCCTATGCGGGTTCGCTTGCTTGGTCTAACTTTTTTTCTCGTGTTACTCACAACCATCCTGGCCGCGTTGTTTGGATGATATTTAATGTTGCTATCGCACTATTACTGATGGAATTAGGTATTTATCAAACCATTGCTAGCATGCTCACAGTGTACTCAGTGTTGGTTTTAGCTTGGTTAAGTTCGGTGGTTGCCGACCTTATTATTAATAAACCACTCGGAATTAGTCCTAAACATATCGAATTTAAGCGCTCACACCTATATGATATTAACCCAGTGGGAGTGGGATCAATGCTTTTTGCTTCTATCATTGGTTTTAGTGCACATTTTGGTTTTTATGGCGAAACAATTGAAGCATTAGCTTCATTCATTACTTTTTTTCTGCCCTTCATCACCGTGCCACTGATTGGTTGGTTAACCAAAGGGAAATATTACTTGGTAAATAACGTAAACAAGAATGAGCAACAACAGATTAAGACACTGACGCAATGCCATATTTGTGAGAATAGCTTTGATCAACAAGATATTACGTTCTGCCCAGCCTATGGAAAGTCGATCTGTTCATTGTGTTGCAGCTTAGACGTTCGCTGTGGTGACAAATGTCGTCCAGGTGCGACGTTAGCAAATCAATCCCATGATTTTTTTAGCCGCTTTTTTAGCGTTGATACATTAAAAATACTCACCACTCCGTTAATGCAATTTCTCGCACTTACTTTCGGTATGAGCTTTATCGGCGCCGGAATATTATTTTTAGTTTACCTGCAGATCCCCCTTGATGATAAAGCTGTTTTTGCTAGCACACTGATTAAAATATTCTTTTTGTTATTAATCATTATTGGCATTATCAGTTGGTTATTTATTCTTGCACGCAGTGGCAACCAAACAGCACTCAAGGAGCTTCGATCGCAAACACAAGCACTCGCTAAAGAGATAGATGCGCATAAAAAAACATCTTCCGCGCTACAAGGTGCAAAAAATGCAGCAGAGTCGGCTAATGAAGCGAAGAGTCGCTATCTAGCTAGCCTCAGCCATGAACTGCGTACTCCACTTAATGTCTTACTAGGTTATGCACAGCTACTCATGCGTGATAAAGGGTTACCTTCTGAACATAGTGAAAAGATTGCTATTATTAAACGTAATGGTGAACATTTAGCCGATCTCATTGAAAGCCTATTAGAGGTTTCTAAAATTGAAGCGGGTCGAATGACCCTACAACGTGATGAGATTAGCTTAAAAGTTATTCTGCAACAGTTAGTTGATATGTTCCAAATGCAGGCCAGTAAAAAAGGAATTAAGTTCCATTATCAAGCAAGCCCCAACCTCCCCGATTATGTCGCTACAGATAAACAACGTTTTCGCCAAATACTGATAAATTTAATCTCTAATGCAATAAAATACACAGAAAAAGGCTCAGTAACCTTCAAAGTAACCTACCGCAGTGAAGTGGCAAATTTTAGTATTATCGATACTGGTGTAGGTATCGCTAAAAGTGACCAAGAACTGATCTTCAAACCCTTTGAACAGATTCGAAATGCCCATACACAATCGATTGGAGGCACCGGACTTGGATTAACTATATCTCGCTCTCTTGCTGAATTAATGGGTGGAGAAATAAGCTTAACTAGTCAGGTTGGGCAAGGTTCGGTGTTTAACTTTCGACTAATGCTCTCGAAGTTACATAAAGATCCTAAAGAGCCAGAACTTAATAGGTCCGAACCGATTGGTTATGACGGCAGAATACAGCGGATATTAGTCGTAGATGATGATCATCACCAACGCGAATTGATGCGTAATCTACTCTCTCCCATTGGGTTTGAAGTATTACGCGCAGAGAGTGCAGAGAAGGGATTTACACTACTACAAGAGCAGAGTGTGGATCTGCTATTAATGGATGTACAGATGCCAGAAATGAATGGTTGGCAGATGGTTAAACGGATGCGCGAATTACATTATATGATGCCGGTATTAATGGTCTCAGCCAATGCTCGTGATGCTGAATATAACCTCCAAGCAGAGGGTTACCATAATGGCTATATTGCTAAACCGGTTAATCTAGATGATCTGTTAGGGAAAATTGCACAATCCTTAAACCTACAGTGGCAGTATGATAGCAACGCAACACAGATAGCAACAATGCCAGCGACGGAACGTAAACCAGCAGTCACCAGTGAACAATATAATGAGTTGATATCATTGGCAGAAATAGGCTATTTATCAGGTTTTAAAGATAAGTTTTCAGAGATAGAATCAACATATAGTTACCCTGAGGATAGCGCCTCACAAATCATGAAATATGTAGAAGTATGTAACTTCCCTAAAATTATCGAATACTTAAATGAATTAAGTCATGAGTTAAATAATGAATAATAACAAAAATGAAGTGGTATTAGTGGTTGATGATTCTCCAGAATCATTGGGTATGTTAAACGTGGCACTTAATAGCGAAGGGTATACGGCCTTAGTTGCGTTAAGTGGTTTGCAAGCATTATCTATTGCAGAAAAGATGCCCCCCGATGTGGTGCTATTAGATGCGATGATGCCTGAAATAGACGGTTTTGAAACCTGTCGACGCCTCAAAAAGTTATTACCCCATATCCCCATTATTTTTATGACCGGATTAACTGACGTTGAAGATATCGTGAAAGGTATCGAAGCCGGTGGAGTTGATTACGTCACTAAACCTATCTCCCCTGATG
>Ga0316197_10001021_pt1 | contig 19804 bp, 13 predicted proteins | sample OudBiesiAoxic_MG_FD_204939 | JGI IMG/M metagenome (GOLD analysis project Ga0316197, IMG submission 204939) | Coastal sediment microbial communities from Oude Bieten Haven, Netherlands - site A oxic | ecosystem: Environmental > Aquatic > Marine > Coastal > Sediment | place: Netherlands... | reverse complement strand
GGATTCATTAGGCGGTTCGAAAGGTATGGAAGTAAATTTTGCATCCATGGCCGCATTTCCAAAAAATGAGAGCAGTAAACTGGTTCGTGTGCGGGGGCTTGAAGGTGCGTTTCCACTCTATGGGAAATTAGAGACTGAGCCTGCAGATGCGGCAACAACCTATATTTCTAAAGAAGGAGCTCTTGTAGACGCCACCGTAATGCTGCAGTTTGGATTAAAAGTTGGAGATACAATCAAAATAGGCAATGCTAGTTTACCAATTACGGGGACACTTATATCTGCACCCGGGAATAGCGCATTTGCTAGTTCTGTGGCACCTCCTGTTATAATTCCATTTCGCATTATTGAACGAACAGGCCTGCTGCAGGTTGGAAGCCGACTGGACTATAACTACTATTTTGTTGCACCACCTCAGATGGATCTCGATGCTCTAGACAAAGAACTCGACCCTATTTTGGATGCTGAAAATGCAGATCTGGATACACATACATCCGGGAGCAGACAGATGGGGCGTAACTATGGAAATGTCGGAAAATTCCTTAACCTGGTAGCGTTTATTGCTCTTTTATTGGGCTGTGTGGGTATCGCAAGCTCTGTACAAATCTATATAAAGGAAAAGTTGAGGTCTGTGGCCGTACTAAAATGTATGGGAGCCACCCGAAAGCAAACATTCCTTATTTATTTGATTCAAATAGCGGGCATGGGCTTTCTTGGCGGTATAATAGGAACTTTAGGGGGGATATTGCTACAGTTGACATTTCCAAGCATTTTACAGGAGTTTTTGCCTTTTGAGGTTCAATTGTCACTATCACCTCAGCCCATTATAATGGGGTTATTGTTAGGAGTTTTGATGTCTGTACTTTTTGCATTATTACCACTTATGAACACCTGGTATGTTTCTCCTTTACAGGTTCTGCGAATACAGGAAACAGCTGAGGAACGGCCCAGAAAAGCCAGAGTCCTTGTGTTTATAGGGATATTAAGCTTTGTTTTCCTATTTTCCCTTTGGCTTTTGGAAGATTTGCGTTATGCAATAGGTTTTGTGATCAGTATTGCGGCAACTTTCTCCATATTGGCAGGTGTTGCTACCTTTTTTATGAAGGGAATTAAGAGATATTTTCCTTCGTCCTGGGGATTTACCTCAAGACAGAGTCTTTTAAACCTTTTTAGGCCTAATAATCAAACCATGGTATTATTAGTTGCAATTGGAGTTGGTGCTTTTTTAATTAGCACGCTCTATTTTACAAAAGATATGCTATTGGCTATGGCACAGCTTGATCGCAACAGTAATAGTCCCAATATAATTCTATTGGACGTACAGAGTGATCAAAAAGAAGACGTGGCAAATAGTATAACCCCTAAAGGCCTTGCGGTATTAGATAATATTCCAATAGTTAGTATGCGTATGCATAGTATAAAAGGACGAGCTGCGAATGATCTTAGACAGGACACCACCCTGACAATGAATAAATGGGTTTTAAACCACGAATTTCGGGTTACTTACCGTGATACCATGATTTCTTCGGAAACCCTTACTGAAGGTGAATGGGTACCTGAAATTCCAAAAGAAGGCCTTATCCCTATTTCCATAGCTGATAATATAGCGAGAGATGCTGAAGTTGTAATAGGTGATACTATTGTTTTTAATGTACAAGGTGTTCTGATGGAAACAGTTGTCGGTAATATTCGCGCTGTAGAATGGGCGAGAATGCAACCTAATTTTAACATTGTCTTTCCCAAGGGCATTTTAGAAAATGCCCCGCAGTTTCATGTAATAACAACCAATGCACCCACCGCCGAGGCTTCAGCCAACCTCCAGAGAGAACTGGTTCAAAAATTCCCCAATATCTCGGTGCTCGATTTACGGCAAATCGTAACGCTCATAGAGAATGTCCTTGATAAGATTGCCTGGGTAATTAACTTTATGGCCTTTTTTAGTATCCTCACTGGAATCATTGTATTAATTGGGGCTGTACGCACCAGTAAATATCAGCGTATAAAAGAAAGCGTTCTTTTACGGACCCTTGGTGCAAAAAGTAAACAAATTCTGCAAATCACAGCCCTTGAATACTTTTACCTCGGAGTATTGGGAAGTGGTATAGGCATATTACTTTCACTGATAAGCAGTCAGTTACTGGCCACATTTGTTTTTAAAGCACCATTTGTGCCTTCGCTAGTGCCCTTTTTAGTATTGCTGCCCGGGATAACATTACTTGTTCTCTTAATCGGCCTTAGCAACAGCAGGAGTGTGTTAAACAGCCCTCCATTGGTCGTTTTGCGTAAAGAGGGAAGGTAATAATTGAATTATAATATTAAGGATAGATTTCTCAATCGTTGCTTCACAACTTATGTCGAAATGACTGTTGAGTTTTAAAATAAGCTGGTGCAACGTATAACTGTCATTTCGAACCGAACGCAGTGCGTGTGAGAAATCTCAATTTATGTATTTTCAATTACACTTGCGTGCAGTCTTGATTTCTCAATCGTTGCTTCACAACTCATGTCGAAATGACTGGTTGGTTTTATAGTAAGCCAATGTTGTCCAAATCTGTCAATCATTCTTGAATAATCCATCTATAAACCCGGCTTAATTACCCAAAATACCGATGAAGGGTTTTTTGCCGTGATTCTTTATATCCGAATTATTAATCACTTCACCGTAATTTTTTCCAGCCACCGAAAAATAGGGCGCTTTCAGCGATTTATACCCTTGGGATATCATTTTCTGTAGTTATTTTATTATACCCAAATCTAATAGCATGAAAGCCTTTTTAACCTTAGTACTTATACTTTTATTCGGAGCTGTTGCTCTAGCCCAAAAAACTTCAGACTATGGTAAAGTTGAAACATTTCAAATGGATATTGTTCTGGATGCTAGCCTACCTGTTTCTCACAATAGTGGGCAAATTGAGGCAACAAAAAAAGACGCTGTTGCGCGCTTATACAAATTCAAGAATACAAGAGTAAAGAAAGCTTTGGCTTTTTCTACTAAAAAAAATAAACCCAAATTAGCTTAATCCCCAAATCTCAAACCTAATGATACTATTTATTCTATTATTACCCGTTGCACTTTTAGTAAGTTATATGATTGTTTTTCCAAAAACAAAAGGAGTTTTAAGACCAATTAAAGTGCCAAGAGGAAATAGATAAGTCCTCCCTTTCTGTTTTAAAGAGAGCAAGAGTTAATTAGCCCGACTATTATTCCGGAATTCCAGGTTGTTTAATCTGATAATTCAAACGCTCTTTTTCTGCGTCCACCATTTGCTTTACTTCCTTGAGTAGTGCTTTGGCATCGTAGATTATACCGTCCTTTATGGTGTATTTTACCCCACCAACACGCACAACTGTATTATCTTCAGTAAGTTTTATGGCACCCGTGCCATAGAGTACTTTCAGGTTTTCTAACGGATTTTCGGCTACAATAACAAAGTCTGCAAGTTTACCAACTGTTACTGTCCCTATTTGATCATCCATACCCAGGGCTTCCGCTCCGTTTAAGGTTGCTGAGCGAATAATCTCTAAAGGATGAAACCCGGCTTCCCGTAACAATTCCATTTCGCGGATATAAGCAAATCCATAGAGCTGAAAGATAAAGCCCGAGTCCGATCCTGTGGTTACCCGGCCACCTCTGTTCTTATACTCATTTACAAAGGTCATCCAGAGTTTATAATTCTCCTTCCAGGCTACTTCCTGTTCGGTACCCCAGTAATGCCAATACGAACCATGACTTATTTTACTGGGCTGGTAGAAATCCCATAATGAAGGCAAGGTATAGTCTTCGTGCCATTCTGCGCGTCGTGCCCTTTGAAGATCCCGGCTGGCTTCATAAATATTAAAGGTTGGATCCAGGGTAAAATCTAAGGAGATAAGCTCGTCCATAACTTTATTCCAATGGTCAGAATAAGGTTTTGCAGCCTGTTTCCAAAGTTTACCTGCCTCTTCAAAGCGGTCTTGTTCATTGTTGTAATTGTAATCGAGCGGATAATCCTGCACCGTGCGGTCTTCAAACAGTGCTTCTGGCAGTCCATACCAATGCTCCATGCTAGTTAAACCTGCCCTGGCTGAATGCAGGACATTCCATCTGGCAACGTTCAGTTGAGCATGATGACAAGCTGATCGTAGTCCTAGTTTTTTGTTTTCATCTAATGCAGCGGTCATAATTTCCGGAGGTGCACCAAATAACTTAATGCCATCAGCCCCTTTTTTTGCATTATTGCGCACCCATTCACGTGCCATTTCCGGAGTGCTTATAGTGGCATCACTACCTTGTCCAAATCCAGTATAGGCTAAAATACGGGGTGCTACAATTTCATTTTTGGCACTTTTCCTTTTTAAATCTAATGTAAAGTCTACCCCCCGGCCACTAGGTTCTCTAACCGTGGTAATGCCATGAGCCATCCAGAGTTTAAAAACATAATCCGGTTCTGCGCCCTGGGCTTTTCCTCCAATATGTCCATGCATGTCTACAAAGCCAGGAAGCAAATACATGCCTTCGCAGTTTAATTCTTTGCCACCTTCTTTAAGCTGTGGACGGTCTGAATCTTTTATAGCTACTCCAGGATAGCCCACTACCTTTATACTTTTAATACGATTGTTGATCACTTCTATATCCACTGGCCCCATTGGCGGTGCCCCATTTCCATTAATAAGAGTGACTCCCCTGATGATAAGTTGAGAAAATGGCCCATCGCCCCCGTTACTCTGTGCAAGTATTGATAGATTGCCACACAAGAGGATAATTAATAGGGCATATGTTTTTATGTTCATACTAGTCTTTTTGTTTGGGCACTTCAATTTTGTCACCTAAAAACAATGCATTCAAAAACAATCGGTTGGTTCCGTACCATGAGCCCCGGAAATTTGGATTATCCGCGAATAGCACTACGCGTCCTTTGCCTAAAGGACTTACAACGAGTGAAGCTGAGGATTTTAAGAATTCTTTGCTATTCTTATTACTTATGTACCCGTCTATCAGGGCATTCCCGGAGTACTTCGCTACAGTAGAATACTCATTTTTACTTGGAGAAAGCCAGACATTATTGTTTTTATAGACCGGAATGTCCGCATCTCTGTAACCAAATGCCAACGGATGGGTTATATCCAGATCGACCTTTAATATAATCCCACCAATACTTTCTTTCCCAAGATTCTCTGCCGCACCTACATAGGGTTTTCGCAATACAGCTTTGGTAGAATCTACAACAGATTCGACTAGTTTTTCTTTAATCATTTTTTTATCGATGACCCATTTAGAGGCTGTTCCAATGGTAATAAGTGTATTACCCTTTTTAACCCAGTCTGATAGTTTGGTCTGCTGCTTCTCAGTAAGATTATACTTGCCCGAAACCATAACCAATGTATTGTATTCGTCTAGCTTTGCCTTATCATAATTCCGGATAGGTATTTTTGTAATTGGCATATGTACTCGGGTATCTAATAAATGCCATACCTCTCCGGCTTCATATGAGCGGGTACCATCTCCAATAAGCATAGCAGCTTTTGGTTTGGTTAACGCACGAACATACCTGCTGCCAAGATCAATGCCCCTGCTGTTGTAACCTGTGGCAATGCCATAAATAGGGACCTGGTATTTTTCCTGTGCTTCAAGCACCCATTTATATACTTCATCTGCATCTTTCTTTTGAAGGCTTATGGGCAGAATTAAGGCTCCATAATTAAACGACTTACTGCTATTATTAATCGTTGTGGTAAATGGTTTAAAGGCAGAAGAGAGTACCAACTTCTTGGACTGAAGAAAATTTAAAACTGCAGGTGCGTTATAATCATCCCAATCTATAATATAGGCATAAGAGGATTTTTGTACGGGTTGGACGTTTATAAGATCAGCTGTAGAAGTTATTTTATCTCCGCGACTAAGCTTCTTTATTCCCCTGTAGTTAATATTATAGAAATTTGCCACAGACCAGGCAGAAGCATCGTAAAAAACACTGTCCCGGTATTTTTTATAAGTTTCAAACATGGTTTGCACCATTCTGTACTGGGGCTGGGATGTGGGCACTACATAGGAATCATTTCCGTATTTGTATACATCTATTTTGTGGATTAATAATTTATCAATAAATGCCTTTACCCTGTTTTTGTCATAGCGATCTCCAAAGCTGTATCCTTGAACTCCTTTTATTGCCGAATTCATCATAGCCGTTTTAAAGAACTCTTTTTGATATGATCTCAGATAGTCTTTGTTTTCAACTGCGGCTTTTACAGTTGTGATACTCGATGTGTACTGATTGCGAATGGTGAAGGGAAATGTGATTGCCCCAAAGGCAGTTTTCTGCTTATGCCCCCTGGAGCTGGCCTGTTCAAATAACAGCCCAAGGCCGCCCTGAATATCAGGATAGGAAGAACCGTATCCCGGATAGGTACCGTCAAATGCTTCTTTGGTAAAATAAAATGAGCCTATGCTGTCTAAGGCCTTGGCAAAATAGTTTCCAAACAAATTGTTAAGATCTTCATAGTTCTTTTTAGGCATAATAGGGTTAAGAGAACCGTTCGCTTTCATTGGTTCAAAGAAATAGGTGCTTTGTGAACCCATTTCATGAAAGTCGGTAACTACATTGGGGTACCACTCATGATACCATTTAAGTTTACCACGACTTTCAGGGTTTATTGCTAGTAGCCAGTCCCGGTTGAGGTCGAACCAATAGTGATTGGTGCGGCCGCCAGGCCAGTATTCATTGTGTTCTGCATCCTGGGGGTCTGCCACTAAAGGATTGCCCTGATAGCTATTTGCCCATTGTGTATGTCGATCCCGACCATCGGGGTTGATAGTAGGATCTATAAAGATTACTGCGTTGGTTAGGTAATTAAGTATCTCAGGATTATCAGAAGCTACAAAAGTATAGGCACTTAAAAGGGCTGCTTCGGAACTGGATGGCTCATTCCCATGTACGTTATATCCCAAATTAATAAAAATTGGAAGTGATGTGTCCGGGGCAGAAGATTTGCCGGGATCTGTAAAGGCAAGATGCCTTTCCTTAATAGATTCCAGATTAGCCAAATTATCTGGGGTTGTTATGGTTAAGATAACTAGTTTACGGCCTTCATGTGTCATGCCATATTCATGAATAGAGGCACGATCTGAAAGATCCGCCAGTTTTTGTAAATAGGCTACAATAAGATCATGCCTTGTATGACGTTCTCCAATCCCATAACCCAAAAACTCTTCCGGAGAAGGAATATTACTATTGAAGGGATGGTATTTTTTAAGAAAGTAATCCTGACTGTATGTGAGGCTACTGCATAGTAAAAAGCATATGAGTAAAATATTCTTCATAAGGGCAATTTTTGAATTAGTCGGCTAAATATAGGTATAAATTGCCTTAAGAAGAAGTGTTATCACTACGGGAATAACATACTTAGGAATATTAGACTAAAGGTCTCCTGGTAAGTTTACCTCTAGGCGACTGATTGATGAAAGTCGCTCTGACCTATTTCTTTAAAATTCACGATATAGTTGGTGCCTTTTTTGGAAAAGTCTCTGATTATTGACCCTTTTAGCTGACGGGCCAGGTTATGAATTAGCTTTAAACCCAAAGAACGGGTATTTTTAAAATTCACTTCATTTGAAAAACCAACGCCATTATCACCAATATTTAGAATGTAATCCTTATCAGCCATTTTCTTTAACTCAATATGAATTTCCCCCTGGTCATTGCCTTTTATTCCATATTTAAGAGCATTTGTAAGCGCTTCGTTGATAAGGAGACCTAATGGAATAGCTGTATCAATGCCCAATTCTATTTGAGGAATATTAATGTTTACTTTAACGTTACTATCGGCACCCTTTACAGATTTAACCAGGTATTCACTTAATTCCTCAACATAGGATTTATAATCTATTTTAGACAAATCGTCCCGCATGTAAAGCATTTCATGTACCATAGCCATGGAAATGACTCTGTTCTGACTACTTTTTATAAGATTTTTTACTTTTTCATCCTTTATTCCCCTTGATTGAAGACTTAACAGGCTGGAGACCGTTTGCAGGTTATTTTTAACCCTGTGGTGCACTTCTTTGAGCAGCGTATCCTTTTCATGTATCCGTTCTTCAACTTCCATCTTGGTTTTATATAGGTTGTGGTGTGCTTTTAACAAGTTTTTACCCAGAACTCCACCAAGAAGGTAAACGGAGAACAAAACACTTAAAAAGCTAAACAGGTTTTGACTCTCAATTGGAATGACATTCCGTGTTAAAGAAAAATCTGAAATTCCCTGCACAAAAATTAAAGTAATAATCAGAACAGTAAGATACAAATAGATTTTCCCGTAATTGCGTGTTGTCGCATATCCGGCAAACACAACAATTGCCAGTACAAAAATAAACGGACTGTTTATGCCCCCTGTTAGCATAGTAATGGCTGTAGCCGAGGCCAAGCCCAGTATAGAAAGGATGTTATAAGTTAGCGTTAGGTTTTTATGAGAAGCATAGGCCAGGTTATTTATTATACTCAACGCGCCAAAGGCGAGAAAAATATGGGGAACAAATTCATAAATATCCAGAAAAAAAAGACAAACCAAGCCAAATACCAATGAGAAAATGGAAGCAAAATAGCTAACCCTAAGGGTAAGACGTATTTTATCCTGTATTCTGTGCTGATGTTTGGTTGCTTTTTCCATGGTCTTAAGTTATATTCATTGATGCAGCGATACTACAAATGGAAAATCGCAACCTTAGTTGGGAAGCGAATTCCCTTAATGTTGTAAAGCTATATATGTTTTAGCATATATTCAACAGCTAATCTGACAAAAAATAATTTTGTTATCTACAATAGTAAGTATGTTAATCTCGCACTGTCCTGGGCTGTAAATTGGTCAAATCTTTAATTTTAACAGCTGAGCCGGTTTCAATACTTTTCCTTGCCGCAATCCCTATAAGTACAGACATTGCACCATCTCTGCTTCCTGCAGTCCTGCCAAAAGGATCAACGGAATTAACACTTCTGAATATTTTATCTTGTAAGCGCTTATCACCTCCGCCATGTCCGCTTTTTTCCATTTCTACCATAACGGTTTCGAAATCCTTCCACAATTTGTGCACGATTATGGGTTCATAATGCTCGGTTTCCCCATTGTTCTGCTCCATTTCCTTTTCGTGCATTTCGGCCTGATCAATGTTCATTTCTTTATAATAAGGTATGTCCATCCAGGCTTCCAGTCTTCCGTCCATTCCGTTAAAAGCAACCCGCCAACCTTCGAATGGAGAATAAGTAGTTAGCGAATAATTTAATTGCACCTTATTTTGATATTTGACCTGTGCGGACATCTTATCATAAATGTTTATTTCATTTCTAAAAAGGCAGTTGTCTCTTATATACCCATCGTATTTCTCATTTTTTGTATAGAGATCGGTCAAAAATTGATTTTTAGAAATGTCCCAATAGAAGTCACATTTGGATTGATGCTTGCAATTTCTGCAGTTATCACCTCTAAAAGGGCCATTTTTGCCATAAAATTCCAAATCACCGAATGCAAATACTTCGGATGGCTCAGAATTAATCCACCAGTTAAGAAGGTCGAAATGATGCGTGGCCTTGTGAACCCACAAGGATCCACTGCTTTCCATCTGTCCGTGCCATCTTCGGAAATAACTGGCGCCATGGTAAGTATTCAGATACCAATGAAAGTCAACTGAAGTTAGTTTGCCAATGGTGTTGTCTGCCAATAACTGTTTTATTTTGGTGCTATAAGGGCTCCATCGGTAATTAAAACCTACTATAAGGTTTTTGCCTGATTTTTTTTCTGTATCCAGAATGGCCTGACATTTATTTTCATCTGTGGTTAATGGTTTTTCTGTAAGTACATCGCAACCCATTTCCATTGATTTAATAATAAATTCATGGTGTGTTGAATCTTTTGTAGTCACTATAACAAGATCCGGTTTAGAATCCTGGATCATTTTCTCAAAATTTGTAAAAGTAGCGCAATTGGCCCCGGTATATTCTTTTCCAAAGGAGAGTCGCCCCGGATTTTTATCACACAAGCCTACAATCTCAAGGATATCTGAATATTCATCAACAAGACGTTTTCCCCAAAAAGTGATACCGCGAATACCGGTTCCAACAAGGGCAATTTTTAACTTTGCATTCATTCCAAAATCAAACTGTGTAATTGGCATGGCAGAAGAGGCGGCCAACATGCTAATGGAAGTCAGGAATTTACGTCTGGAAGATTTCATCTGAAAATATTAAGAAGGTGTCAATACCTAAAGATATGGCATTTTAAACAAAAAAAGGCGTCCATGTATGGACGCCTTTTTTGTGATAGTTGTTAATTTGTCAATCTTCAATCAATACCCATTCCCCCCGATCTATAAGAGGCTCTGCCTGTTTGAATTTGACTGTCTTGCTTTCGCCCGACATTACGTTTTTTATAGTGACCCTTTCATTTCTGCCAATTTTGGGTTTTTCCCTTACGATAGTTTCTGTAATCGGAGCTCTACCACCTTGATTTTGCCCAACTGCCCTGTTCCGGGCTGCTAATTCATCATTATTCGGAATTTCCTCCTTAGTGGTCTGTAGCTTTTCTTTTGGTCTACGCACATTCCTTGCTTCCTGAATCTCATTGGTGTCATTTGAGGGTAATTCGCCTTTAAATAAGAAAGAAACTACTTCTTTGTTCACCTTGTCGATCATGCTTTTAAAAAGTTCAAAAGCTTCAAATTTATAAATTAACAAAGGATCTTTCTGCTCGTGAACGGCCAACTGAACAGACTGCTTCAACTCATCCATTTTCCTAAGGTGAGTTTTCCATGCGTCATCAATTATGGCCAGGGTAATATTCTTTTCAAAATCTGTCACCAATTCTTTGCCGTTCGACTCATAGGCATTTTTAAGGTTAGTGACCACATTAAGTGATTTAATACCATCCGTAAAAGGAACTACAATGCGTTCAAATTTATTGCTGCTGTCCTCGTATACCTTTTTAATTACAGGGAAAGCCGTGGCGGCACTTCGCTCCATTTTATTCTGGTAATAATCATAAGCTGCAGTATAGGTTGTATTTGCGATCTCCAGAAAACTCTGTTTGCCGAATTCCTCCTCTGTAACCGGAGATGTAATAGAAAAATACTTGATGAGTTCAAATTCGAAATTTTTGAAATCGTTGGCGGCCTTATTGGTATCAGCAATTACCTCACATGTATCATAAACCATGTTTGCAATATCTACCTTAAGTCGTTCACCCTGCAGTGCATGCCTTCTTCTTTTATAAACTACTTCGCGCTGGGCATTCATTACATCATCATACTCCAATAGTCGTTTACGAATACCAAAGTTATTCTCTTCTACTTTTTTCTGTGCCCGTTCAATAGATTTGGTCATCATAGAATGCTGGATCACTTCTCCTTCTTCAAGACCCATTCTATCCATCATTTTTGCAACCCTGTCTGAACCAAATAGCCGCATTAGATTATCTTCTAAAGAGACATAAAACTGTGAACTTCCAGGATCTCCCTGACGGCCTGCACGACCTCTCAACTGCCTGTCTACCCTCCTGGAGTCGTGTCTTTCTGTACCTACTATGGCCAAGCCCCCTGCTTTTTTAACTTCTTCAGATAATTTTATATCTGTACCTCGTCCTGCCATGTTTGTTGCAATGGTTACGATACCTGCATTACCTGCTTCTGCTACAATATCTGCTTCCTTTTTATGTAGTTTCGCATTCAAAACATTGTGTGGAATTTTTCGTATACCCAGCATTCGTGATAATAATTCAGATATTTCCACGGACGTGGTACCAATAAGCACCGGTCTTTTATGTTCAGAAAGTTTGGTAACTTCGTCAATAATTGCGTTGTATTTTTCTCTTTTGGTCTTATAGATAAGATCATTTCTGTCATCTCTTGCTACAGGCCTGTTTGTAGGGATCTCCATAACATCCAATTTATAGATTTCCCATAACTCACCTGCTTCCGTTACGGCGGTACCCGTCATACCTGAAAGCTTTTTGTACATTCTGAAATAATTCTGTAGAGTAACCGTAGCAAAAGTCTGTGTCATTGCTTCGATTTTTACATTCTCTTTCGCTTCAATGGCCTGGTGTAATCCGTCTGAATAGCGGCGCCCGTCCATAATACGGCCGGTCTGCTCGTCTACAATCATCACCTTATTTTCAATAACCACATACTCCACATCTTTTTCGAAAAGCGTATATGCCTTCAATAGCTGGCTCATGGTGTGGATGCGCTCGCTTTTTATTGCAAAATCCTTGAATAATGCCTCTTTTTCTGATGCCTCCTTTTCGATTTCCAGATTTTGGTTTTCAATTTTTGCAATTTCACTTCCAATATCGGGCATCACAAAAAAGTCTTTTTGATGATCTCCGGAAATATATTCTATGCCCTTATCTGTAAGTTCAATCTGGTTGTTCTTTTCATCGATAACAAATAACAGTTCCGCATCTACCTGAGGCATTTCCCGATTGTTATCCTGCATATAAAAATTCTCAGTTTTTTGAAGCAGTTGTTTTATGCCTTCTTCGCTCAGAAATTTAATAAGGGCTTTATTTTTGGGTAGGCCCCTGTGGACCCTAAGCAATAGAAAACCACCTTCTTTAGTATTTCCGGCAGAGATTTCTTTTTTTGCTTCTGCCAGAACCCCAGTAAGGTACTGACGTTGTTTCTGAACAATGTCGGACACTTTGGGCTTCAATTCATTAAATTCGTGACGATCTCCTTCCGGCACAGGTCCGGAGATGATTAAAGGAGTACGGGCATCATCTACAAGTACGGAATCGACCTCATCCACAATGGCATAGTGATGTGGCCGTTGCACAAGGTCGCCGGGTGTATGCGCCATGTTATCTCTAAGGTAATCGAATCCAAATTCGTTGTTGGTTCCATAGGTAATATCCGCATTGTAAGCTGCTCTTCTCCCTTCTGAATTAGGCTGATGTTTGTCTATGCAGTCTACGGAAAGCCCATGAAATTCAAATATTGGTGCCATCCACGCACTATCTCTTTTAGCCAGATAATCATTTACAGTAACCAAATGGGCCCCTTTTCCTGCTAACGCATTCAGGTACATTGGCAGCGTAGCAACAAGTGTTTTACCTTCACCTGTCTGCATTTCTGCAATTTTACCCTGATGCAAAGCAATGCCACCTATTAATTGCACGTCATAGTGTACCATATCCCAGGTGACTTCTTTTCCAGCAGCATCCCAAGAGTTTTTCCATACGGCATTATCACCTTCCAGGCTTACGTATTCTTTGGAGCCAGACAACAATCTGTCAAATTCTGTTGCTTCAACCGTAATAGTCTCATTATTTACAAATCGCTTTGCGGTTTCTTTAATTACGGCAAAGGCTTCAGGCAGAATCTTGTTTAGAGTGATCTCAGTAATCTTGTAGACTTCGTCTTCAAGTTTATCAATTTCTGCATATACTTCCTCATTTCTATCAATGTCCAGAGAGGCTTTTACTTCTTCTTTCAATATGTCAATTTGCTTCTGAAGTTCTTCAGATGCCTTCTTTATTGTTTGTTTGAAGTTTTTTGTTTTTAGCCTAAGTGCATTGTGGTCCAGGCTTTCAATCGCTGCCTCAAAAGATTTGATCTCCTTTAAAAGAGGTTGTAGTTCCTTAACATCTTTCTTGGCTTTGTCACCTACAAATGCCTTGATGACTGAATTTAAAATACTCATATATTATTCATGTTTTGATAGCATACTCTTCAGGACTTAAAGTGCAATTGAAATTGCAATTGAATAATCCTAAAAATGGGCAATATGCTATAGAATTGTAATACCCTTTTTAAAGCAAAAGGTATTCCAGATTTTATATTTCTGTTTAAACTTCTTTAAACCTGTCAAAATTACATAAAAAAAAAGCCTCAAATGAGACTTTTAATAGGTTTTAGGAAACTTCTTTAATATTCATCCTCATTCCAGAGGTAATCTTCTTCCGTGGGGTAATCCGGCCATATTTCTTCTATTGATTCGTATATCTCACCACCTTCTTCCTCCATAGATTGTAAATTTTCAACTACTTCCAAAGGAGCTCCAGTTCTAATGGCATAATCTATTAATTCGTCTTTAGTAGCTGGCCAGGGTGCATCGCTTAAGTAAGATGCTAGTTCTAATGTCCAATACATGGCTTTATTCTGATTTTAAAATTTTTGCAAAAATAGATTTTAAACCCATATTGCCAAGAAAAATCTGTGTAAAATCAGTTATTTTATTAACAATTTAAGGTTTTGGTAATTTCATAACGAAGAAAAAGTGTAATTATTAGTCCTTTTTCTCAGGAATCCACTTTATTTCATCCGCTTTTAAATCGTATGACAATTTTCGTGCCAGCACAAATAAATAGTCTGAAAGGCGGTTGAGGTAAATCAAAACCAAACTATCAACAGGCTCATATTCATTTAATTGTGATACCATTCTCTCAGCTCTTCTGCAAATAGTACGGGCAATATGACAGTATGACACTGTTGTGTGTCCTCCGGGAAGGATAAAATGGGTCATTGGCGGCATAGTTTCATTCATATTGTCCATTTCCTTTTCCAATAGCTCTACATCTGCATTGTCTATTAAAGGAATATTCAGACGATCTTTTCCACTTTTCAATTGTGCTTTTTCAGGATCAGTAGCTAAAATAGCACCTACGGTAAACAATTTATCCTGGATAGTAATAAGAATCTCTCTGAAATGCAAATTCATCTCCTGATCCCTTAGCAGTCCAAGCCATGAATTTAGTTCATCGACGGTACCATAACCGTTAATGCGAATATGATGTTTAGAAACTCTTGTACCTCCAAAAAGTGAAGTTGAACCCGTGTCTCCGGTTTTGGTATATATTTTCATAGGCTATTTTAGTCCTTTTGAGTTGCAAGTTAGGAAATTGGCTTTATATGAAATTCTTTGCCCTTCGATAATTAGGAATACCTGAAGTATTTATAATTACCTCTTTTTGTCCTTTCGCTCATAACCATCCATAAATTTCCTTGATTTTCTTTTCTTAGAGCTTTTTTTACTAAAAATAGAAATGACTATATAAACAAGGGCTACCCCGGCTAATATGTAATAAATACTGTTGTTCATAGTATGAAAAATATCTATGTTAAAGTTAAGAGTTTATATTCTAATCTTAAAATGCTCCCGGGCCTGAGTTTTATGAAAAAAAAGAAGGCCTCCAAAATACATATCCACGCTAACCGTCACAAAATCTGATAAAATTAATTTATCCCACAGTTCTATGGTGTAGGTATTTTTCCTGATATCACCAATATAGATTATTCCCTTGGGCTGTTGTTTGGCGTAATTCGCCATAGCCAAAATTTGAGATTCTGTAACTAATGCCCCATAGTATTTTATCTCAAATGGCTCTTTAAATGAAAGTGATGGAAATTCGTCTTTAACTTTCTTTTTTAAAAGTTCATTTCCATCCTCAAAGCCTACACTTTTTGGTTTGAAATAATTAATACATTTCAAAAATATATTCAGTGATTTTGATCTGCAGTATTTATGTTTTATATACAGACCATTGGTGACAAAACGATAAATAAAAGGGGAATGGATTCCATGCTGGTTTGTTGCCTTAAACCAAAATTTCAAATATTGAAAGGTACCAGACATTAAAGTAAATTCTTAAAATCAGTAAATTCGAATAATGTAATAACCACCGGGGGAATTAGTCTTCCAATAACGCGGAAAGCTCAAACCATCGTTCAGTTTTATCCTCAAGATTTTCTGTGATATTTTTTAATTGTATTGATAAAACGTCTATTTCTTCCCCAGATAATTCGGTATTAGCAAATTGATTTTGAAGCTCCTCTTTTTGTTTTTCTAAGTTTTGAATAGATTTTTCCAGCTTGTTATACTCTTTTTGCTCCTCAAAAGACAGTTTTTTGCTCTTGTCATCGGACCGCCAGGAAGTTTTATTTGTTTTATTCTGAGAGCTTTTCCCCTTTTCGGTCCTTTTCTCTAAAACGGCACTATCTTCATATGCCCTGTGATCTGAATAATTCCCGGGGAAGTCTTCAACAATTCCATTGCCTTTAAAAATAAATAAATGATCTACTATCTTATCCATGAAATAGCGGTCATGGGATACTACCAGCAGACACCCGGGAAAGTCGAGTAAAAAACTCTCCAGGATATTTAAGGTGATAATATCCAGATCATTTGTCGGCTCATCCAGGATCAGGAAATTGGGATTCTGGATGAGGACGGTACATAAATACAATCTCTTTCGTTCTCCACCACTCAGTTTATCTACAAAATCATATTGTTTCTTTCTATCAAATAAAAATCGTTCCAAAAGCTGTTGGGCTGAGAGTTGCCTTCCTTTTTTTAATGGGATATAATCCCCGAATTCCCGGATAACATCAATTACTTTCTGACCTTCTTTTATCGTAATCCCATTTTGTGTGTAGTATCCGAATTTAATGGTCTCTCCAACTACAATTTTTCCACTATCCGGCGGTTCAAGGCCTGTTACAATATTCAGGAAAGTAGATTTGCCAGTACCGTTTTTACCAATAATTCCGATTCGTTCTCCCCTTAAAAAATTATAATCAAATTTATCAAGTAAGACAATACCTGGGTAGGCTTTGGAGACTTTGTGCAGTTCCAGAATTTTGCTGCCCATACGTTCCATGTTGATCTCCAATTGAATTTCATGGTTCTCTCTGCGTTGGTGTGCCTTTTCTTTGATACTATGGAAATCATCTATCCGCGATTTAGATTTTGTGGTTCTTGCCTTTGGCTGTCTTCGCATCCAGTCGAGCTCCTTTTTATAAAGCAACTTGGATTTATGTTGTTCTACCGCTTCAAGTTCCAATCTGGCTTCTTTATTCTCCAGATAGTAGGCATAATTTCCTTTGTAAGAATAAAGCTGACCATTATCTAGTTCCAGGATCTCATTACAAACCCTTTCCAGAAAATACCTGTCATGAGTAACCATAAAAAGAGTAATCTTTTTACGACTAAAATAATCTTCTAACCATTCTATCATTTCCAGATCTAAATGATTTGTGGGTTCATCGAGAATCAATAGATCTGGCTCATTCAACAGGGCATTGGCCATTGCCAGTCTCTTTTTTTGTCCACCGGATAGATCACTTATTTTAGCTTCAAGATTGTCCAGTTTTAATTTGGAAAGAATTTGTTGGTATTGGGTTTCAAAATCCCAGGCGTTATTCCTTTCCATAGACTCAAAAGCTTTTTGGTAAGCTTCTTCATTTTCGGGATGGTCCAAAGCTGTTTCATAGGCAGCAATAATCTTTAGAATCTCATTGTCAGATTCCAAAATGGTCTGCTCTACGGTTAATTGAGGATTAAGATCTGGTTCTTGTTCCAGAAAAGAAATTCGAATTCCTTTACGGTAGTTTACAGCACCGTCATTTGGGACATCCTTCCCTGCCAGAATATTTAAAATTGAAGTTTTACCTTCCCCGTTTCGGGCAACCAACGCAATTTTCTGATTCTTATTTATGCCAAACGACAGGTCTTCGAAAAGGACTAATTCTCCATATGATTTGGCTATATTTTCTACGGAAACCAAATTCATTGAAGACTTGAGTTGGAATTAGTGATATAGCGATAAAGCAGGGCGTATCTATGGCCAAGTATGGCAAATACCACTGTAATTAGCGGTGAAAACTGTTGAATTTGAAAAATCCAAATTAATAGCGTAGCAGCCATTAAAACTAATAGTGCCAAAATATATTTACCCATCCATTTTGGGATTCGGTCTTTTCTCAGGAGAAAATAACAGGCTGCAATATTGAATGGGAATGCCCAAAGGATATTAAAATTATTTGCAGTTGAAGAATGGTCTGTAAGGAACCATAGGAAGAAAATGAGTAACCCGGCAGATCCTGTAATCAGAAATAAAAAAAAGTCGAGCCACCTGCTCCGTGTCCCGTTTCTAAGATCTATATATGATATTGAAAGGGTAAAAAGCAATAAAAGGAGTAACCAAAAAAGAGGTGTTGTGCCAAAATTTCTACTAAATCTTTTGTCATTATAATCAAGAACTGTACGTTCTCGAAGAACTAAGGGACTTTGTGACAGGGTTGTATTATTCATTTGAAGCATAACATATTTGGGCAGGAACATATACTCTTCGGGTTCAGCTTCTCTATCAATAACGGATCCCAAGGCAAGGTCTATGCCAAAACTTGACCATGAATTGGTAAGCAGGTTTTGTTGTATCAGATCTCTGAAAGTAAAATGGTTTTTAAGATGCTCTCCGTGAAAGTCAAGTTTATTTCCAAGAACCTTTTTTAATATTTCTGGTAATTTAGTGGCACAATTATCAAATAAGAAGTCATATTTATAATCCCTGTTTTCAGGCTTTCGGTTATTTTCCAAAAACCGGAATAAGGCATTTTGTTCTTCCAGATTAAGGTTTAATATTTGTTCTTTTACCCATCGGTTCTCCAGTTCATAGGTAAAGAGGAAATCTGAAAATTTTGAAACGCTTAAAGAATAAAGCAATTTCCCCCTGGCAAATTTGGAGTAGAAGTTTGGGGTATTAAAATCAAAAGTCCCGTAGTTATAGACCCAATTAATTCCTTTGGCAGTGTCCTGAACTCTAAATGCACTATGCCCGAAACTAGCATACAGTTCCTGGCCAGAGTCGCAGGTAATTATACTAATTTGCGTATTATCTGATAATTGAGCCTGAAGTGAAAAACCAAAAAAGGCGATCCATAATACATTAAGGAAGTAAAGTTTTTTAAATTGAATTCTTAGTGTTCTGATCAATTGTGAAATAACTATTAGAGGCAAATATCCGAATAAATTATGTTAAGAAAGAGTTAGAATAAAAATTATATTATTTTTACTGAAACCGCCAAACATGAAGAAACATATTCCACAGTTTATAACCATGCTTAATATTTTATGTGGATGTATTGCTACAGTATTTGCTGTTTTAAATATGTTGGAACTTGCCGCGCTTTTTGTTTTTCTGGGAATTGTTTTCGATTTCTTTGACGGACTTGCCGCAAGAATGCTGGATGCACAGAGCGAATTAGGAATCCAACTCGATTCATTGGCTGATCTAATAACAAGTGGTCTCGTTCCCGGCATAGTAATGTTTCAGCTGCTTGCGATGTCTCAAACCGGTGGATGGAATCTCGATTTTTCAGGAACATCAGAAACTGTGACATGGACAGGGTTAACGAATTCATTCCTGCCTTTTTTTGGCTTTTTAATTACATTGGCTTCAGCCTACAGGTTGGCAAAATTTAATATTGATGAAAATCAGGCCACCTCATTTATTGGCCTTCCCACGCCGGCAAATGCCTTATTTATACTTTCACTTCCTTTAATACTATTAAACCAGGCAAATGACTATTTAAATGCGATAATTTTAAATCCATGGTTTTTGGTCATAATTACCATTCTGAGTTCCTATCTGTTAAATTCAAGGATAGAATTATTTGCTTTAAAATTTAAGAATTGGAGTTTTAAGGACAATGCCTTACGCTATATTTTCATAATTGTAAGTTTAGTATTACTTTTAACTATGAAATTTTTAGCGGTACCTGCGATTGTGTTTTTTTATATTGTGAGCTCATTGGTTTATAGGTTTGGGGCCAAATAATCACTTAGCAAATTTATTTTTAGTATGCCCAAATCCTTAACCTGCCTATTTTTATTCCTTGTTGCTATAGGTCTAACCGCCCAGGAAGACGAAAGGGCGGTACAATTGGAAAATAAAATCAAAAACTATTTTGAACTACCTAGGGAGAACATCTATTTACATTTGAACAAAAGTGTTTATTCCGATCGCGAGACCATATGGTTTAAGGGTTATGTTTACAATTGTCAGAAAG
>Ga0316197_10001019_pt1 | contig 19827 bp, 20 predicted proteins | sample OudBiesiAoxic_MG_FD_204939 | JGI IMG/M metagenome (GOLD analysis project Ga0316197, IMG submission 204939) | Coastal sediment microbial communities from Oude Bieten Haven, Netherlands - site A oxic | ecosystem: Environmental > Aquatic > Marine > Coastal > Sediment | place: Netherlands... | reverse complement strand
CCTGATCAGATTCGAGCTTCAAGGATGCGGCATCCCTCGCCATATCGGTGGGCCGGATACATTCGTGCGCCTCTTGAGCGTTCTTGGCCTTGTTCTTGTACATGCGCGGCTCAGAAGGGACATAATCGGCGCCATACCGGTCCTTGATCGCATCGCGTGCCATGGTCACGGCCTCTGGCGCCATGTCGATCCCGTCGGTTCGCATGTACGTAATGTGTCCCGCCTCATAAAGCCGTTGCGCGGTGCTCATGGTCTGGCGTGCGCCCATGCCGAACTTGCGGCTGGCTTCCTGCTGAAGGGTCGATGTCATGAACGGCGCCGACGGATTGCGGGTTGAGGGTTTTGCCTCGACCGACATGACGGCCAGATCGCGCGATGTGATCGCCTGCGCGGCCATTTCGGCCTGCGTCGCATCGGCCAGATCAAACTTTTCAAGCTTCTTGCCTGCCAGCGTGACAAGCCGCGCCTCGAACTCCTGTCCGCGTGGGGTAGAAAGAAGCGCCTTGACCGTCCAGTATTCCTTGGCGCGGAACGCTTCGATCTCCATCTCGCGCTCAACGATCAGGCGCAGCGTGACCGATTGCACGCGTCCAGCCGATTTTGCGCCGGGCAGTTTGCGCCAGAGCACGGGCGACAGGTTGAAGCCCACCAGATAATCCAGCGCGCGGCGGGCGAGGTAAGCCTCAACCAATGGCATGTCTACCTCGCGGGGGTTTTTCATCGCCTCGGTGACCGCGTTCTTGGTAATCGCGTTAAAGACCACGCGGCTGACCGGCGTGTCTTTCTTGATCGACTTGCGTTTGGTCAGCGCCTCTTGCAGGTGCCACGAAATCGCCTCGCCCTCGCGGTCGGGGTCAGTGGCAAGGATCAGCGCGTTGTCTTCTTTTAACGCATCGGCGATCGCCTTGACGTGTTTCTTGCTGTCGCTGGCGACCTCCCATTTCATGTCGAAACCGTTCTCCGTATCCACGGATCCGTCCTTGGGCGGCAGGTCGCGCACGTGCCCGTAAGAGGCCAAAACGGTGTAGTCATCGCCCAGATATTTGTTGATCGTTTTGGCCTTGGCCGGGGATTCGACAACAACAACTGGCATAAAATTAAGCACCTTGCGTGAAATTTGAGGGCGGTCTTTTCGCTGTCACATGTGGGAACCAACGGGGTATTGTCAATGCGACAGCTGCGGGTTTGCGCAAGACAGATGGGTGTTTTGCGTGGCGGCGCCGGGAAAAACCTGACTATTGGCGTCGCAATTAATTACTCGCATACCGGGTGGTGCAGCAGCTTCTTGACGTTTGGGAAAGCAGCCTTGCCTGCCTTAGACGACCCTGCTGAGCAGCCCTCCGGGCCGCCGCGCGATCTGGCCGTCAAGCTCCAGATCGACCAGTGCTGGAGCGACCTGCGCCGCCGGTGTTTCCAGATCGCGGATCAACTGGTCTTCGGCCACTGGAGACGGGCCAAGCCGTGACAGGATCTGCGCATGCAGCGCAGCAGATTCGCGCAAGCTGCGTTTCTCGGGCGCTGCCTGAGCGATCAATGGCAGGTCTGGCGTTTCTGTCCGCGCGGCCCCCAGGACTTCGATGACGTCGGCGGCAGAACGGATCAGAGTAGCCCCGTCCCGCAGCAGCATGTTACAGCCTGCAGCGCGCGCGTCGAAGGGGTGGCCCGGCACCGCAAGAACATCGCGTCCCTGATCCAGCGCATCGCGTGCTGTGATCAGGCTGCCGGATTTCGCAGCTGCCTCAACCACGATTGTGGCGCGGGACAGGCCAGAGATGATTCTGTTGCGGCCGGGAAAATGCCGGGCCATGGGCTGCAGTCCCATGGGTTGCTCCGACAGGCGCAAGCCGGTTGTTGCGATGGACCGCGCCAGTTCGGTGTTTTCGGCAGGATACATGATGTCGATACCACCCGCCTGCACAGCGATTGTTCCGGTACCGAGCGCCGCAAGATGTGCTGCCGCATCGACGCCACGCGCCAAGCCTGACACAACGACGAACCCGGCTGCGCCCAGATCGCGGGCCAACGCCTTGGCCATCCGAGTGCCAAGAGAGGAGGCATTGCGCGCACCCACCAGGGAAATCATTGGCCGTGAGAGCAATGTCAGATCGCCAAGCGCCCAAAGGAACGGTGGCGCGTCAGCAATTTCGGCCAGCGTATCGGGGTAGGGGGGCTCTCCAAGCGTTACCAATTGCGCGCCAGCGGCCATCGCGGCTTTCATTTCCGACTGCACTACGCCTTCGGGGCAAATGCGGTAATCTGAAACGCCCGCGGCACGCGCCACCTGAGGCAGCGCGGCCAGCGCGTTTTGCGCAGTGCCGTGTTCAGTCAGCAGTCGTTTATACGTGGATATGCCAACCCGGCGCGAGCGCAACAGACGAAGGCGGGCAAACCGTTCATCTTCCGGGGTAGGTGGGAGTGGGGGGTGAGTGGAAGAAGGATTGTGGTCCTTATCAGTCATCCCGTGTCTCCGTCCGTTGCAGAATCATGTATAGGAGACGTTGGTTAACAGGATATGAAGAAGAACGGCTCAGGCCCCGCAGGATACGTTGCTGCGGTCTAGGCTGCAGACCCGCCCACCGTGAGCCCGCCAATCATCAACGTTGGCTGTCCCACGCCCACCGGCACCCACTGGCCTTGCTTGCCGCAATTGCCCATGCCGGGGTCCAGTGCCGGATCGTTGCCAATGGCGCGGATCTGTTTCAGCGCCGTGGCCCCGTCACCGATCAGTGTCGCGCCCTTGACCGGCGCCCCGACCTTGCCGTTCTCAACGCGGTAGGCTTCGGTACAGGAAAAGACAAACTTGCCGTTGGTGATATCGACCTGCCCACCGCCGAACCCCACGGCATAGATGCCATCCTTGAGGTCGGCCACGATGTCTTCGGGTGCCGCATCACCGCCCAGCATGTAGGTGTTCGTCATGCGTGGCATCGGGATATGCGCATAAGACTGTCGCCGCCCGTTTCCCGTGCTTTTGACCCCCATCAGCCGCGCGTTCTGGCGATCCTGCATGTAGCCGACCAGCTTGCCGTCCTCGATCAGCACGTTTTTGGCGCTGGGCGTGCCTTCGTCATCTACGCTGATCGATCCGCGCCGATCCGGAATTGTTCCGTCGTCCAGCACCGTCACCCCCGCTGCCGCAATCTGCTGGCCCATGAGGCCTGCGAAAGCGGAACTGCCCTTGCGGTTGAAATCGCCTTCCAGCCCGTGACCGATGGCCTCATGCAGCAGAATGCCCGGCCAGCCGGGACCAAGCACCACGTCCATGACGCCCGCCGGGGCCGGAACAGCCTCAAGATTGACAGCGGCAACCCGCAACGCTTCGCGCGCCTTGGCCTGCCAGTCGGCAGGATCAAGCAAGCCATCAAGGCCAATCCGCCCGCCGCCACCCGCGCTGCCGCTCTCACGCCGCCCGTTCTGCTCCACGATGACCGATACATTGATCCGGGTCATGGGGCGGATATCCCGCACGGACGTCCCTTCGGGACGCAGGATTTCGACTTCCTGCAGGCTGGCCGCGATGCTTGCCGTGACCTGAACAACCCGCTTGTCCAGTTCGCGGGTAAAGCTGTCGATCTCGCGCAGCGTTTCGATCTTTACCGGAAAGGTCGCGCCCTCGATCGGGTCCGCGTCAGTATAAAGCCGTTTGTTGGTGCCCTCCGGCGCATCCGCCCAAGTGCCGCCCCCGTCGCCAACCGCAAGACGTGCAGTTTCGGACGCGCGGCGCAGCGCCTTTTCCGAGATTTCCGTGGAATGCGCGTATCCGGCCACCTCACCGCGCACGGCCCGCAGGCCGAACCCTTCGGAGGCGTCATAGCTGGCGGTCTTGAGCCTGCCATCATCGAACATCAGCGCCTCGGACCGTCGGCGCTCAAGGAAAAGTTCGCCATCGTCGGCGCCCGCCACGGCCTCGCGCAGGACATTCAGGGCGTTATCCCGGTCCAGATCGGTGTCAAAAGGCGAAAATGGCGGGTTGGGCATGCGGGATATCCTGTAATTGAGTAATAAAACCGGCTTCGCGTCCGTTTGACGCAATCGAATGGCTTTATCTTGTGTTTAGAATATGGTTGTTAGCACCGGAATGACAACGGCTGGGTGAAGACCATCGCGTAGCCGGACATCCGTAGCCAAATTCGGTCACAAGATCAGGACGACACATGAAACATCTTTTCTCTCTGAGTGCAGTGATGGCAAGCCTCGCGGCACTGCCCGCTATGGCGCAAGACAACCTGCGCATTGACGGTCTGGAAGTCATTGGTGCGCCAACGGACGGCGAAATGGGCTTTCAGCCTGCCGTCACGCGCCTGGCGCAGGACATCCACGATCTGGATTGGTTGATTCTGGTGATCATCACCGCCATCACGCTTTTCGTGACCGCGCTGATCGGCTGGGTCATCATCCGTTACAACGCCAAGCGCAATCCTGAGCCTGCCTCTTTCACACACCACACCCCGGTCGAGGTGGCGTGGACGGTCGGCCCAATTCTGATTCTCGTACTGATCGGTGCCTACTCGCTGCCGATTCTGTTCCGTCAGCAGGAAATTCCTGAGGCGGACGTGACGATCAAGGTGATCGGAAACCAGTGGTACTGGTCCTATGAATACGTCGACGACGGTTTCGGCTTTGACAGCTACATGATCGGCGCGCCCGCGACACTTTCCTCGGAAGAGGAAGACGCCGGTGCAATTGCCAACCAGCTGAGCGACGTCATGGTGGCCAAGCTCGAAGCGGCAGGCTACTCGCGCAACGAATGGCTGCTGGCCACAGACACGTCCGTGGTTGTACCTGTCGGCAAAACCATCGTGATGCAGGTAACAGCCTCTGACGTGATCCACTCATGGACCATCCCGGCCTTCGGCGTGAAGCAGGACGGCGTTCCCGGGCGCCTTGCAGAACTGTGGTTCGAGGCCGAGCAGGAAGGCATCTACTTTGGCCAGTGTTCCGAGCTTTGCGGCCAGGCCCATGCCTACATGCCGATCACCGTCAAAGTGGTGTCGGAAGAAGCGTATGAGGAGTGGCTGGGCAAGGCGAAAGAAGAATACGCCGGCATTCCCCAGTCGGTCCAGATCGCCTCTAACTGATCCCTTCGCAGTGGGTGGGCGCTCTGCCCACCTGACGAAAGCCATGTAAGGTGGGCAGAGTGCCCACCTCACCTCAAGTCAAAGGTGCCGGATGACGGACATCACCAACACACCTGCCGCAGAGCATGAGGCGCAATTGGGCGATTACTTTGCCCTTCTCAAGCCCCGTGTGATGCAACTGGTCGTTTTCACGGCTGTCGTCGGCATGTTGGCGGCCCCCGTGTCAGTGCATCCGATTGTTGGCTTTGCCTCGATTTTGTTCGTGGCGATCGGGGCCGGGGCATCGGGTGCGCTGAACATGTGGTGGGACGCTGACATTGATTCTGTGATGCGTCGGACGTCGAAACGCCCGATCCCAGCAGGCAAGGTGCAGCCGGGCGAGGCGCTTGCGCTGGGCGTGGCATTGTCTGGCCTGTCGGTGATGATGCTGGCACTAAGCGCGAACTTGCTGGCAGCGGGGATGCTACTGTTCACGATCCTGTTCTATGCCGTGGTCTATTCCATGTGGCTCAAGCGCGCCACGCCGCAGAACATCGTTATCGGTGGCGCGGCGGGTGCGTTTCCGCCGGTGATCGGCTGGATCATCGCGACCGGCAGTTTCTCGGTTGAGGCGTGGCTTATGTTTGCGCTGATCTTCATGTGGACGCCGCCGCATTTCTGGGCACTGGCCCTGTTCATGCGGTCAGACTACGACGACGCGAATGTGCCGATGCTGACCGTGACCCACGGGCGTCCATCGACACGGCGTCATATCCTTGCCTATACGGTCCTGCTTGCCGTTCTGGCGGTTGGCACCGGATTTACGGCAATCGGCGGCTATATCTACCTGTCTTTCGCCATCGTTCTGAACGCGCTTTTCCTGATCGGGGCTTACCGCATCTGGCAGCGTGACGAAGAGATGGCCGAAGGCGACAACTACCTGGTTGAGCGCAAGTTCTTCCGGCTGTCGCTGTATTATCTGTTCCTGCACTTTGGCGCGATCCTGATCGAAGCCACGCTGCGACCATATGGACTGGGAGGCTGGTAATGGGCATCCGCGCGGAACACGAGATTCATGGCCGCCGCAAAGGCCGGAACGTGGGCGTTGGCCTCATGCTGGGCGGATTTGTCGTCTTGGTTATGCTTCTGACTTTTGTGAAAATCACGGAAACGGATTTCACGCGCGCGCCGGGCACAGCTAACACGGCCGCCGGATCGGAGGCATCTGACTAATGGCACTTTCAGGACCCGCAAAAACAGTCGCACAAACCGTTTCCCTCGTCATTGTGATGGGCGGTTTGGCTTGGGCGTCTGTGCCCTTTTATGACTGGTTCTGCCGGGTGACAGGATTCGGCGGTGTGCCTGAACAGGTGCAGGCAGCCAATCAGGAAATCCTCGACCAGACGATAAAGGTTCGTTTTGACGGCACGCTGAACAGCAATATGGCCTGGGAATTCAAACCGGTTGTGCGCGAAATGGAAGTGCGCATCGGTGAGACAGGTCTGGCCTTTTACGAGGCCTACAACCCGACCGACCGCCCGATTGCCGGGCAGGCCAGCTATAACGTGACGCCCTACACGGCGGGCGCGTTTTTCGACAAGATCGAATGCTTCTGCTTTACCGAGCAGGTGTTGGCCCCCGGCGAACGCGTGCAGATGCCGGTCAGCTTCTATGTCGATCCAGAAATCGTCGATGACAATGACGGCAAGTATGTACACACCATCACGCTTTCATATACGTTCTACGAAATTGACCTGCCCGAGGGGTATGCCGCCCTCGATCAGGACACAACAACAGACCTGAACTAAGAAAAGGTAAGGGACAGCACACCATGGCCCATGCAAAAAATCACGATTATCACATCCTAAGCCCCTCATCCTGGCCGTTGTTGGGCGCTGTGGCAGGCTTTGCCATGTTGCTTGGCGCCGTGCTCTGGATGCACGGCATCACACCGTTCCTGTTCTGGGGCGGCTTTGTGGCCGTTCTGTACGTCATGTTCGGCTGGTGGCGCGATGTCGTCGTGGAAAGCCGCGTCGGCGATCACACCGGGGTCGTGCGTATCGGCCTGCGCTATGGCTTCATCCTGTTCATCATGTCCGAGGTAATGTTCTTCGTCGCGTGGTTCTGGACCTTCTTCAAGCAGGCGATGTACCCGATGAACGAATACGCCGGGTCCGAATATGTCCCGCCGGTCTTCGACCCCGTCGATGCATTTCATCTGCCGTTGATCAACACACTGATCCTGCTCTTGTCTGGCTGTGCCGTAACATGGGCCCACCACGCTCTTGTGCATGAAAACAACCGCAGAGACCTTATCAACGGTCTGGCTATATCGATCATCCTCGGCATCGCGTTCACCGCCCTTCAGGCCTACGAATATGCAGAGCTGATCCTGCACCATGACTGGGTGTTCGGTGGCGATGCGTTCTTCTCTGCCTTCTTCATGGCGACAGGTTTTCACGGCATGCACGTGATCATCGGTACAATTTTCCTTACAATTTGCCTGATCCGGGCAATGCGCGGTGACTTCACCCCGGAAAAGCACGTCGGTTTCGAAGCGGCTGCATGGTACTGGCACTTCGTTGACGTGGTCTGGCTCTTCCTCTTCTTCGCTGTCTACGTCTGGGGCATTCCGTCCTAAGACCAAAGCGGGGTTGCATCCGACGCCCCAATCACAGACAAGACAAAGCGCGCGGAACCTGTTTCGCGCGCTTTTTCTTTGACGCTGAGATCGCTTCATGAGCCGCGCGCTTTTCCTGATTATCATTGGCCTTGGGGGTGCTGCCATTCTGGTGTCACTTGGCATCTGGCAAACGCAGCGCCTCGCCTGGAAACAAGGCGTGATCGCCGATATTGAGGCGCGCATCGTCGCGGCTCCTGTCGTCCTTCCGCAGAATCCGGACCCAGAGGCAGATGCCTACCTGCCAGTCTCTGTCTCAGGTCGATTTGTGGGCGAGACCAAGCGTGTGCTGGTGTCGCAAAAGACAATCGGGGCGGGCTACCGCCTGATCACCGGAATGGAAACGGATCAGGGGCGTATCCTGATCGACAGGGGTTTTGTCCCCGTAGACGCTGATCTTGCCATTGTGACCGAAAAGCTCGTTTCGGTAACCGGCAACCTGCAATGGCCGCAGGAGACCGACAGCTTCACACCTGCGCCTGATCTGGAAAACAACATCTGGTTTGCCCGCGACGTGCCTGCATTGGCAAAGGCGCTTCAAACCCGCCCTATACTGATCGTCGCGCGCTATCTGTCGGCGGATGACGGGGCCGTGACGCCTTTACCCGTAGACACCAGCCGCATCCCCAACGATCACCTGCAATACGCGATCACCTGGTTTTCACTGGCCGCCATCTGGCTGGCCATGTCGTTCCTTTTCTTCCTGCGCCGCCGCCGCGGCCAATCTGCCGAAAGCTGATCTGAAATGCGCTACATCTCGACCCGTGGCACGGCGCCCGTTCTGAACTTTGAAGACACCATGTTGACCGGGCTTGCCCGTGACGGCGGGTTATACGTGTCCGAAGAAATTCCGACGCTGAGCGCGGATCAAATCGCCGCCATGTCAGGGCAGTCCTATGAGGACGTCGCCTTTACCGTTATGCGCCCCTTTATCGGGGACACCTTCACCGATGCGGAATTCCGAGAGCTGATTGCAGCGGCCTATGCAACCTTCGGCCATGACGCCCGCGCACCACTGGTACAGCTTGCGCCGAACCATTTCCTGCTGGAATTGTTCCACGGCCCTACGCTGGCCTTCAAAGACTTCGCGATGCAGATCATCGGCCAGATGTTTCAAAAAGCCCTTGGCCGCAAAGGCGAGCGTGTGACCATCGTCGGGGCAACCTCCGGTGATACCGGCTCTGCCGCGATAGAGGCGTTCCGCGGCCTTGATAACGTGGATGTCTTTATCCTCTATCCACACGAACGGGTAAGCGAAGTCCAGCGCCGCCAGATGACAACGCCGACGGAATCCAATGTGCATGCACTCGCCGTGGACGGCGACTTTGACGACTGCCAGGCGCGGCTCAAGGACATGTTCAATGACTTTGAGTTCCGCGACAGCGTCAAGCTGGCGGGTGTCAATTCGATCAACTGGGGCAGGGTGCTGGCGCAGGTGGTCTATTATTTCTCCGCTGCGACGTCCCTCGGCGCTCCTGGGCGGGAGGTCAGCTTTACCGTACCGACTGGCAATTTCGGAGATATCTTCGCGGGCTACATCGCCAAGCGGATGGGCCTGCCGATCAAGGATCTGGTGATCGCGACCAACCAGAACGACATTCTGGACCGCTGCCTGAAGGGGCAGGGATATCACAAGGGCACTGTGCATCCCTCAATCAGCCCGTCGATGGACATCCAGGTCAGTTCAAATTTTGAACGCGCGCTCTTTGATGCCTACGATCGTGATGGCAAGGCTGTCGCACAACTGATGAACGAATTATCCCAAGGCGGTTTCGACGTCAGCCAAGGCGCGATGCAAGCGCTTCAGGGTACGTACAAGTCCGGCCGCGCCTCTGAGGAGGAGACCTCCGCCATGATCACGCAAGCACTCAAGCACACCGGCGAGCTTTTGTGCCCACACTCTGCGGTGGGGGTAAAAGTGGCCGATGAACAGCGTGAAGAGGCGACACCGATGATCACCCTTGCCACGGCCCACCCCGCCAAATTCCCCGACGCGGTAGAGGCGGCAACAGGTGTCAGGCCCGACCTGCCCCCGCGCATGGCCGATCTGTTCGACCGCCCCGAACGTCTGACCCGCGTGACCAACGACCTTGAGGCGCTCAAGGCCCACATCAATAAGGCACTTGGCAGATGAGCTTGCAAGAACACCGCCTGTCCAACGGCTTTCGCATTGTCACCGAAAGCATGCCCGGTCTCGCCTCCGCCTCAATCGGCGTTTGGGTTTCTGCCGGAGGGCGGCACGAAACACCCCAACAGAACGGCATCGCGCATTTCCTTGAACACATGGCGTTCAAGGGAACCAAGCGCCGCACATCGCTGCAAATCGCCGAGGCCATCGAAGACGTGGGCGGCTATATCAATGCCTATACCTCGCGCGAGGTCACAGCCTATTACGTGCGTGTGCTTGAGAATGACGTCGCACTTGGGCTCGATGTGATTGCAGACATCCTGCGCAACCCGATCCTTGATCCCAACGAAATCGAGGTCGAGCGCGGTGTGATCCTGCAGGAAATCGGGCAGGCGCTGGATACCCCCGATGACGTGATCTTTGACTGGTTGCAGGAGCAGGCCTATCCGGATCAGCCGCTGGGCCGCACCATCCTTGGCCCGTCCGAACGGGTCTCTTCCTTCAGCCGCGATGACCTGCAAAGCTTCATCGCCGATCACTACGGACCAGAGCAGATGATCCTCGCCGCAGCGGGCGCTGTGAACCACGACGAGATCGTGAAACTGGCCGAGCAGCTTTTCGGTGACATGACCCCGAAGGCGCCGTTCCAGATGCAAACCGCCCGGTTTCAGGGCGGTGAGACCCGGCAGATCAAGTCGCTCGAACAGGCGCATTTCGCGCTGGGGTTTGAATCCCCCGGTTACCGGGCTGATGATATCTACGTGGCACAGATCTATGCCTCCGCGCTTGGCGGCGGTATGTCCTCGCGGCTGTTTCAGGAAATCCGCGAGAACCGCGGCCTGTGCTATACGATCTTTGCGCAGGCGGGCGCCTATGCGGATACCGGCATGACGACGATTTATGCAGGCACCTCGGCCGAGCAATTGCCGGAACTGGCAACCATCACCATCGATGAGATGAAGCGCGCAGCCTCTGATATGTCCCCCGCCGAGGTCGCCCGTGCGCGGGCCCAGATGAAAGCCGGTTTGCTGATGGGCCTTGAAAGCCCGTCAAACCGGGCAGAGCGTCTGGCCCGGCTGGTTCAGATCTGGGACCGCGTCCCGCCGCTCTCGGAAACCATTGAAAAGATCGATGCGGTCACCACCGGCGATGTACGCGATCTGGCGCAGCGCATGGCCGAGGCTGCCCCTGCCGCGCTTGCGCTTTATGGTCCGGTCGAGGACGCTCCTGGCCTTGTGAACTTGCAGGAGCGCCGCGCCGCCTGATGATGCTGCTCAGACGAAAGTTGCGGATTGAGACGGAGCGCATGACCCTGCGCCCCCCGATCCATTCCGATTTTCGTGCCTGGACTTCCCTCAGGGTAAAAAGCCGCGCCTTTCTGACCAAGTGGGAACCCGCGTGGGCCGATGACCATCTGACGCGCAAAGCGTTCACAAACCGTGTCTACTGGGCGCAACGATCTGTCAGCGCCGGAACCGCGCTGCCGCTGTTCCTGATCCGACGCGAGGACGACGCATTGTTGGGTGCGATCACTCTCGACAATATCCGCAGGGGGCCTGCGCAATCGGGAACGCTTGGGTATTGGACCGGAGAACCTTTCATCCGCGAGGGCTACATGCGCGAGGCGATCCATGCGGTCGTGCATCAGGCGTTCACCCGAAATGACCTGAGCCGGATTGAGGCCGCCTGTCTGCCGGAAAATCAGGCGTCACGTGGCTTGTTGGAAAAGACCGGTTTCAAATACGAAGGTGTCGCGCAAAGCTATCTGCAAATTGACGGACGCTGGCGGACCCATGTTCTTTATGCGGCGCTGCGCAGTGACCGCCGAGGCAAAACCGACGCCGGATAAATCCGTCTCTGGTCAACGCCCATCGCTTTGCCTCGCCTGCAACGCTTCAAAAGTCCCGGACAACGAACCCCAGCCGCACGAGCGCCTCTTTGGCCGTTTCCCGTTCGCGCATCGGACCTTGCAGCATCTGGCGGTTCAGCTCGACAATGGTTTTGGACAGGTTACGGTCCGACCGGCTTTGATTGATGAACTCAGGTATCCTGTTCGGACAGAGGCGAATAACACGGCGGGCAACGTTTTTTGTGGTGCGATTAATTACTTGCATAGGGTCTCCGAGCGTTTTGGTTCGATGCTGTCCCTATGCCATTGGCTGCGCCCGAAAGGCTGGCATGGGCAAAAGCCTAGCCGTAGACACGACGCTGTCAACGGCAGACCATTTCATCGGGACCGTCAGCCACAAGGCAGGCGATGGCCTCAGGGCGCTAATGAACTGAAGAAGAACGCTTTTCGCAGTCTGGTTATGAGCCCACGAAATGAAGCGTATCAAACGTTGATCTCATGGCACGCGTTTCAGCCGCAAGGTCTTGGGGCGCGTCGCTGTGCAGCGCCCGGGCAATAAGGTCTGCGATTCCCGCAACATCGGCGACGCCGACGCCCCAGCGCACCAGTTCCGGCGTGCCAATGCGCAGCCCGTTCATGTCACCGGGCACCGCGGCCAAGGGCAAACCAATGCCACACGCCAGAAAGCCAGCTTTGCGCAATGCTTTGGAAGCGGCCTGACCACCGCCAAAGGAGGCGGCTTCGATGGCGAACTGATGTGAATTGGTGAAACCCCGGTTAGCGGCAAACACAGGCAGGCCGTGACCCTGCAAAGCCTGTGCCAGCGCCTGTGCCACGGCGATCATCTGGGCTGCGTAGTCTGCGCCGTAGTCGATCCAATCCAGCATCGTCAGCGCCAGTGCAGCAGTTTTGGCCGCGTCGAAGTTTGCGGTCATGCCAGGAAATGCGATGGCATCGAGCCGTTCAGCGATCTCGGCGTCATTGCTGACAATCAATCCGCCCGCCGGTCCGCCAAGGCTCTTGTAGGTGCTCATCGTCATCAGATGCGCACCGTCGGCCAGCGGATTGCGCCATGCGCGGCCCGCGATGATACCGCATTGATGGGCGGCATCGAACAGCACCTTGGCACCGACCTCATCCGCTATCGCACGGACCTCCGCGACGGGGTGTTCAAACAGGTTCAGCGATGCGCCGACCGTAATCAGCTTGGGTTTCACCTCGACAGCCAACTGTCGCAGCGCATCGGTATCGATGGTGTAGCCATCCGCGTTCACCGGGGCAGGCACTGTCTTTAGGCCGTAAAGACCTGCACATCCGGCGCTGTGATGGGTCACGTGACCGCCGATAGATGCGGGCGGCGCGATGATCGTATCGCCCGGCTGGCAGGTCGCCATAAAGCCGAAAAGATTGGCCAGCGCCCCCGATGGCACCCGCACTTCCGCAAATTGCGCGTCAAAAACCTGCGCGCAAAGCTCTGCCGCGATCACCTCGATTTCCTCGATGGCTTCCAGCCCCATCTCGTACTTGTCGCCGGGATAGCCAAGCGAGGGCCGTGTACCGATGCCGCTCGACAGGATCGCCTCGGCACGGGGGGACATGACGTTGGTGGCGGGGTTCAGATTGAAACACTCCCGCTCATGAATGTCCTTGTTCTTGGCGGCCAGCGCGTCGATCCGCGCCGCGATATCTGCGCTGTCCTGTCCTGCGGTCCGGCGCGCGATATCCTGCACGCGATCTTCGCAGGCGTCCGGTACCCATGCGCGTTCCTGTAGCATTCTACGACTCCCCATATTTTATCCCACATGACGCCTGATTGGGCTGGTTTGCCAACCCCCAATTTGCTGCGACGATAGATGCCATGACCTTTTGGAAACCTGTGCTAGGTTTTTGGACAGGAGGTACTGCTGATGATCCGTCTCATTCTTGTCCTGTCCCTTATCCTGCCCGGCATCGCATGGGCGCAGGATCGCACCCCCAGCCACTGCATTGCCCTGGCCGAGACCACGCCGGGAATTGAATACCTGCACAAGGCCAGCCTGCCGGAGGTCGCCTCCGAAAACGTGCATCTTCATTACATCGCCCACGCGTCCTTCCTGATCCGCAGCCACGGCGGCCTCAATATCGTGACGGACTACACCGGGTTCACCGGAACCCTTCCGTTCATCCCCGATGTCGTCACGATGAACCATGCACACGACAGCCACTGGACGGCCTTTCCCGATCCGGCCATCCCGCATCCGCTGCCGGGGTGGGGCGAATTCGGCGAAGGGATAGAACATCACTTGGATCTGGGCGAGGTGCTGGTTCGCAATGTGTCGACCGATATCCGGTCAGCCTTTTCCGGGATCGAGACAAAAGGAAATTCGATCTTCGTGTTCGAAATGGCGGGGCTCTGTGTGGGTCATCTGGGCCACCTTCATCACGCACCTGATCCCGCACAATATGCAGCCCTTGGACGGTTGGATGTGGTGATGGCGCCGGTTGATGGCGGCTATACGCTGGATCAGCCCACGATGGTTTCGGTGCTGAAACGCCTGAAGTCTTCCATCGTAATCCCGATGCACTGGTTCTCAGAATTCGCGCTGGAAGACTTCCTCGACGGAATGCGCGACGAGTTTTCTATTGTTGAGGTGGATGGCCCGTCGCTGACCGTCTCGCTTGACCGACTACCGGCACGCCCCACGATCATGGTTCTGCGCCCCGCATATTTGAACGTACCGAGATAGCATCTTGCATCCCCCTGCTTTCCAACAGATCAAAGGTACATGACACTGAACCCTGCCGACACCGCCTTTCGTGACCGCCTTTCTGCGGTCCTGCCCGATGACGTCTTTCGCCCGGTCGAGCCGCGCTATCTCGAAGAGCCGCGCGGCCGTTATGCCGGGCAATCCGCGCTGCTGGCTTTGCCACGCAACACCGGGGAGGTGGCGACGCTGATCCGTGAGGCAGGCGAGGCGGGCGTGGGCGTTGTCCCCTACGGCGGCGGTACAGGACTTGTCGGCGGACAGATCGCGCAAGACGGACCCGCGCGTCTCATCCTGTCGCTGGAACGGATGAACAAGGTGCGCGACGTCTATCCGGACGAGAATGTCATCGTGGTCGAGGCGGGTGTGATCCTTGCCGATGTGCAGGCTGCCGCCGATGCGGTGGACCGCCTGTTTCCGCTGTCGCTTGCAGCCGAAGGCACGGCACGGATCGGCGGCAACCTTGCAACGAATGCCGGCGGCACCGGCGTGCTGCGCTATGGCAATGCACGCGACCTGTGTCTGGGGCTGGAAGCGGTTCTGCCGGATGGGCAAATCTGGAACGGCCTGACGCGTTTGCGCAAGAACAACACCGGCTACGACCTGCGCCACCTGCTGATCGGCGCCGAAGGCACCCTTGGCGTCATCACCGCCGCCGCGCTCAAGCTGTTTGCCAAACCGCCAAGGCGGGGAACGGCGCTGCTGGCCGTCGAAAACCCACGCGCCGCACTTGATCTTCTGTCCCTTGCCCGGTCCCAACTGGGTGAGATGGTCAGCGCCTTTGAATTGATGCATCGACAGGGCTTTGAATTCCTGACCGAAGCCTTGCCCGATGTGCGCCAGCCGTTTGAATCACCGCCAGAATGGACGGTCCTGATCGACGTGGGTCTCAGCGCGGATCTGGACCCGGCAATCAGCCTTGAAAAGCTGTTCGAAGCGGCAATGGAGGCGGGGTTGGTGCAGGACGGTCTGGTGGCGCAGAACCGACAGCAGGCAAACGAGTTCTGGTATATCAGAGAGATGCTGCCAGAGGCGAACCGCCGCATCGGTTCTGTCTCAAGCCACGATATTTCCATTCCGCTGGGGGCGTTGCCGGATTTCATCGCTCAGGGAAACGCGGCCATTGCAGACATCGGCGCGTTCCGCATCAATTGTTTTGGCCACGTCGGCGACGGAAATCTGCATTACAACGTCTTCCCGATGCCCGGGAAGTCTCGTTCGGATCACGAGAACGCCCGCCCCGCCATCAAACGGGCGGTGCATGATCTGGTGGATAAGATGGGCGGCTCCATCAGCGCCGAACACGGCATCGGACGCACCAAGGTGGACGATCTGGAACGCTATGGCGATCCGGCGAAACTGTCCGCCATGCGGGCGATCAAGGCAGCGCTTGATCCCAAAGGGATCATGAACCCCGGCGCCGTGTTGCGAGAAGGCTGACTGCGGCGCTTAGCCTTTGAAATAACACGAATCCCCGCGGCTCTCGATGGCCTCTGAGATGCGCTCCACTGCCAGCGCATAGGCGGCCTGACGTATGGATGTCCCGTCTTTCTCCGCCCGCTCGAAACAAGCCGGGGCGACCCGGTCAAAACGGGATTTGAGGCGGGTGCTCACGTCTTCTTCGGTCCAGCGGTCGCCGGTACGGCCCTGCACCCACTCGAAATAACTGACCGTCACACCCCCTGAATTGACCAGCACGTCGGGCAGCACGGTCACACCCTTGTCGAAAAGCGTGTCATCTGCGTCTGGACTGACCGGGCCGTTGGCAATCTCAAGAATGACCTTTGCCTTGATGTCACCGACGTTCTCCTCGGTCACGGCGTCCTGCAGCGCGGCAAGTGCCAGCACATCGACCTCCAACGCGAGCAGGGCGTTGGGATCAAGTTCCTCGTGACCATCCGCATCGACAACTGAGGTGTCGCTATAAACCTTGTCGAGCCCTTTGCCTTTCTCTTTCTCCTGATGGATCGGGGCAGGGTCGAGCCCCTCTTCCGCATGGATCGCCCCGCGCGAGTCGGACACGGCGACGATGCGAAAGCCAGCCTCGTGCGCAAGCATCGCAAAATGCGCCCCCGCGTTGCCAAAGCCCTGAACGGCGACCGTCACGTCCTGCGGATCCCGCTCCTGCCTTTTGGCCCATTCCTCAAGGACGTAGAGCGCGGCCTGACCTGTCGCTTCAACGCGCCCTTCTGACCCGCCCAGCGGCAGGGGCTTGCCCGTGATCGCCGCAGGCGCTTTGGCGCGGGCAATCTGGTCATATTCATCTGCCATCCAACCCATCACGCGCGGATTTGTGTTCACATCGGGCGCGGGAATGTCTGTGTCTGGCCCCATAAGGTCGTGCAGCTCGCGGATATAGGACCGTGCCAGCCTCTCAAGCTCCTGGCGTGACAGTTCCTTGGGGTCGACCTGCACACCGCCCTTGCCGCCGCCAAAGGGCAGGTCCATCAACGCGCATTTGATCGTCATCCAGCGCGCCAGCTCGGTCGTTTCCTCAAGGTTTACATCGGGGTGAAAGCGGACGCCGCCCTTGGTCGGGCCAAGCACGTTGTTGTATTGCACGCGCCAGGCCGGAAAGACCGCAAGTGTCCCGTCATCCCGCCGGATCGGAACAGACATCTCTATCCGCTTGTGCGGGCTGCGCAGCATTTTGCGTGCATCGTCTGCCAGATCGAGCCGGTCGAGGGCGCGGTCGAGAACGGGTGTGGTGCTGTCTTGTGTCATCCGGGGTTCCTTGGTGTCGGCCCCCAGATACCTAGTGCGCGTTACAATCCGTCAAATGCACAAAGCGCGTGCACGTCCATGCCCATGCCTTCCAGCTTTTTCCGGCCGCCCAGATCCGGCAGGTCGATGATGAAGGCGCAGGACACGATCTCTCCTCCCAGCCGCTCAATCAGCTTGATCCCCGCCTCTGCCGTGCCGCCGGTTGCCAGCAGATCGTCGACTACAAGAATTTTCTCGCCCGGCTGGATCGCGTCGTCGTGAATTTCGACAATCGCCTCGCCGTATTCCAGCGTGTATTCCTGGCTGATCGTCGTGCCGGGCAGCTTGCCCTTTTTGCGGATCGGCACGAAACCCACCGAAAGCTGATGCGCGATGGCGCCGCCAAGGATAAAGCCGCGTGCCTCAAGCCCTACGACCTTGTCGATCTCAAGGCCCGCAAAAGGATGCAGCATCTGGTCAATCGCCATCCGAAACCCGCGCGCATCGGCGAAAAGAGTGGTCACATCGCGGAACATGATCCCCTCGTGCGGAAAATCGACGATGGTGCGGATGTAGTCTTCGATCTTTTTCATGGCACACTCCGGCGCAGGCTGGCGGTGAGGATTCCCATGGTAATCAACGCGCCGCCGCCCGCGCGGGTGATCCATGTGATGACGGAAGGTCGCGAGATCACGCGGCGCAACCGGTCAGCCAGAAGCGCATAGGCGAAGGCGTTGATGGCGGCAAGTCCCACGAATGTTGCCACGAGGATCGCGAATTGTGGCAGCAGTGGTGCGGCGGGCGTAATGAACTGCGGCACGAAGGCGATGAAGAACGCGATGGATTTGGGGTTGAGCGCCGTGACCGCAGCTGCATGGCCAAAGACGTAACGGGCCGTCACGCTGCTGCTTTCCGGCACGCTAAGACCGCCCGACGGGGCAGAGCGGATCAGTTTGACGCCAAGCCAGATCAGATAAGCTGCCCCCACCCATTTTAGGGCGGTGAACAAGGTCGCGGATGTCAGCACGAGTGCCCCGAGACCGGCAAGCGAAGCGCTCATGGCAACGAGATCCCCGAGCGCGACACCGGCGGCAGAGGCGACAGCAACCGATCGCCCCTTGCTGAGCGCGTAGCTGAGAACCAGCAGAACGGTGGGACCGGGGATCAGCAGCAGGGCCGTAGAGGCAGCCACGAAGGCAAGCCAGAGATCGAGGGGCATGATACTCTCCTTGGATTTTGCCCAGCAAAGACAGCTTGCGCCTTGCAATGCAAGAGCATCCGGCGTCCTGGATCAGGCGGGAAGCATCCGCCCGGCCACAGCGTCAAGTTTGGCCATCAGCGCCGGATCGCGGGCCTCGGGTTGGGTCAGGATGGCGTATTCCAGCGCTCGGTCACAGCCGTGGGGGCAGGGCGCACGCTCTGCGCCAAGGAGTTTGGGCAGACGCGCGACAAGGTCACGGCCCTTGTCGGCGTTGCCCATCAGCGTCGCGATGATCTGGCTGACGTCCACTTCGCCGTGATCGGGGTGCCAGCTGTCGTAGTCGGTGATCATGGCGACGGAGGCATAGCAAAGCTCGGCCTCGCGGGCGAGTTTGGCCTCGGGCATGTTGGTCATGCCGATCACATCCGCGCCCCAGCTTTCCCGGTACATCCTGGATTCCGCGAGGGTCGAGAACTGCGGCCCTTCCATGGCAAGGTAGGTGCCGCCACGGTGCACATTGATCCCTGCGTCGCGGGCTGCAGTTTCGCAGGCATCGCCCAGACGCGGACAGGTGGGGTGGGCCACGCTGACGTGGGCCACAAAGCCTGTGCCAAAGAAAGACTTCTCGCGCGCGAAGGTACGATCAATAAACTGATCCACGATCACGAAATCCCCCGGAGCCATTTCCTCGCGGAACGAACCACAGGCGGACACGCTGATCACATCCGTACAACCGAGCCGCTTCAGGGCGTCGATGTTGGCACGATACGGTACCGTCGTCGGACTGTGGACATGGCCGCGCCCGTGGCGTGGCAGAAACGCCATCTCAACCCCGTCCAGCGTGCCTGTCAGGATCGCATCGGAGGGCGTGCCCCAAGGGGTTTCCACCGTGGTCCAGTTGGCGTCCTCAAGCCCGTCGATCTCATAAATTCCTGAGCCGCCAATCACGGCGATTTTCGTAGATGTCATGGGGGCCTCTTTTCTGGGCGTCGCGCGCACTCTGCCTTGGGGGAAGCGCCAAGAAAAGCCCCGATTTTTGCCCATTATTGACTTAAATAGGCAGCAGGCCTAGTGAATGAACATCTGGTCCACATTCCGATTTGTCCCGCCATTGGCTCCCGAGGCCTTGGCATGGGCCACGCTCTCGTTCGCAACCTATCTGGCCGCATCCGAGGCAACCCCTGTTCTGTGGGGGCGTGCGATTGATCCGCTGGCACTGGCTTTGGCGGTGCAGATGACCCTTTCGATTACCAAGAACATCTTGTCGGATCGATTTCTGAAGTCTTTCTTGCGAAGTCCTCGGATTGGCCTTGTTTTGCTTGCCGGTGTTTTTGCAGGTCTGGGGATGCTGGCGGTCTATGGAACGGCTGTCACGGCGGCGAAGCTCTTTATCCTCTATTATCTTGCCCATGCTGCGGTCTTGTCTTTCGGTGCCACTCATGCGCCAGGAATTCTGGACAGTGTG
>Ga0316197_10001017_pt1 | contig 19834 bp, 18 predicted proteins | sample OudBiesiAoxic_MG_FD_204939 | JGI IMG/M metagenome (GOLD analysis project Ga0316197, IMG submission 204939) | Coastal sediment microbial communities from Oude Bieten Haven, Netherlands - site A oxic | ecosystem: Environmental > Aquatic > Marine > Coastal > Sediment | place: Netherlands... | reverse complement strand
GGTCAGCATCATGCCACAAAGCACCAGCCCGGGAGAGATTTCTCCGAACACCATATAATGATGTGCCAAAAAGCTTAACACGTTTAGTTCCAGCATCACCGCACCGATAAGATATAACCACATTTTGGCATCAATCCTACCTTGATTAAACTGTGGGTTTTCAAGCCGTCCCAAAAACAAATCTGAAAATAAGGATTTTCCTGTTGAAGGATAGGGAATCACAATCCACAAAGAAAATAAAATTCCAAAAACAAAGGCTCCGGCCAGACTATACCACCTGATCACATAGAGCCAATCATAAGCCAGCCAATCCATATATCCCAAAAAAATCCATAACCCTATCATGACAATCAACACCAGCCTGCCGTTCAGTCTGTATTTCAAAAGTTCACCCGTTTCGGAATGATGAACATAACCTTTTACCCATCTTCCTGGTAAATAATAATGTAATAGAGTGATTATGGCATATATTATCCACGGAGTTAAAAATCCTTGCAGTATCATCATGTTAAGTCTTTTGTGTTTTTATTCATAATTGAAATCGCCCATTTTCTTGGAAGGATTCGATTCATTAAAAAATGAGCAAATTTATTTGTAAAACCCGGAATAACCGTTGGTCCCTTTCCTAAGGATGTTAAGGTTGCTTCGGCAACTTGTCTGGCACTTAAGGTGCCTGGTGCATCTTTCGTGTTTTGCGCTTTTTTATAGCCTGGCGTTGAAATGGCGCCTGCGCATGAAGCCGTAACGGCTATCCCATGTTTCTTTAGTTCAAGCCAAAGCCCTTCTGCGAAAATAAGATTAAAAGCCTTTGAGGCCGCATAAGTAGCTATTTTTGGGCTACCCTGGTTCCCGGCTAAAGAGGACATCAGTATGATTCCTCCCTGTTCTTTTTGAATCATCGGCTTTGAAAGAAGTTTTGTCAGCAATAAAGGAGTCTTAATATTCACGTCCACAATTCTTTCCAGCTTTTCTTCAGGTACATCTTGAAAATTGCCGATTGGCGCATACGCAGCATTGTATATCAGTAAACCAACAGCTTGTTGCATCTCAGAAATCATTCTTTTTACTCCCATAAAATCAGCCAGATCCAGTGAGAAAACTTCTACCTCAACAGCATAATTTGTCTGTAAAAATTTCGCCAATTCTTCTAGTTTGTCCAAACGCCTTGCAATCAATATCAGATTGAGTCCGCGTTCAGCCAAACCTTCAGCAAAGGCTGCGCCAAGACCTTCGGAAGCTCCTGCCACGATGGCCCATGGACCGTATGTTGTTTTAAAATCAGGCATCTAATACCGTATGCTATTTTTCGATAATCTGAAGTTGATCTATGCCGGTCATTTGCCAATGGCCCAGTGAAATCGGAATATTCCCAATACTATTTAATGTATCAAAAAAATCTATCAATCTAAAATCCTCTTTTTCTGATTCTTTCATTTTGGCATAATCGGCCATAGCATATTCCAAAAGATATTTACCGGTAATATAACTCGTTCCGTATCCAGGTTGTCTCAAATACAGGTGCTGTTCAAATATGAGCAACTCTTTTTCAGTTTTCATCCAGCCTCTGGGGGTATATTCAGAGTGTATTTTTCCTGCCTCTTCCATGGTCAGCTCATTGGAATGGGCGTATAAAGAACCCAGACCCCTTGCAGCGCGTTGAGCGATCATGATATATACGATTTCTCTGACTCTTGGTGAATCATCATATAATCCGGCCTGCATAAACATTTCTTCCACAGCCGTGGCGGTCCCTTCATTTCGAGAATCAAAGATATTATACAATAATGGCCCTTTTCTGATTTCACTTTCATTGGGGTCATATTCCATTCTAGCCAATTCAAACCAGTGATAAAAATGGGAATACAGAGGTCTGGGGTCATAATGTGCACCAATGGCAAAAAAGCTTCTTTTTTCTATGGGAACAAATGATGCAAGTTTGGCATTCAAGGCAGGAGCAAAATAGGGTGCCACAGTCAAGATTTCCTGTTCATCTAAAAAGTTTATAAGGTTTTCAGCAGATGCCTTGGCCCGCTTATCATAGGCTTCAGGCGAGTCCACCGCAACAAGTTCGGGTAAATCCCGGTTTCTATGTTCTTCCAGTTTTAAGGAGGACCATGCTCTGGCCAGTTCGCGTTTCATGATCGCTACTTCGTCATCCCAGGTAAGTGGCACGAGATGCACATTTTGAAGATACCAGGTATAATTTTCCTTCCCAATTCCCGAAGGTCCTGTTTTAGATTCGGCTTCCTTTTCCAACCATGTGACAAGATTATCAGTTGATGTTTTGGCTTTTTTCAACTCAGCTATTATTTCTGCATCGTCGCTTAGCTCATATTCATCCAAAATATATTGAATCGCTTTGCTTTGAGAACGAATCTCTCGAATGCCTGTGATCCATAATTCCTTTGCATTTCCTGTTAGATTCAATTTAGCCTGTTCGTTCAAAGGAACAATCACCCTTACATCTGCCAAAAATTTGTCCCGATCTTCTTTGTCCAATGGAAAATCATAGGTCCAGACTTCGGTGGTTCCATGGTGAGTAGGACCTTCATGAGCCGGTACGTCACTCTGATACATCCAGATGGAAGCATAAAAGGCCGGGTCACGAACCCATGGTTTGAGAATTCGCTGGTTAAAATCATAGCCGTTCATCTCAGCCCAAACTATGAGCCAGTCCACCTTGTTTTCAATTGACCAGCCTGCAGTGTCAATCGCCTTAAGCTTCATTTGAAGTTGCTCAAACTCAGGTCTTCGTTTTTCAAAAGTTCCGGCTGTGTAATCAGGGGCCCCCTCGCGTAAAGGAGGGTTTTCAAAAGTCCTCCAGTCTTTAAATAAATTCACCAAATCAACATAATCTGATTCAATAAAATTCTGAGGTACAGTTTTATCTGGTGAAGATCGCCAACTTATTAGGGAATACACTAAAAAAATGACAGGAAGAATCAGTACAATTTTTTTCATACAAGTATTAAGTTTGGTTAGTTGATGAGCCAAAACCCATGCGATTATTTTAAAAGGCTTGAAGCAAGCTAACGCTTCACCTATTTATTTGCCAGAAGTAAATATAAAAGAAATTATCGACATAAATCTCAGAATAACCTGTACCTCTAAAGGTTTAAGATACGAGAGGTTCAATATATTCACTAAAACTTTCAAGCGACGATATGATCTCCTGCTCCAACTGTTCAATACTGCTTATGTACTTCAGGTCAATTTGAAAATCAACCGTCATTAACCTTACATCCTTTTTAGTGTAATTGATTATCTCGTTGTAATGTACTTTGGAATTTGGAATGATAACGATGTCATAATCACCATTGAGAATCTTAACCTTTAGCATGCTGATCTCGACAATTTTTCCTTTTTGATTATCAATTTTCACATAATCATTTATTTCAAACGTGTTTGAAAAACTAAGGTATATTCCACTTAAAAAATCCACAATATATTCTTTGGTCAAAATGGCAAAAGCGGCAGCAACAATGGTCAATGAAGTGACCAATTCCAACGGATTTATACCAAATAAACTGATCAGCATGGTGACAAATGCCAGGCCTACCAATAAATTTTCAATATTCTCAATTCCAAAATGGACGTTGTTCTTTTTATCCTTTGGAATCTTATTCTTTTTTGAATAAAAATACTTGGTTGTGTTGGATATAATATTAATGGAAAAATAAAAAATAACAAAGAACATCAATGACTTCAACTGTCCATATTTAAAGGCTAATTGTGCAGTTTTTTCATTAAAAAAAGTCAAATAAATTACACCTATCAGCAGGGCAATTTTAATCATAAAGCTCATTCTGTTTTTCATCGACTATCCGGATTATTTTAAACCATTACAAAATTATAAACATCTGTTTTTTAATTAGTTAGGTCTGTTTTTTTGATACAATACCACCATTGATATGGCTGGAACCTTTACTTTATCTTTAACGGATTTCTTTTCATCGAAATAAAACTCATCTCCCAAAACGGCAACTTCCCATGACCCGGATAGGTCATACGCCACAGCAGTGGTTCTGGCATTATAAATCACATAAATATTTTCCCACTCATCTCCATTGGCAAAATCACTGATCTGATAACCAATTAGACCGTTTTCAACTTTTTTAAATTCCAGCTTTTTTCTGAGTTCATCTGAGGTTATCATCCTAAAAGCCGGATGCAGTTTTCGTAAAGTGATCAGGTTTTTATAATAATCCAATACCGCAACATTGACTATCTTCAAATTCCAGTCAATCTGATTTATAGAATCGGGCAGGTTATAAGAATTATGATTCCCGCTTTTTGTCCTTAACATTTCCGCTCCTGCATGAATAAAGGCAGTTCCCTGAGACGTCAGTACTATGGCATTGGCCAATTTATCCATTTGCACAATTTCCACTTCACTGGCATCTTTTCTGGAAACTTTCAGCTTGTCATAAAGCGTGTGATTATCATGACAGGAAACATATGAAACTGACTGCCATGGCTCAAGGGCCCATGGGGCATCGGAATAATTAACTGCTTTATAATCAATTTGAGGATGTTCAATACAGCCCACGATGCCCATTTTAACCGATTCTTCTGTGTCAGGAGCACCGCTCACAAATCCGGTACTCTCATCATCAAATACGGATCCCTTTAAACCATCCCGGATATCATCGCTAAAAGCAGTGATTTGCGGCATCATGCGCACATTTTTTTTCAGGGCTCGCTGTTCAAGAGCTAATGGTGAATCAGAGGCTGTCCATCCCTCACCATAAACAAAAATATTTGGGTTTACTTCCTTTAGGGATGTTGCCACGGCATTCATCGTGGGTATATCATGGATGCCCATCAAGTCAAATCGGAATCCGTCCAAATGGTATTCTTTGACCCAGTAAACAACCGATTCGAGTATGAATTTTTGCATCATTTCCTTCTCTGAAGCCGTTTCATTTCCGCAGGCCGAAGCATCAGAAGGTTTGCCGTCTTCCCAATGACGGTAATAATACCCGGGTGCTTCAAGGTTAAAATTAGAGTTTTCATATGCCCCTCCTGTATGGTTATAAACAACATCAAGAATCACCCCAATGCCCCTATCATGAAGCGCCTTAATCATTTCTTTAAATTCTTTGATTCGCACCTCGGCCTTATAGGGATCAGAGGAAAATGAACCTTCCGGAACATTGTAATTGTTAGGGTCATACCCCCAATTGAACTGGGCGCTGTCTAACTTGGTCTCATCAATGGAATAATGATCATAGGCAGGCAGTAAATGCACGTGAGTAACCCCCAATTCACTAAGATGATCTATGCCTGTTGCCACACCTTTTGGTCCTTTGGTACCACGCTCAACCAAGCCAAGGTATTTTCCCGGCTTGCCGGAACCTGATTCAGGATGAATGGTCATGTCCCTTATGTGCAATTCATAAATGATAGCCTCATTTAAATGCTTAATTTCCGGCCCTTTATCATTTTCCCACCCTTCAGGATTTGTCTGGTCTAAATCAATCACCATGGCTCTGTTGCCGTTTACCCCTACTGCCTGGGCGTATATACCCGGGGTTTCTTTCAGCCATTCTCCGTAATACTTGATCTGGTATGTGTAATATGTCCCATCCAGATCACCTTCAATCCTGGTATGCCAAAGTCCATTAGGACCGGCTTGCAAATCATGTGTTTCGAATGGCGCACCTCCACTGCCCTTTTCATACAAGTATAATTTCACTTTCTCAGCAGTTGGGGACCATAAGGAAAAGCCTGTACCTTCTTTGCTGTATTCCAACCATAAATTCGCTTCTACCGGATCAGTATCAGCCTCAACCGCATTTTCAGTAGATTTGTTCTCTGAACATGAATTCAATAAAGCTGATAAGAAAAATATAGGCAGCATGTGCTTCATAGTGTTGATTTTAAGGTGCTTCAAAAACTAAATTGAAGATCCAACAGGGTTATTAAAAAGATATCCAAATCTGTCTTTTGAAATTCAATACTTCCAATGTCTCCTTCATTTATTGGGTCGGTAAAATTAAGGAATTATTTAATGCAGAATTATAATATAACACGGCTCTTTAAGACCTCTTAAATTATTATTTGCAATCCCGCCTTTATAAGGATCAGCCCTATAAAACTAAGAATGATGACCAATAGCATTTTGTTGTTTTTTATCAGCCATTTTTTCCAAATCAGAAAAGTGGGTTCTATTCTTTCACCGGCAACTACATAAACCAATGCTGGAAACATCAACACCAAGCTGCCAATCAGAGCAAATACGGCTAATATAGCAAAGCTATTGCCATCCGCTGAAAGAGATTGATTTATTCTTGCCGCGCCGGCTGCACTAAAGGCCATGTTTTTTACATTAGCAGCTGAAAACAAAAAACCTGTCAGCATCGATTTTTTTAAGCCAAATGAATCTATGGTCAAAAATAATTTAGGCGTAACAATTTCATCGCCTTGCCTCGGTCTCTTGAGCCATGTTTTAATGGCTAATAGTAGCAAAACAATGCCTATGACTATTCTGACACTGCCAGAAAAAATAGTCGCTTCTCCCTGATCCGTTCCCAAACCCGGTATCATCAGCACTAAAAAACCTATAAAGTATATGCCCAACATCCACCCCAGTAAAAACCAAAGGGAGTTACTTTTGGCTTTTGGAGTCATGAGAAGGATGATAATTGCAATAAGTGGAAACGGGCTCAATGCAAGTCCAATTGCCATGGGTAAAGCTTCTTTCAAGGCATCGATCATAAATTTCTCGATTGATTAATATTAATTGGAAACACGCATTTAAATGATAATGAGGTATATGAAAAAAAATGCTATTTCATACTTCTTCTCTGTCTTGAAAAGGAATGACCTTTCCACCTGCTAAAATATAAATTTTAATAGCAGGATAAATTATTTGTTTCATCCCAAACCCAGATAATCAAATAAAAGATAACCAACATGATCGGACCGTATCTTTATAGATATGATTCAAAATAAGAGGTAAAATTCTAATTTACTGAATATCAGAGTTATAAAATGATTAAACCAAATATAGCCGCTTCATGAAGTACTGCCCTTTCTTTAAATGACAATAAATTTCATATCTTTAAAAATGCAGTGATCTAAATTTTGTTGAGCAATTGTTTATCCAAATTGAATTTACTGCCAAATGAATCCAATATTAAATCTAAAATTTTGACCTTATGTCTTCAAAAGAAATTGAGGTTATTTTAAGTCGGCAATGGGCTGATTGTTTATCCGTTCCTGTTTTTATTGTTGATACAGGTGGAAACCTTATTTTTTATAATGAGCCTGCAGAAGAGCTTTTAGGAATGAGATATGATACTACCGGCGCAATGCCAGTAAGCGATTGGTCCACTATGTTTAGACCGGAGGATGACAAAGGAGTTGCATTACCTCCGGAAAATCTGCCCTTGGTCAAGACCCTGTCAACTCAGATGCCCGCACATGGTGAGTTTTGGATAAATAACCTAAGAGGATCTGTTTACAAGATTTCCGTAACGTCTTTTCCCATTATGGGAAGACCAAAACGTTTTATTGGAGCAATTGCAATTTTCTGGAAAATTTTAGAGAAATGAAAACTACGATATGGGGTTGTCGCGGATCGCTGCCTTCACCAGGGCTTGAAAAAATTCTTTTTGGAGGGAATACTTCGTGCATTCAAGTTCAGCATAAAGACACGTGTATCATTCTCGATGGTGGTTCAGGTATACAGCGGCTTGGAGACAGTATTGATCCCAAACAATTGAAAATAAATATACTGCTTACCCATCTTCATTTGGATCACATCATGGGGTTAGGCTATTTCAAACCCTTTTACAACCCGGAATGCACCATCAATATCTGGGGGCCTTCAGGATCATCAAAAAGTCTGGTCAAGCGATTAAGACGTTATTTTTCACCTCCCTTTTTCCCTGTAAGATTAAATGAATTACCGGCAAAAGTAAATATTACTGAAATCAACAATTCATCATTTATGATTAATGAGGTTCGTGTTAAATCGGAATACATCTGCCATCCGGGACCTACTGTGGGCTATAGGCTGGAAACTGACGGATCAACCATAGCTTTCTTACCGGATCACGAACCCGCTTTAGGTTCTTCTCATTTTCCTGACTTACCCGATTGGTCTAGTGGATACAACATAGCTAAAGATGCTGATTTATTATTTCATGATGCACAATATGACAACAACGAATATAACAATCGCATTGGCTGGGGGCATTCTTCAATCGCAGATGCAATCAAATTTGGTGAGCTTACCAACGTGAAAAAAATGGTGCTTGTTCATCATGATCCCGCTAATTCTGATGCACAATTAAAGAAAATGTTCAAAAAAAGTCTTGAACATAAAACGATCAATTTTGAGTTGGAAATGGGTCGTGAAAATGCTGTTTTCCAAGTGAGTTGATCTTATAGAACCATTTGAGGATTTTCTTTTTTCAAGTTTGTTTCAAAGGCAGCAGCAGAAATAAAAAAAAGATGGAAACCCAATCCCATCTTTTTTTATAAAGCTATAATTATCTAATAAAACGTGACCTGTCCGGATCCTACATCATACATGGCTCCTACCAACATGATTTCATTATTGCGCTCCATTTCAGCAAGCACCTCACTTCTTGTCCTGATGTCCTCTAGAGTCAATGATACATTCTTAGTGGCCACCTCATCTACAAACTCTCTGTTTTTTGAATTTCTAAGTGCTTCATCTACAGGCTCTTTTACGGCATTTACTGCAGGCTTAATTTTATCCAGAAGCCCCGTTAACAGCCCTAATTCAGCATGATCACAAGCGCCCTTTACCGCCCCGCAAGAGGTATGGCCCAAAACCAAAATAACTTTTGAACCTGCCAGTTTACAAGCAAACTCCATGCTTCCAAGGATATCATCATTTACAAAATTACCCGCAATACGGATACTAAAAAGGTCTCCTATCCCTTGATCGAATACGGTTTCCACAGGCACTCTTGAATCAATACAGCTGAGAACCGCCGCAAAGGGAAACTGCCCGGTACTCGTTTCTTCAACCTGCTGCTGTAAAGATCTGTTCAGGCTTTGGCTATTGACAAATCTTTCATTGCCTTCCTTTAAAATTTGCAGAATATTCTCGTGACTTAAAGCCGATTGGCTTTCTTTTGTTTGTGCCTTCATATATACGTTTTAATGGTTTTAACTTGCTTTTGGATAATTGGCGAAAAACTTAAAATAACTTTCAGGGTTGACTACGACTCCTTTCTGAGAAATGAGTTTGATCGTAATATTCCTTTCCTCTGCTTTATGGATAAAATCATCCAGAATCTCAATGATATCATGATCCAGGTATTTAGTCTTTGTCACGTCAAGCTCCAAAAATGAGTCGTGTGGCAATCTATCCAATTCTTTAAGAATGGCCCCTTTGTTAAAGAAAGTAACCTCTTCGGCCAAAGTCATCTTAACCTTGCCATCATCAACATCTTCACCTTCTTTATGCAGGAAATGAGAGTTTTGGTAACTTTTAAAGAGGATCACGATGATACCCACTAAAAGTCCCATGCCGATTCCAACCAATAAATCAGTAAAAATTATGCCAACCACAGTGGCCATAAACGGAATAAACTGTTTCCAACCCAATTTATACATACTCAAAAACAGCGCAGGTTTTGCTAATTTAAAGCCGACAATCAATAAAATTGCCGCTAGCACTGACAATGGAATCATGTTTAACAAATTTGGGATCAATATCACTGAGCCCAAAAGGAAAAAGCCATGAATTATCGCCGACATTTTGGTTCTTCCACCTGATTGAATATTTGCCGAACTTCTTACAATAACTTGTGTTATAGGTAAACCTCCAATCAAACCGGATATAATATTTCCTGCTCCCTGAGCCATAAGTTCTCTATTGGTTGGCGTAACATTTTTATGGGGATCAAGTTTATCAGTTGCCTCAACACAAAGCAAGGTCTCCAAACTGGCAACCAGGGCTATCGTAAAAGCAACTACCCATACCTCCGTGTTGGCTAAAGCTCCAAAATTTGGAAAACTAAACTGGCCCATAAATGAAGAAAAATCATTGGGAACCGGCACACTAACCAGATGCGTAGAAGTTATAGCCATAGCCTCATTATCTTTTGTAAATATATAAAACATTATTCCAACTGCCACGGCAACAACCGGCCCTTGAATCAATTGAAAGATTTTGGCTTTCTTACTTAAAACTTTATCCCATAACAGTAATATGGCCAAACCGATAACACCAATCAAAGCAGATCCTGGCTTGACGAAATTTACAATATTGAAAAGTTCTGAGAAAGTATTCTCTCCATCGATTTGCATAAAAGCGAAATCACCCTCCGGATCAGCATCATAACCAAAAAAGTGAGGAATTTGCTTCAATATAATGATGATACCAATTCCTGTAAGCATACCCTTAATCACCGAAGAAGGAAAATAATATCCGATAACTCCTGCCTTTAGAATTCCAAAAATCAACTGAATGATTCCTCCTAATACCACGGCTACAAGGAAGTTCTCAAAACCTCCTAGTGCCCCAATGGAAGTAAGAACGATTGCCGCCAATCCAGCTGCAGGTCCACTCACTCCTATCTTGGATCCGCTCAATCCACCTACTACAATACCTCCTATAATTCCTGCAATCAACCCAGAAAATAATGGGGCACCGCTGGCCATAGCAATTCCCAAACATAAAGGTAATGCCACAAAAAACACCACTATACTCGCCGGAAAATCACTTTTTAAATTGTTTAAAAATCCTGTTTCGTTCATTATTTTATTTTTTTAATATGGCAAATATAACGAAATAATCAATACCGATAGTTTTACTATCACTATAAATAGTTAAAATATTAATAGCTATTGTTATATTATTATTTATTATTGCTTAACTTTGAAAATCTATAGATTCTATATTATAAAAAAATGGCGGTAAACATTAGTATTTCACTTAATCCGGGGCTATATTTAAAAGACCCGCAACAATCAGCCTTAGGAAAGAAAATAATAAAGCACAGCATTCTGCTGATAGAGGAAATCGGTTTTGAACTTTTCAATTTTAAAAAACTTGCCGAATTAATCGGCTCCACTGAAGCTTCTATATATCGCTATTTTGAAAACAAACACCTGCTGTTAGTGTACCTTGTGTCCTGGTATTGGGAATGGGTTAATTACCTAATTCAGATCAAAACCTTTAACATAGAGGACCCCAAAAAGAAATTGAAGATTATGATCCACACGTTTGTCTCAGTTAATGAAGACAACCCAACAATTGACTACGTGAATGAATCAGCCCTTCATAAGGTAGTCATATCGGAAAGCACTAAGGCCTATCATACGAAAGGCGTGGATGAAGAGAATAACAAAGGGTTTTTCCTCAACTATAAAGAGATTGTTTCTTCCGTTGCCAAGGTGATTCTGGAAATCAATCCTAAATTTCCCTATCCGCAGGCACTCGCCAGCAATCTGTTTGAAATGACAAATAACCATATATATTTTGCCGACCACCTACCCAGATTGACCGAGATTAAAAACAAATCGTCTCAAAATGAGGACATTGAAAAAATGCTACTCTTTTTTGTTTCCAAATTACTGGATTAAACAGAAATCCTGTACAGGTATTGTGAGTTACTTTCTGGAATGCATGGCAATTCTGTTTCCTTCACTATCGATGAATATGGCCATATAACCTATATCCTCACTGATCAGCGATTTTTCTTGTAAAATGACCCCACCGCTTCCGCAAAGACTTTAAATTGATCCATATATTTCTGTGATTGTTTTCTAAAGGATCCTGGCATCACAAATGCGATTAATTTCATAAAACCCTTGAATTCAAAATGGCAATCAGAATGCCATCTCGTGGTAAGCTCCATGCTTAAAAGTTCAGGCTGCTACTTGAAACTGTTTTCTTCACTGTCAAACAACTCAATCACCTCGGCTAATGGCAATTTTACAACAACCTCGTTTGTGTATTTCATGATAAAGTATTTTGATTAGTTGCTTATTTAGCAAGAAAAATGACTAAAACTCAGCCCGAGGATGCCTCATTGGTTAATTCTCAAATCCATTGAGGTTGAAATCAAATTTAACAATCCCTGGCAACAGCAACAGATCAATTCATATCAAGTGACTCGCCAACCGGTAATAACACCAATTCCTTTCCCGCTTCCTTAAAACTATCTTTTGCCTTTTTATGATCTATTACAATATAGCCAAACGTGTCATAATGATAACCGAGAACTTTATTACATTCCACAAAATCAGCGGCGATAACGGCGCTTTCTATACCCATGGTAAAATTATCGCCAATGGGTAATATGGCCAGATCTAATTTACACTGCATGGGTATAAGTTTCATATCCATGGTTAAAGCAGTATCTCCAGCGATGTACACATTCCCCTCAGGAGTTTCCAGAATAAATCCACCGGGCTGTCCGCCATAACCGCCATCAGGAAATGAACTGGTATGGATCGCATTGGTATACGTAACCCGACCAAAATCAAAGGTCCAGGATCCTCCATGATTCATGGGGTGACCTTCGATACCCAGTGCCACATAATGATTTACAATTTCAAAATTAGAAACCACTTTGGCTCCCGTACGTTTGGCAATCACTTCAACATCAACAATATGATCCTGATGCGCGTGTGTGAGCAATATATAATCGGCTTTTAAGGCATTGATATCAATATCCTTTGCCAATTCATTCGGACTGATAAAAGGGTCAACAATGACATGTTTACCCTGCAATTCTATTGACAGGGAGGCGTGTCCCAGATAAGTAATTTTCATGATGAATTATTTTGACATTAAATTTAAAAAAAATAAACCATGAAAGCCATATTCCTTTCATAAATAAACCGCGAATCATTTAGTTGATCCGCGGTTAATACTTCACTTCAAACTCCTAAAAACTGTAATTGACATATATGGTAAAGTTTCTTCCTGGTTCATATATTCTTCCCGCATTTGTATTTGAATTTCTATAGGCAAAATTCAAATGTTCGTAATACGCCGTGTCAAAAACATTAAGAATGGCAGCTCCTATAGTAAAATCCGTAAAAGGCTTGTATCCGCCACTAATATCAAGGGTTGCAAATCCTGGAGTTACCGTTTCTCCAAAAGATTCAGCGATTCGATCCTGTTCTGCTACCAGCCTTGATTTTAAATTGACCCAATACTTTTTCTTTTCAAAATTCAGACTCAAATGACTCGTTAGTGGCACGATTTGAGGAAGTGGCTCGTCAAGATCCTTGTTCTGCCCATAGGTATAGGCAATATCTGCAAGAAAGCTCAAGGCCTCAGTAAAGTGATAATTGAAATAAAACTCAAAGCCAGTCTGCATGGCATTATCGACATTGATAAATCGCTTTGCATATATTGGCTCCTGTGTGGGCATATATTTTCTTGGCAGACTCTCATCAACAACTGCCGTGATATAATCATCCAAAAAAGAATAGAACACAGCGGCGCCCAATTCAATCTTGTCAAATCTTTGACCGACCGATAATTCGATTTGATGATTAATTTCTGGAGACAAATAAGGGTTCCCGACATACTCATAAGGATCAGAATTGATGTTGAAATGGTTGATATAGCGCTCAATGATGGATGCGGTTCTAACCCCTCTTCCCAGAGAGACCTGCAATTGAGTCTTGTTCATATTATACAAATAGGAAAGGTTTCCACTTACATTTACTTCTGACTGGTCATTAATTTCTCCGCCATACAACGCTAAAAAATCCTGTTCAGGATCGTTTATGGCTGAACTTATAAAGTCGGTCCTCAAGCCTGCTGTTAAAAAAGATTTTTCAGTAACCTCAAATTTACCTTCTGCAAAAACACCTATATCGTTTAGCTCAGAATCTTGCCAAATCTTGTCAACTTTAACCACGGGCTGCGGTAAAACCATACCATTCATCATTTTAATAGTCCGAATCCGATCCCCTTCCCTTGAAATTATATTGGCATCAAGTCCTACAAAAAGATTCATTTTTTCAGATGGAGTAATGGTCATTTCCGTCTTCCCTCCCCATGTAGTCACAAAAACATTAGATTCCGCTGCTACGGCCATATAATTAGGGCGGTCTTCATTCGTCATCAGGTGATCAACATGAGAATAAAAACCTTTAAACATAATGCTGCTGATCTTTCCCGAGACATCCTGTATTTTATAATCCACACCAATAAGGTAGCTGTCATCATAGGGTGAATCCATGGGCAAACCTGCATGCTTTATATCCCTGCCAAAAGATTGCCTCCAGGTGAAACGCATCCTTTGATGCTCGCTTGGATTGATCCCTAATTTAACAGAATAATCTGTAGACGTAAAGGAGGAAGGAACTTCATCTCCATTGCCATCGGTATAATCACCATAATTCCTATAAGAGCCATTCAATTCCAGGTCAACCTTTTCCTTCCTGTATAGTAAGGCGCCTCTGCCTGTAAAGTTATTGCCATTGGTCTCAAAACCCGTTTCCAGGTTACCGCTTATACCCATTTTCTTATGTGTAACATTCTTGGTGACCATATTGACGATCCCTCCAAAATTTTGACCAAATCTCACGGTAAAGGGCCCCTTCACTACTTCTATCCTATCGATTTCTTCAGGAATTACATGAGTGGTTATAGGGTCCATCCTGTTGGGGCAGGCATTAAGAATCTTCATTCCACCGTCATATTGAACGTTTAATTGTTCGTATTTAAAAGCTCTGAATACAGGTTCGGAGGCATAGGCTCCTCTTTTTAGAATCCCAAAACCCGGAATATCCTTAAACAGGTCGCTTACATTTCGCGGTTGTGTAGCTGCTTTAATATCGTCATATACGATGTTTGATTGAGCAAGGTCGCGAAACGGATCTGCTTTAACAATAATATTATCCAGATCAATGGATTGCTCTTCCAATATGATTCGTATCTCGTTCTGAAGAACAACTGATTTGGTTTTGTACATGATGTGCATCACGGTGGCCTTGGCGCCGGGACTGGCTAGAATCATGAAATTTCCATCAAAGTCAGTTTCTGAAAAAATATCAGCATCATCCAATTTGACGAGTATGTTTTCCAGGGGTTGTTCTAAATCATTTACAACTTTACCGTGGATCTGAACTTGTTGAGCAAAGCCTTCTACCCCATACATGAGTACGACCAGCAACATAAAAAATATTTTTTTCATTATAGTTTGAATTGTTTAAATAAATAGATATCAGGATAATTATAGAATTACCCAGAGTCAGCCTGAGACAGGCCATTCGACGCAATAAATATTTAAACAATAGGAGGCCTTAAGATAACATCAGGATGATTGTTTTCTTTAAGTGAATCTAAGTAGTAAGGTTTTGATTTTGGCTTTGTAACAGTTACAGGTTTATCCGCCACGATGTCATCATTTAATGGAATAAACTGCTTGTAATCAATTTGTGGAGGCATGGGAACCTGATCCTTATGATCAAGATTCAATTGCTTTTCAACCTGATCACCCAGATAACATACACCATTACAAGCCATCACCGGCTTGTCCCTGTTTTCACACAGCTCATTAACGATATAATCATAGTTGATCACATATTCCAAAACCGGGAGCGCTGGTTGTATCAGAACAAGCAGGTAGAGGTTTAGCAATAAATGGGTGATTATAAGTTTCTTCATCATTGACAGTAAAACTAGACTAATTTATCTTTTATTGAAATGACAATTATCATGTCACAAAATTAACCCAATTCCAAAAAGAATTGCAAACAAAAAGGTGCTTAATGCCAGTTTTTTTAATTCCGGATCCAGAGACTTGGGATCCTTATTTCTATAGACCACCAGTAAATGTTTAAATATCGGTATATAGGCAACTAAAAACAGAAACTGGTAGGGTGATCTATAATTGATCACCACATAAAGCAGGGCAAATAAAAACGAAGCACAGAGCAAATAAAAATGGTAATATCTGGCAAACTCATTTCCGATTTTTACTACTATCGTATTCTTTCCTGACTTTTTATCGGATTCCTGGTCCCGCATATTATTCAAATTGAGCACACCCACGCTCAACATTCCGACAGAAAAAGCTGGTAAGAAAGTGTCCAGCTCAAGTTCTTTTGCATAAAGAAAATACGTCCCGCAAACACTCACCAATCCGAAAAACATAAAAACAAAAATGTCCCCATAACCAGAATATCCATACGCGTTATCACCTACCGTATATTTAATGGCTGCAACAACACAGGCAATACCCAATAAAATAAATACCGTCGAATACCACAAATAGGCTGTTCCAAAAGAAACATATATCAATGTAAAGGCCAACAGAGTCGTTATCACGCCAGATACCATAATGGCAGTTTTCATTTCGTCTGAACTAATGACACCGCTCTGCAAGGCTCTTTCGGGCCCCACCCTGTCTTCATTGTCAGTACCCTTAACCCCGTCGCCATAATCATTGGCGAAATTTGAAATCACTTGAAAACCAATAGTCGTACAAATAGCCAGCACACAAATGCCAGGATCAAAAAATCCCTTTGAGGCGGCCATAAAAGATCCCACAATAATACCGGATACTGATAAAGGCAAGGTACGCAATCGTGCAGCCTTTATCCAAACTGTGACTTTTGACAAAATAATTGTTTTGAAGATTAATTTGTAGCGCCTCTAATCCACTTCTCCCCGCTTAACTGCAAGGCTTCTTTGATATCCACTTGCAAGCCATAAGATTTAGCGACGATAAAACAGTCATCGAAGCCGACTCGTTTTAAATCATCCCTAAGCATTACCGCTTCCTTATAGGTCATAAACTTTCCTATAGAAAATTTATTAAAACCATTTTCCTCAAACTCTTCCATCTGAGTGATGTCCTTGGAGATCAAATTGGATTTAAAATTGGTATAGGCACCAATCTGAATACTGTAGACGATGCTCAAATCCATTAAAGAACTCTTTACAGAATCAGCTACCACAACCTGACGCGCCTTTCTCTCGATTTTATGCAAAGAATCCGTGTCTATCAGGCTTAGGTTATTCTTAATCAGATATTCCTGTTTATACTGTTTTGATTTAGGTAAAAAGGACCATAAAAAAAGAATGAGTAATATCAAACAGAAAACACCGAGAACTATCCTGTGTTTTTTGAGCATGGAATTATTCTCCTCCTCATCCTTTAAGGCAGTCGACAAGGTTTTAATCGTCCCGTTCGCCTTATCTATTTCTTCGTATATATTTACTAAATTTTTATCTCTCACAAATGGCATATTCTTAAATAACTATTTTACAGGTCCTGAGCATTGGCTATCAATTCAGCGATATCCATAACATTAATACTTGTTTCTTTTTCCTTATTCTTGATGCCGTCTGTCATCATGGTGTTACAAAATGGACAGCCAGTGGCAACAATATCTGGTTTCGTTTCGAGAGCATCTTCCGTTCTCTCTATAAATATTTCCTTCTTCCCTTTTTCCGCTTCCTTAAACATTTGAGCTCCTCCGGCTCCGCAGCACAATCCATTGGATTTGCACCTTTTCATTTCAATAAGCTCTACTTCCAGTTTTTCTATCAATTCTCTGGGAGCCTCATAAATATCATTGGCTCTTCCCAAATAACAAGGATCGTGAAATGTGATCCTCTTTCCAGCATACTTTCCGCCTTCAACACTTATTTTTCCTTCATCCATCAGGCTCTTCAAAAACTCCGTATGATGCATTACCTCATATGAACCTCCTAATTCAGGATATTCATTTTTTAAGGTGTTAAAACAATGTGGACATGTGGTAACAATCTTTTTTACCTCGTAGGCATTTAACACTTCTATATTAGTCACCGCCTGCATTTGGAATAAAAACTCATTCCCAGACCTTTTTGCCGGATCACCGCTACAACTTTCTTCAGCTCCCAATACCGCAAAATCTACTTTTGCTTCTATCAGAATCTTGGCAAAAGCCTTGGTGATTTTCTTTGCTCTGTCATCAAAACTACCTGCACAACCAACCCAAAATAATACATCCGGATTCTTTCCTTCAGCCATTCTTTCAGCCATTGTTGGTATTATCATACTAAATTAATTTAAATATTTAATAATTTATACTAATCACACTGTTAATTTATCTGGAAAACTATTGTTCATCTTTCCAATTCAACCTGTCCATTTGATTATATGGCCATGGTGCCCCATTATTTTCAATATTCGTCATCATCGAATTCAATTCCTGAGGCGCTGAAGATTTCTCCATCACCAGGTATCTTCTAAGGTCAATAATAATGGACAAGGGGTCTATACTGACCGGGCACTCAGTAACACAAGCATTACAGGTTGTACAAGCCCAAATCTCCTCTTCGCTAATATAGGAAAACAAGGATTTGCCATCACCTGCTGACCTGAATACGGTTTCATCATTCTTGTCAATGAAGTTCCCTACTTCTTCCATCCGGTCACGGGTTTTCATCATAATCGCTCTGGGCGATAACTCTTTTCCGGTCTGATTTGCCGGACAAACGCTGGTACACCTACCGCACTCTGTACAGGTATAGGCGTTCATCAATTGCACCCAGTTTAAATCAGTAATATCATTGGCGCCAAACTTACCGACCGCTTCCTCATCTTCTGCCGTTTCCGCATAAGGATCAGCATCCGGATCCATCATCAGTTTCACTTCCTGCGTAACGCTATCGAGATTATTGAGTTGTCCCTGAGGCTCAAGATTCGCATAGAAAGTATTAGGAAACGCAAGTAAAATATGCAGATGTTTAGAGTAATAAAGATAATTAAGAAATATCAAAATTCCTATAATGTGTAACCACCAGGCTCCTCTTTCAAGATAAAATAAAACAAGTTCATTTTGAGGCAATACATCAGCAATATATTGACTTATCGGGAAACTACCTGCCTGAACATAATGAATGGCTCCCATTCTTTGCAGGGCATAATCGGCACCGTTCATCAACAGGAACAGGCTCATCAATACCATTTCAAAATAGAGAATATACAGGGCGTCATTTTTTGGCCAGCTCGTCATTTCCTTATTCCAGAATCGGGGAATCTTCAATATCATTCTGCGAATCCAAAAAATAATCACGGAGACTAAAACCAAAAAAGCAAGGATTTCAAAAGAACCGATCAAAAAATCATAGAATCCACCGGCGAATGCCAAAACACGATGCGTCCCTAACAGGCCATCAATGATAATTTCGATAACCTCAATATTAATGATCACAAAACCGGCATATACCAAAATATGCAATATTCCGGCAACAGGTCTCCTGGTCATCTGGCTCTGCCCAAGGGCTATTTTCGCCATCTGGGCCCAGCGTTCATTTTTTCTGTCACTTCTGTCAAGTTTATTTCCTAAACCAATATTCCGCTTGAGTTTTTTAACATTTCTGAGAAAAAAACCAATACTCACGACAAGCAATAAAAGAAAAATGATGTTAGGCAAAACCGACATACTTAAATAAGGCTAAAATTTGGTCCGACAGCAAAGAAACAGTATCTGCTATGAAGGAATAAAAGTAAAAAATCTCGAAATGAGAAGATGACAATTTTATAATAAGTTATTAACTACTCCTCAATGGGTTCCTCATAAGGTTTTTCCTTCTTCCCAAATACAGATACGTGAACAAACCGCTTAGGATGCAGCTTAACTTCACGAAGTAATTCTTCCAGTTCTTTAGAGGCATTTGCGAGGTTCAGATACAACTCTTCGTCCTGCATGAGTTTTCCAAGTGTTCCGTTACCTGCCTTAATACTATCAAGAACCACATTAAAACTTTCAAGTGTATGGCTGAATTCTGCGACCGTATTTCCAATGTTGGCTGCTTTAATCGAATCTGAGATCTCAGCAAAATTGTACATCGCAGTATTGGCACTACTCATGATGCTAT
>Ga0316197_10001016_pt1 | contig 19837 bp, 19 predicted proteins | sample OudBiesiAoxic_MG_FD_204939 | JGI IMG/M metagenome (GOLD analysis project Ga0316197, IMG submission 204939) | Coastal sediment microbial communities from Oude Bieten Haven, Netherlands - site A oxic | ecosystem: Environmental > Aquatic > Marine > Coastal > Sediment | place: Netherlands... | reverse complement strand
CAAAGGGGGCTTCGCCGACCTGTCGCGGGTCCACGCCTGGACCCAGGAATTCGTCGCTGTCAGCCCTGCGGGTCAGCGCTACGAGCAACTCGCATCCGAGATCGATCGGGCGCTGTCGTTCATGCGTGCGTGCGGCATCGAGACCGAGCAGAACGCCAGCCTCTCCGAGGTCGACGTCTACACCTCGCACGAGGCACTGATCCTCGGCTACGAGGAGGCGCTCACGCGCAAGGACTCGATCACCGACTCCTGGTACGACTGCTCGGCGCACATGTTGTGGATCGGCGAGCGCACCCGCGACCTCGACGGTGCCCACGTCGAGTTCCTCCGCGGCGTCGGCAACCCGATCGGCTGCAAGGTCGGTCCCACCACGACCGCCGACTACCTGATCGAGCTCTGCGAGGTGCTCAACCCGTCCCGCATCCCGGGTCGGTTGACGTTGATCACGCGGATGGGCGCCGGCAAGATCGAGGACGGCTTGCGGCCCCTCCTGCGCGCCGTCAAGGATGCCGGTCAGCCGGTGGTGTGGGCCTGCGACCCGATGCACGGCAACACGTTCACCTCCGAGGGTGGCCGCAAGACCCGCGCCTTCGACGACATCGTCGCCGAGATCGGCGGGTTCGTCCGGGCGCATCGCGCCGAGGGGACCTGGCCCGGTGGTATCCACGTGGAGCTGACCGGCGACGACGTGACCGAGTGCCTCGGCGGTGCCGAGGAGTTGAGCGACAGCCAACTCGACGATCGCTACCAGACGGTGTGCGACCCGCGACTGAACGGTCGCCAGAGCGTCGACCTCGCCTTCCGAGTCGCCGAACTGATCCGCGACTTCACCTGAGCGAGATCGCGATGGCCCGGGCACTGGACCTCCTCGGCGAGTTTCCGGTTCCCACGATCGCGGGTGCCGTGGTGATCGACGGTCGGATCGTCGACCGGGAGGGTCCGACCGACCACGCGTTCCGACTCGCATCGATCGCCAAGCCGATCACCGCGTGGGCGATACTCGTGGCGGTCGAGGAGGGCACGGTTGCGCTCGACGACGAGGTGGGTCCGCCGCCCACGACCGGCGTGCGCACGCTGCGACATCTGCTCGCCCACGCGGGCGGCTACGGGTTCGACGGACCTGAACCGATCCTCAGCCCCGAACGCAAGCGGATCTACTCCAACACCGGTGTCGAGGTGGCGTCGGAGTACGTCGCGTCCGCGGCAGGGATGCCGTTCGAGGAATACCTGCGGCTCGGGCTGTTGGAACCGCTGGAGATGCACGCCACGTCGCTCACGGGGTCTCCCGCCCATGCGATGTGGTCGACCGTCGACGACGTTGCGCGGTTCATGCGCGAGGTCACGACCCCCACGCTGATCTCGAACGACATGGCCCGCTCGGCGGTGCGTCCCCACTTCCCGTCGTTGGCAGGTATCGTTCCGGGCGTGGGACGTTTCGACACGTGCCCGTGGGGAATGGGGTTCGAGGTCCGTGGGGACAAGACGCCGCACTGGACCGGGAACCACAACTCCGCGGCGACCTTCGGTCATTTCGGTGGCGCGGGCACGATGATGTGGCTCGATCCGGGGGTCGACCCGGGCCACACGATCGGTGTGGTGGCACTCGCCGACCGACCGTTCGACGACTGGGCGGCCGATGCACTGCGGTTGTGGCCGGCGCTGTCCGACTCGGCCATCGAGGAGTTCGCCGGGGCCTGCTGATGACCGACATGCATCGCTTCCGCCATGGTGACCGCATCCGGTACACCACGACCGACGACGACGGTCTGCCGATCGTCCGGTACGGGTTCGTCGGCGGCGTGACCGATCACGATGGGCCGGTCGTGGTGATGCTCGACGGGGAGCTCGGCGGCGACGTCGTGGACCTCGACAAGATCGAACCGGTCGACATCTGCAATGTCACCCTCAAGCTCGACGGTCGCGACCTGCTCGACGATCCGTCGTTGCGACCGGGACTCGTCAACCTGTGGCAGGCAGAAGCCGAGGACGCCGGTCTTCAGATCGCCGCGATCCATCCGCTCGAGTCTGGCATCGGTGTACGTGACAGCAGCGAAGGGTTTGCGCTCGCCGAGCTGACCGCGGCAGGCGATCAGTACATGCTGCGAGCGACCCGCTGCCCGACCGAGGACGCAATCCTGCTGCAAGCGACCCGCCCCAACCGCTGGATCTTCTGAGACCGCGCGTCCTGGCGGAGGGTCGCTACAGCGCGACCCAATCGAGCGACACCCGCGCGTTCCCGACGTTCTCGTAATACTCCAGGACGAGGTCGACCGAGCACGGATCGTCGATCACGACATCGACGGTGTTCGTTCCGAGGGAGTACGTCTGATCGACCCAATCTTCGAGTACCTGGGTTCCGTTGACGAAGAACCGTTGTCCATCGTCACTGCCCACCGTGAATCGGTAGGTTCCCGCGGCGGGGAAGTCGACGGTTCGGGTGAACCGACCGGAGAAGCCGTTCACCGTCACCGACGCATCGGGCGAGCCATAGACCCAATTGTGGTCCAGCGTCGGCGAGGTGGTGGTGTAGTCGGCGGCACCGGCGAGGCTCTTATTCGACCAGTACGACTCCTGCCAGACCGGATCGCTCCCAGGACAGACTGGCCCTGGCGGGGTGCTGACTCCGTCGCAGGTCCAGACGGAGCACACGCGCCAGGAGTTGACCCGCACCCGATCCTCGATCGACGTCTCGTACGGGCGATACTGCACCACGGCCTGAACCGACGTCCGCCCATCGCTCACCGACGTCGACGTCAACAGGATCTCGGCGGTGATCGGGCTCGTCGGCACGGAGATCTCGAAGTTCGTGGCAGATGTCGACGACTGCAAGACGAGGCGGCTGACGATCAACCCGCCCTTCATCCGCTGGGTCGCCGTGTTCGTCACGTTGCCGAACTCGATCTGCGCAAGCGGGGCGTACACGAGTGCGTGGGCCACGAACTCCTTGTTGTTCCCACTGTCGGTGTAGATCAGGTTGTCGGACGGCGACGATCCGGGTGCCGAGAGTGTGCTCGCCACAGCGGGCCCCAGGCCTCCATCGCCTCCAGGTCGGCACCAATCGCCGTTCGGCGCACACAGGGTCTGCACGCTGATGAAGTCCGAACCCTGACGGCGAGCGTGAATCTCGATCGAGCCCTGGGTGGCGACGTTGAGGTGAGCGCCGCCCGCAAAGTAGAACGTGGCTCCGGTCTCCTCAGCTGGCGCCGGGTCGTTCGTCTGTGCTGTCGTGCACGCCGCAGTCATCGGGATTTCAGGTGTCGTCGTGGTCAACGGATTCATCCGCCCCGCAGACACCAGCGACTGGCGGACCTGCCACTCGCCGGCGAAGTCCATCACGTAGTCCCCGGTCTTGAAGTACGCATCGATGCCGGTCGTGTCCGGTGGCGTCGTGTAGTAGCCGGGCTCGAAGACACGACAGCCGCCGCCCCCCGAGACGTCGGTGTACGAACCGGTCACCGGATCAGTGGCGAGACTCACGCCACCGTCGCGAACGATCATGGCCGGGTTCGTCGCCGTGAGGTCCGGCACTTCGGGGGAGGCAAACAGCTCCTTCCACGACACCGAGACACACACCGGACCGAAGATCAACTCGGGTTCGAAGACGAGCTTGTCGGGCAGTGTCGACGCCTTGACCGACGTGCACCGCTCCGAACTGGAGGGGTCGTGATACAGCAGCGGGCCGTTCTCGATCTTGACCGGCGGGTCGAGGTCGAAGGCCGCCGGGTCGAGCCGCGACATGTAGACCGGCCCACCGAGGACCTTTGAATTGCTGCCCGACTGCGAGCTGAGCAGCGCGTCCGAAGGAGCGAGCCCTTCGCCGGTGATGACGGCTGCGTATGCCTGAATGCCTTCGAAGCCGGAGGTGATCCGCTCGCACACCACGGACGCCGTTGCTCCGTTGAAGTCCGCCTCGACCCCCGGGAGGACGGCCTCCTGGGTGTCAAGGATGCAGCCGGCGTTACGCAACTTGAGCTGGTCGATCGCATACCGCATGCCGGCATCAGCGGCCGAGAGGCGGTCGCTTCGCCGCTCGGTCACGGAGCCGTAGCGAAGATTGCTCGTGACGTACAACGACAGTGCGAGGACGATCATGCTGATTGCCCCGACGAAAATCAGTGTCAGGGGAAGGATCGAGCCGCGATCGCGGTCACGTGAGTGCGTCGGCGTGGCTGCCATCATGTTGGAAAGAACTCCGAGGGATTGCGGGATGCGACTTCGACCAGCACCGTCTCACCGGACTGACCGGTCAGTGTGAACGACATGGACTCGACGTTGCCGACGGCGTCCAACGTCAGCGACGCAACCGGGGCTGCACCGGGATCGAGTCGCGGCGTGAGGAAGATCGAGGAGGTCGCTGAGTACGGCTCACCATCGGGCGCCGAGCAGGTGACGCGGCGGACTCGTCCGGCCCCGTCTTCGATCACGAATCGATAATTGGCGACGTATGTCTTCCGCTCCACGACCGTCTCGGTCCACTGCAGGTGAACGATGTTCGTTCCTTCAGCGCCGCAGTCGTTGTTCTCCGGCCCGTCAACCGTCGACACGTTGAAACCACCTTCGCCCTGTTCGGGCGCGAAGGGCGGCGTCGAGGTGGTGTCCTGTGCGAGATAGGTGGACAGCGATCGTGTGGATCGCGCATCGTCGATTCGCCTCTCGCTCGTCGGGGTGGTCTGGATTGCCACCGAGATCGCGGTCGCCAAGGACGCGATGAGCACTCCGGAGATGAGCATGGTCAGCAGCAGCTCGACGAGGGTGAAGCCTCCGTCTCGCTGGGGATCTGCGGGCGCCGGCCCAACCGATTCGCTCATTCGCTCTTCACCATCTCGAGGGTCTGAAGCGTCGCGGATCCCGGAGTCACCACCTCGATGGTGACGCGCTGCGTGTACAGCGGGCTCCCGGCGAACGCCGCCCCCTCGAAGCAGAAGTCAGGCGACCATTCGAAGTCGGCGTCGACCGACGTCCGGCCGAGGTATTCGACGTCGGTCACCTCGATCGCTGCGGTCGTCCCGGACCACATCGGCGGTACGGAGACGCTCTGGGCCGCGAGGTCGTACGCCGCAATCGCATCGGTGCGACCCTGGCCGTCCGCGGTACACGAGACCCGCTCCGAGACGTGAATTGCATCCGACGCCGCCTGCAACCACTCGAACGTCAATGCCTGGTCACGGTCGGTCGCAGAGCTCATGATCACCGTTTGGATTCCGACCAGCGTCACCACGACCACCGAACCGAGCAGCGACATCGCCACCAGCACTTCGGCCAGTGAATACCCGCGGTCGCGTCCCGATCCGGCCGCTCCTGCATCTGTTGCTGTTTCGGAAACCTCCGAGCCCACTGTGGCCCCCTTTCGTCCACTGTCTGTTTCGCCACGAACCGCAGGAACTTGAGGGCTTTCTCGAAAGAATTTCGACGTTGTGTGATGGACCGACCACGTCACGATGTCGAGGCACGCGGCGCGGAAGCTGACCTCCGTCAGCGACGAGCCTGCGCCAACGCAGCCATCGGACGATCTGACCCGTCAGAGGCGTTCGATGATCATGGCCATGCCCTGCCCGCCGCCGACGCACATCGTCTCGAGACCGATCGTCTTGTCCTCGCTCTGGAGGTTGTTGATCAGGCTGGTCATGATGCGGGCGCCGGTCATGCCGAACGGATGACCGAGCGCGATCGCTCCGCCGTTGACGTTGACCTTGTCGAGCTCGAAGCCGAGGTGCTTGGCGGACGGGATCACCTGGGCGGCGAACGCCTCGTTGATCTCGACGAGATCGATGTCGTCGGCGCTCATCCCGGCGCGGGCCATCGCCTGACGGCTGGCCTCGATCGGGCCGAGACCCATGATCTCGGGGTTGAGCCCCGTCACGCCCGACGCGACGATCCGGGCGAGCGGCGTGAGGCCGAGCTGTTGTGCCTTGGTGTCACTCATCACCATCACCGCCGCTGCGCCGTCGTTGAGGGGGCAGGCATTGCCAGCGGTGATCTCCCCGTCGGGGCGGAACACGGGCTTCAGCTGGGCGAGCTTCTCCACGGTGGTGCCGTCGCGTGGACCGTCGTCGGTCGACACGACCGTGCCATCGGGCAGCGTCAGCGGCGTGATCTCGTTCTCGAAGTGGCCCCTGCCGATGGCGGCGACCGCGCGCTGCTGGCTGCGGGCGCCGAATTCGTCCATCTCCTCGCGCGAGACGTTCTCGATCTCGCGCACGTTCTCCGCCGTCTGGCCCATGGCGATGTAGAAGTCGGGCAGACCGTCGGGCGGTGTCCAGGCGGGCTGGCCTCCCTCTGCGCGCCGCGCCGTGCGCTCTCCCGCCTCTTTGAAGATCGGGTTGGGTGCGGTGTCGGAAGCGCCCGCCCCGTAGCGGCTGACCGCCTCGACACCGGCGGAGATGAAACAGTCGCCTTCTCCGGCCTTGATCGCATGGGCGGCCATGCGGATCGTCTGCAGCGACGACGAGCAGTACCGGTTGACCGTGACACCCGGGACGTCGTCGAGCCCGGCCAGACCGGCCACCATGCGCCCGACGTTGAACCCCGCCTCACCCGCCGGCTGACCACAGCCCATGATCAGGTCCTCGACGTCCGATGCCTGGACCTCGGGCACCTTCTCCATCAGCGCCCGGACGATCTGGGCCGCCATGTCGTCGGGGCGCAAGTCGATCAGCGACCCCTTCACGGCGCGCCCGATCGGGCTGCGGGCGGTTGCGACGATCACTGCTTCAGTCATGATCGACACGCTAGTTACCGGCGGGTAGCGCTCCCAATCGGGGCCCGGTGACGGCGCACTCGGCGGGTCAGATCGACGGCGGCGACAGTGGCGTGCTGGCAGGAGGTGTCATGTCGTCGGTCCTCGGGAGTTCGATCGGCGTCGGCGGGCGCTGCGTCTCGGGCTCGGCACTGGTCGTTTCGGACCGGCTGGGGTCGATTTCTCCTGCGTGCACCTGGTTGTGGCCGCTCGCCACCCCCGACGCCAATGCGTCGTCGGCGCGGCGGATGGTCGATGCCAGGTCGGACCCCGAGCCTGTGGCGACGCCGACCGACACGGTCACCCGTGACTCGGCCAGCAGCGGCATGCGTTCGACGTTGGCCCGGATCCGGCTCGCGACGGCCACGGCGTCGTCGTCGGTGGTGGCCGGCAACAGAACGCAGAACGACTCGCGGGCATGACGGTAAACCACGTCGGTCGTGCGGACGGTGGCCATGATCACCCACGACACGCGCTCGAGCACCTGGTCGCCGGACGCGATGCCCTTCCTGCCCGTGTACGCGGGGAAGTCGTCGACGCTGATCAGCAGCGAGGCCGTGGACAGGTCTGACGTGTCGAGTCCTGCGGCGACATCAGCATCCAACTGGCGACGGTTGAACGCCCCGGTGACTCGGTCGACGATCATGTCGTCGTCGTGCTTCGCCCGTCGCAGGAATCCCATGGTTCGATTCTCGGCACGGCGCGGCCGATGCTTGAGCAGAATTGGCACGTCTGCCCGCACGAAGTCGGCGTCCGATCAGCGGGTGTCGACGACGCGGAACGCCTCGGCGCTCGCACCCTCCGGGAGGCCGTGCTCGGCGGCGATGCCCTGCCACCAGGTCCGGACCCGCTCCTCCATCGCCACGGGATCGCGGTGCTGACTGCGATGACACATGAGCGCCTCGATCTTGCGGTCCAGCTGGTCGGTGATGTCGACGACGCCATCACCCTTCGGTCCGAACGGGATCCACACCTCGTCCACGCTCCAGTCGTCGAGGTCGACGATCGGATGCCCGGGAAACGCAAACGGGTTCCGGGCATCGGGATACACCGCGCACATCGTGGCCTCACCCGTCGCCAGATGGTCGGGATGTGAGCCGTAGGTCGAATCGAGATTGCGCAACGGGGACTGCGTGATGACGACCTGGGGACGAACCTGGCGGATGACGACGCTGATGTCGTGGCGCAGGTCCATGTCGGCCACGACCGAACCGTCCATGTGGCCGAGGAATCGGAGATCCGTCACCCCGACCTTGGCCGCAGCCTCGGTTTGTTCGCGACGTCGAATTCGCGCCATCTCGTTGCGTGGGATCGAATGGTCGAAGCCGCCCGCCTGCCCGTCGGTCACCAGGCAGTACACGACCTCGACGCCGGCATCGGTGAGATTGGCGACCGTGCCGGCCGCGCCGAAGTCGACGTCGTCGGGGTGGGCCATCACGGCCAGGGCACGCTCGATCTGATCAGGTTGCAGCATGTCGGTCAGTCTGCCGCGGCGATCACCCGATCGAGGTCGCCGAGCTGCATCTCGTCGTCGACGCGGAGCAGCTTGGCGTAGAACCGCAGCCCTGCCCCGCTCCCGACGACGCGGACCGGGATCCGCTCGCCGAGATCCGTCCCGAACCCGGTCGGGACGTCGACCGAGACGATGCCGTGGTCCACGAGATCCTGCTCGGTGGCCGGCAGCTCGACGCCGGCCATCAGGTAGGGCTCGGCATCGACGAAGAACGTGAATTCGGCCATTGCTCGCCGAAGGTATCTACAGTGCGGTGGATGACGACCAACCGTGCCGGCATCTCGCCCGACGACATCGTGCTGGACGACGTCGACCTCTCCGACATGGAGTTCTGGGCGGGGCCGCGGGACGTGCGCGAGGCGACGTTCGCCAAACTGCGCGACACCCCCGGGTTGCTGCACTTCGACGAGCGGGTCATCGAGGAGTCGCCGTTTCCACCGGGGCCGGGGTACCACGCGCTGACCCGCCACGACGACATCTGGCACGTGAGCCGGAATCCCAAGCTGTTCTGCTCGGGCCAGGGCTCGAACATCGGGGATCTCCCCAAGGAGATGAACGAGTTCTTCGGATCGATGATCAACATGGACGACCCCAAGCACTTCCGCATGCGCTCGATCGTGTCGAAGGGGTTCACCCCCAAGGAGGTCACCCGGGTGGAGGGTCTCGTGGTCGAGAAGGCGAAGGTCATCATCGACCGCCTCCAGGAGGACTTCCCCGACGGATCGTGCGACTTCGTCGAGCATGTCGCCGCTGCGCTTCCGCTCGAGGTCATCTGCGACATGATGGGGATCCCGGCCGACGACTACGGCCAGATCTTCGCCTGGACCAACACCATCCTCGGCGTCGGCGACCCCGACTTCGTCACCAGCTACGACGACCTGATGACCCACTCGCTCGAGATGTTCACCTACGCGCAGGCACTCGGCGAGGACCGACGGGCGAACCCGCAGGACGACATCACCTCGGTGATGATGGCGGCCGAGGTCGACGGCGAGCGGTTGACCGCCCAGGAGTTCGGTTCGTTCTTCATCCTCCTGGTCGTCGCCGGGAACGAGACGACACGCAACGCGATCAGCCACGGGATGAAGGCGTTGACCGACCACCCCGATCAGCGCGTCCTGCTGTACGACGACTACGACGTCCACTCGCGAACGGCGATGGAGGAGATCGTGCGCTGGGCGACCCCGGTCATCCACTTCCGCCGGACCGCGACCGAGGACACCGAGATCAACGGGTTCCCGATCGAGCAGGGTGACAAAGTCGTGATGTTCTACAACTCCGGGAATCGCGACGAACGTGTCTTCGACGAACCCGACACCTTCGACGTCACCCGCCCGCTTCAGCCGGCTCAGGTCGGTTTCGGCGCCGGGGGCCCGCACTTCTGTCTCGGCGCCAACCTCGCCCGCCGTGAGATGACCGTGATGTTCGACGAGATCCGGCGACGCTTGCCGACGTTGCGCATCACGGGTGAGCCCAGCTACCTCCAATCGAACTTCATCAACGGGATCAAGCATCTCGACTGCAGCTGGGACTGATCGATTGAGCGACAGCAACGGCGGTCGACGAGAACAGAACACCGGCGAGTTGATCCGCGTGCTCACCGTGGTGGGCATGCTGACTTACGGCGGGTGGGTGTTGTGGCTGTTCCAGGTCGTGCAGCGTGCGAGCCGAATCGGTGCTTCCCGGTTTGCGTCGGCGTGGGAACAGAAGATCGAGGCGCTCAGCTTCATCAGTTTCCCCCCGAACGTGCCGGTCCTCGCGTTTGCGGCCGCCTCGGCGGCCCTCGCCACCTGGCTCGCCGGACCGACCCAGGACATCGCCCTGGCGATCCTGCTCCGGATCATCCGCTGGTCCGCGAACGCGGTTGCGGCGATCGCCCTGCTGTCGGTCGCCGCCGTGATCATCGGTGAAGCCGAGGGCCCCGACCAGATCGGCACGGTCGCGTTCCGGCTCGGTGGGGCGCTGTGCGCCGCAGCGATCTCCTACCTGTGCCTGGCCGTCGGCCGCACTGCGCCCGGCGGCTGATCGACACTGCGGACGTCAGTCGCCGAGATCGCCGGTCCGGAAGTGGCTGCGACACAGCAACTCGTAGCGCACCGCATCGCCGAACAGTGGCTGGTCGTGGTCGTCGGTGTCGCCGACCACCACGGTGTCGCCCTCGTAGACGACCGCACCGTTGACGACGCGCGCATTGTGGGTGGCGCGCGCACCGCACCAGCAACGCGCCTCGACCTGGAGCGGCGTGTGCTCGTCGGCAAGTTCCAGCATCCGCTTCGTCCCGTCGAACAACTCGCCACGGAAGTCGGTGAGCAACCCGAACGCGTACACGTCGACTTCGAGATCGTCGACCACCCGGGCGAGCTGCTCGCACTGCTCGGGGGTGTAGAACTGCACCTCGTCACACACGATGTAGTGGATCGGCCAGTTGGCGACCGCAAGCGCATACAGGTCGGCACCGGGTTCGACCTCGATCGCCGGTGCAGCGACACCGAGCCGACTCGTGACCTGTCGCCCCTCGCGGTCGAGCGTCGTGAGCAACAGCCCGAAGAGCTGGCGGTTCGCGAGGTTGTGGTGGATCTGCAGCGCGACGGTGCTCTTGCCCGAACCCATCGTGCCGAAGTTGAAACGGAGCGTTGCCATGCCGGATCGCGAACCTAACCGCGATCAGCCGCAGTCGCAGGCATCACCCGTCGAGCTCCCCGTCACCGTCCTCGTCGACGACGGCTGGGCCGTCGATCCGCTCGATCTCCTCCGGCGCGTCACTTCCAGAACACCCTCCGGCAACGAGCATCAGCACACAGACCACGGCCACTCGCATCGGGTCACCCTAGGCCCGGCTCGGGGGCTCGGTCGCCGCCCAGTCGCCTCGCCCCGCTCAGAGGAGCGCACGGACCGCCTCGATGGAGTCGGCCTCTCCGGCGGCCTTGTCATGGCGGTAGCGCCTCACACGGGCGAAGCGCAACGCCACTCCCCCGGGATACGTCGTCGACCGTTGCACGCCGTCGACGGCGATCTCGACGACCTGTTCGGGTCGGAGATGCACCGCGTGGCGCCCGCCGACGTCGCCTTCACCCAGCGACAGTTCGCTGAACCGCTCGGTCTGCCACCGCAGCATCTCGTCGGTCATCCCCTTGAACGTCTTGCCGACCATGACGAACCCGCCGGTGTCCGGGTCTCGAGCACCCAGATGGATGTTCGACAGGAACCCGCGACGTCGCCCGTGGCCCCACTCGACCGCCAGGACGACCAGGTCGAACGTGTGGACCGGCTTCACCTTCCGCCACCCCTTACCGCGGCGCCCGGCCTGGTAGGGCAGCGCGAGGTCCTTCACCATGACCCCCTCGTGGCCGGCCTCGATCGCGGCCGCCAGGAACGCTTCGGCCTCCACCACGTCGGCCGTGACGATCGACGGGAGCCGTGACTCCTCGGGCACGGTCGCCACCAGGATCTCCCTCCGGACGGACAACGCCTCGTCGTGGACCGGCTGACCGTCGACGTGCAACACGTCGAAGAAGAACGCCTGGAGTCGGGTCGATCGGCGCATCGTGTCCTGGAACGTGCGCGGCGACCCGTCGTCGAGCAACCCCATGGCTTCGCCGTCGAGGACGAGGTCGCCGCCGGGCATGGCGAGCACCGTGCGGACCACGTCGGGCAACCGGTCGGTCACGTCGTTGAGGTTGCGCGTGAAGAGCCGCACATCGCCGTCACGTCGATGTGCCTGCACCCGGGCGCCGTCGAGCTTCCAATCGACCTGCGCCAGACCGGTCGCATCGATTGCCTCGGCCACGTCGGCAGCAGGACTGGCGAGCATCGGTTGCACCGGACGCAACGGTTGCAGGTCGACGGCGTCGAGCGCGGCTCGACCGCCGGTGAGCGCCGCCAACGCGGCCGGACCGAGGTCTCCCGCCATCATCGCTCCGCGCCGAACCGCAGCGACCGGTACGTCGGCTGCGTTGGCCACCGCGGTGGTCAACACCCCGGTGAGCGCACCCTGGCGAAGCTCGCCCGCCAGGATGCCGCGGACGAGCCGCTGCTCGTCCGGCGTCGCCGCTGAGAGCAGCCGCTCCAGCGCGTCGTTCCGCGTCGCGTGGACACCGTCGCCGCTCATCGCCTCGATCGAGCGGAACACCCGATCCACGTCGAGGACCGTCAACGTCGGCTCCTCGGCCGGAGTGGCGCGCACGTTCGCGAGCGTCGCCCAACCCACCCCGATGCGACCCAGCGGCGTCGTCCCGACGAGAAAGGCCACGGCCGGCTCGACTTCGTCCGGAGCGAGCCGCCGCAGCAGGTCGGCGAGGACCGCGACCTTCTCGTTGCGCTTCGAGGTCGCTGCGACGGTGGTCGACGCGCGAGCCAGTTCGACGAACAACACGAGCCCGATTCTGACACCAGCCGAGCATCGGTCACACCTGCGCGCCAGGTGGGGCGCCTGTCTGGTTCGGTGACAGGTCGAGTGACTACGGTGACCTGTATCGCCGTTGGGGACACGGCGGCGAGACCAACAACCGATGGTTTCACTGAGGGGAACGACACATGACCGACACGATCGACCGCTCGGACACGGCGGACGGCGACCGGGTGCTCGACCACCTCGTGGTCCGCTTCGCCGGCGACTCCGGCGACGGGATGCAGCTCACCGGTGACCGCTTCACCTCGGTGAGCGCCTCGTTCGGCAACGACCTGTCGACACTTCCGGACTTCCCTGCGGAGATCCGCGCCCCTGCGGGCACGGTCAACGGCGTGTCGGCGTTCCAGGTCAACATCGCCGACCACGAGATCACCACGCCGGGCGACGAGCCCAACGTGCTCGTCGCGATGAACGCCGCAGCACTGAAGGCCGAACTGCACCGCCTCGAAGTCGGTGGCACCGTGATCATCAACGAGGACGCATTCGCCGAACGCGACCTGGAGAAGGCCGGATACGTCGACGAGGTCGGCGCGACGATCAACCCGCTCACCGACGACACCCTCAAGGGGTACCGGGTGCTCCTCGTTCCCATGACCAGCCTCACCAAGGAGGTGTGCGAGCCGCTCGGCGTCAAACCGCGCGACGCGGAACGCTCGAAGAACTTCTTCGCGCTCGGCCTCGTGTCGTGGATGTACACGCGCCCCGTCGAGCCGACCGAGGAGTGGATCGACGAGAAGTTCGCCAAGAACGAACAGGTCGCCGCCGCGAACAAGGCGGCGTTTCGCGCCGGCTTCAACTTCGGCGAGACCACCGAGGCGGTGGGCCACCGCTACGAGGTGCGCCCCGCCACGTTGCCGCCGGGTACCTACACCTCGATCACGGGCAACACGGCACTGTCGTGGGGCCTCGTCGCCGCAGGACAACTGGCGAAGCTGCCGATCACGCTCGGTTCGTACCCGATCACGCCGGCCAGCGACATCCTCCACGAGCTGTCTCGCCAGAAGCACTTCGGGATCCGGACCGTCCAGGCCGAGGACGAGATCGCCGCCGTCGGCGTCGCACTCGGCGCATCGTTCGCCGGGCACCTCGGCATCACCACCACGAGCGGCCCAGGTGTTGCGCTCAAGAGCGAGACGATCTCGCTCGCCATCGCGATCGAACTCCCGATGGTGATCATCGACATCCAGCGCGGTGGACCGTCGACCGGACTGCCCACCAAGACCGAGGCGAGCGACCTCAACCTCGCGCTCCACGGCCGCCATGGCGAGGCGCCGCTCCCCGTGGTTGCGTCGTACAGCCCGGCGCACTGCTTCCACGCTGCGATCGAGGCCGCGCGGATCGCGCTCAAGTACCGGACACCGGTGATCCTCCTGAGCGACGGCTACCTCGCCAACGGATCCGAGCCGTGGAAGCTGCCCGACGTCGACACGCTCCCCGACATCTCGGTCCCCTTCACCACCGAGCCGAACCACACGACGGCCGACGGCACCGAGGAGTTCTGGCCGTACCTGCGTGATCCGGAGACCCTCGCCCGACCGTGGGCGATCCCTGGCACGCCGGGTCTCATGCACCGCGTGGGCGGGCTGGAGAAGCAGGACGGCACCGGCAACATCGACTACACCCCCGAGAACCACGAACGCATGACGGAACTGCGAGCCGCGAAGATCGAGGCCGTCACCGCCGACATCGCACCGACCGAGGTGAGCGGCGACGCCGACGCCGACGTACTCGTGCTCGGCTGGGGGTCCACCTGGGCGGCGATCGACGCCGCTGTGCAACGCCGCCGACGCGCCGGGGTCAAGGTGGCCAAAGCACACCTCATGCACCTCAGCCCGCTCCCGCCCGATCTGGGCGACCTGCTCAGGAGCTACCGGCGGGTGATCCTCCCCGAGCTCAACCGGGGCCAGCTCGCCCACCATCTCCGCGGCACGTACCTCGTCGACGTCACGTCGGTGTCGAAGGTCCAGGGTCTGCCGTTCAAGTCACGCGAGATCGAGGACGCCATCGACCAGGCGGTCGCCAGTCTCGGCGCCGACGAGGAAGGAGCGACATCATGAGCACCGCACAGGTCGCCGTCACCACGAAGAAGGACTGGACCAGCGACCAGGAGGTCCGGTGGTGCCCCGGCTGCGGCGACTACGGGATCCTGCTCGCCGTCCAACAGTTGATGCCCGACCTCGGGGTCGCCCCCGAGAACACGGTCTTCGTCTCCGGCATCGGTTGCTCGAGCCGCTTCCCGTACTACATGAACACCTACGGGATGCACTCGATCCACGGACGGGCACCAGCGATCGCGACCGGCGTCGCCACCGCCCGCCCCGACCTCGACGTCTGGGTGATCACCGGGGACGGCGACGGGTTGTCGATCGGCGGCAATCACCTCATCCATGCACTCCGCCGCAACGTCAACCTGAACATCTTGCTGTTCAACAACCGCATCTACGGGCTGACCAAAGGTCAGTACTCGCCGACCTCCGAGGTCGGCAAGGTCACCAAGTCGACGCCGTTCGGGTCGGTCGACCACCCGTTCAACCCGCTCTCGGTGGCGCTCGGTGCCGAAGCGACCTTCGTGGCACGCACCCACGACCTCGATCGCAAGCACATGCAGGAGACGTTCCGTGCGGCGCACGCCCACCGGGGGTCGTCCTTCGTGGAGATCTACCAGAACTGCAACGTCTTCAACGACGGCCAGTTCGACGGAGTGACGAAGAAGACCAACCGCGCCGAGATGATGATCGACCTCGTCCACGGCGAACCGATTCTGTTCGGGCCGGAGAACGAGCACGGCGTGATGCAGGGCACCGACGGGTTCCTCCACATCGTCGACGTGGCCGATGTCGGTCTCGATCGCATCCTGATCCACGACGAGAAGAACGAGCATTCGTCGCTCGCCTATGCCTTGGCACGCTTGAACAGCGACGACCACTCGCCGACGCCGTTCGGCGTCTTCCGCGATGTCGAGCGGGCGGAGTACACCCAGCTCGTCGGCGATCAGGTGATGGAGGCCAGCGCCCAGAAGGGTCCGGGCGATCTCGAGGCGCTCCTGGCGTCGAACGGGACCTGGACGGTCGACTGACCGTCCGAGTCCCGTTCGCTCAACTCACTCCTCGACATCCTCCTCGGGGGCTTGCTCCGGAAGCTCCTCGGGTTCCTCGGTGGGAGTGTCGAGCTGGTCGACGGGATCGTCATCGTCGCTGCTGCACGCAGCTCCTCCGATCCCGAACGAGACGGCGAGCGCCGCCGCAGCGACTCCTCGCACAGCTCGCCTCTCAGCGAGTCGTCTCCCCTTGGCCTGCATGGCTGACGTGTGCACAGCCGGTCTCCTCTCGGATCAGGCCCGCTCGACGAGACGGTAGTTCAGGCGATCCGACGGCCGTCGACGGCATCGAAGATGACGGAACGAACGACACGAAGCCGGATCTGCCGGCCGATCTCCTCGGAGTCCGCCGATCCCGATCCGGTCACCATCCGATCGCCCCATGAGCACAACAGCGCCGCGTCGGCGCCGGGGACGACGCGCCGCAGTCGTGCCGTTGCCTCACCGCGGTCGTCACGCACGAAGTCGGTCGGACGAACTCCCAACGTGACCGTGCCGCCGACATGCGGCTCGAGGGCCGGTGTCCAGCTCCGGAGCCTGACCGCGCCGTCGTGGACGAGCCAGTAGCCGCCGCCGTCACGCTCCACGCGCACCGGGATCGTCCACAGGACGCCGGTGGCCATCGCGACATCCAGGGTGGCCGGCTCGGCGTGCAGGTCGCCGGGTGTCCCGAGCTGGACGACACGTGCTGGTGTACCGTCGAGCACGACGATCGTCGAGGCCAGCGCCATCGCATCGGTCGGGTCGTTCGTCGCCATGAGCGTGGTGACGTCGTAGCCACGTTGCAGCAGCTGGATCTCGGCCCGCATCCGGCTGCGGAGGTGCGCGTCGAGTGGGGCGAACGGCTCGTCGAGCAGGAGTACCCGCGGCGATCGCACCATCGTCCGGGCGATCTGGACCAACTGCTCCTCACCGCGTGACAGGTGCGCCGGTTTCCGGCGCAGGAGGTGCTCGATGTGCATCGCTCGCACCTCGGCACTGACCCGGGCGTGAATGGCGTCGGCGGTTTCCTTGCGCAGCTCCAGCGGGAACTCGACATTGCGGCGCACATTGCGGTTGGGAAGCAGCGCAGGGGTCTGGAACACCATCCCGATGTCCCGTTCGGCAGGCTCGACGCGGGTGACGTCGACGCCGTCGAACAGGATGGTTCCGTCATCCGCAGGGGTCAGCCCGGCGATCGTTCGCAGCAGGGTCGATTTGCCGGTGCCCGACGGGCCGACGACGGCGACGAACGCGCCGTCGGCGATCTCGAGCGTGATCCCGTCGAGGATCGCCTGACGACCGAGGACGACCGAGAGGTCGATGAGCGAGACAGCGGCCATGTCGACCACAGTCTCTCATGCACCCAGAACCCACCCTTCCTCGGCCACGACCGCATCGCAGGCGGGCGCGACGAGGTCGGCGGCGGTCGTGTGGACGAGCCGGCGGGCGACGCTCGCGACCTGCACCTCGTCGCGGACCCGTCCGTCCAGCGGAGGAAGCCGGTGGAGCGACGGCCACACCTCGGCGATCACCACATCGGGGACCGCGTCGCGCTCGATGGAGCCGCTGAACGGCCATACTGCGACGGAGCGTCCGTCGGACACCAACGACCGCAGCAGCGTGTCCGTTCGCGGGATCCCGAGCAGACTCTGGCTCCCGACGCTCCCGGCACCCAGCAACTGCCAACCCGAGAACGGACGATGCCCCGAGTCCCGGAGCCGGTACTCGACCCGCCGCCACTCGTCGAGCGGCGTGGGAGCGACCTTGGTCGATGTCAGCGTCGCCGAGCGGCGGCTGGGGGGACATCCCCAGAACGGGCCGGGGCCCGGGCCGACGCGACGGTTCAGCTCCGCCGCCACCTCGAACCGGTTGTTCGCGTTGTCGTCGCGATCGTCGATGAGTTGGGCGAGCAGATCCCACATCGCGCGCCACGGGACTCCGCTCAGACCGAGCGACTCGGTGGTCCCACTCGGATAGCCGAGGGAGAAGTCGACGCCGAGCAGGGTCGAACCCGGTCGGCGGCACCACTCGCCCATCTGTGCAATCGCCTCCGCTCGAGTCGACGGGTTGCTCACCAACACGGTGTCGGACGAGCCGTCGGCCACGCCGATCCAGATCGAATCCCGACCGCGCGTGGGACGGGAACTCGCGCTCCAATCGACGACGACCACCCGGTCGAACATCAGACCAGCGTGGTGATGAGCTCGATGAACGCGTCGCCGTACTTGTCGAGCTTTGCCGGACCGACGCCGGAGATGCGCGACAGCTCCTGTCTGGTCGTCGGGGCCGTACGTGCGATCGCTGCGAGGGTCTTGTTGTCGAAGACGACGTAGGCGGGTTTGCCTGCCGCCAGTTCGGTGCGCAGGGTCTTCAGCCGATCGAACCGTGCGGCCGCTTCGGTGTCGAGGTCGGCGACCGGATCGCCCGGCTTCGGCCTGCCGGTGCGGGTCGGCGCCGGCGGTTCGGCGCGATGCGATGAAACCACCCGAGTCGGGGACGGTTCGTTCGTCAGTTCTTCGACGAACGGGCTCGGATCCGGGCCCGTGACCACGGTGGCATGGATGCTCGCCCGGGTGATCGCCACGTGGAACAATCGACGCTCCTCTTCGACATCGTCGGCGAGTCGGTGCGGGTACTGCTCGGCGTCGACGTGGTGGACCACGACGTACGGCCACTCCTGTCCCTTGACGCGGTGCACGGTCGAGAGCACCACGCCGTCGGACGACCGAGCCGTACCGAGCCGGTCGCGCAACCACGAATCGAAGGTGGGGACGTCGTCATGGAGGGCGGCGAGGTGGCGCATCGCAGTGAGGTCGTCACCCTGCGCCGAGCGGTTCATTCCCCGGCGAGTCGAGTCGAGGCCCGACACCGACCCGGCGAGGCCGATCTCGTCGACGAGCGCGAGCACGACGTCGGAGGTCGGGGCTCCGGCCTGGACCAGCTTCTGGAGCGTCTGGATGTCGGCCGCGAACTCCATCAGGCGGTCCGCGTCACGTTCGTTGTTGAGCCGACCGGCCAGTTTGAACAGATCGACCATGGTCCCCTGTTCGGCGATCCATGAGTTGATCCGTGGATGGAACGACCGCGACGGCCGCCGCAGGGCCTCGGTCAGGTCCGCAGGCAGGAATCGCCCGCGTTCGTCGGTCGCGGCGAGGCGCAGCCAGGAGAGCACGCTCCGGACCGCGGTCCGTTCGACGAACTCGAGCCCGACCCCACCGGCGGTGGGGATTCCCTCACCGACCAGTGCGACCTGCACCGGCGCGAGTACGGCGTTGACACGCGCGAGGACGGCGACCTCGCGCGGCGAGGCGCCACCGGCGAGGGCGGTCCGCACGGCCGATGTGGTGGCCGACACCGGATCGACCGAGGCGTCGACGCTCCAACCACCGGCATCGGTCGAGGACGCCCGGATCGTCTTGGGAACGCGCCGCTGGTTGTGGCGCAGTAGGCGGTCGGCGACCTCGACCACACCGGCGGGACACCGATAGTTGACCTCGAGCGGGTGGGCACCGGCCCCGGGGAAGAGCTGGCCGAAGTCGATCAACCAGCCGGGGTCGGCGCCGTTGTAGCCGTAGATCGTCTGGTCGTCGTCGCCGACACCGAACACCGCACCGCCGGGCGCCGCGAGTAGCCGGATCAACAGCAGGTGTGCGGGGGTGAGATCCTGGAACTCGTCGACGAGCATCGCCCGACAGGCGCGCTGCGCTGCGTGACGCGCCGCCGGATCGGCGAGCAGGATCGACAGCGCCCGGTAGATCTGGTCGTCGAAGTCGACGAGACGCTTGCGCTCCAACAGCTCCCGGTACCCGGGCCAGAACGCGGCGAAGCCGTCCACGTCGCCGTCGTAGCGGGCCTCGGCCTCGTCGGGGGCGACGAGACCCAGGCGCACGAGACTGAGCGCCTCGATCCACGGTGCGACGGGATCGCTGTTGCGCCGCTTCGGGAACGACACCAGGTCGCCGATGATCCGGCGCACGTCGACCTCGTTGATCGTTCGCCACGACACCGGCTGCGGCGCGAACGGGGCAGTGCCGTTGACGATGGCCAGCGCGATCGCATTGAGGGTTCGGACGTGCAGGCCGGAGAGATCAGGGGTGCGTT
>Ga0316197_10001015_pt1 | contig 19858 bp, 19 predicted proteins | sample OudBiesiAoxic_MG_FD_204939 | JGI IMG/M metagenome (GOLD analysis project Ga0316197, IMG submission 204939) | Coastal sediment microbial communities from Oude Bieten Haven, Netherlands - site A oxic | ecosystem: Environmental > Aquatic > Marine > Coastal > Sediment | place: Netherlands... | reverse complement strand
GTAGATCGTGCCCACGTAGAACGCGGCCAGGATCAGGCCCGGGATCACGCCGGCGATCAGCAGGGCGCCGACGTCGATCTGCGCCAGCGTGGCCAGCAGCACCGCCAAGGCCGAGGGCGGGATGATGATCGCCAGGCCGCCGGTGCCCAGGATCGGGCCGATGGACATGTGCTTCTTGTAGCCGCGCCGGGTCATCTCGGGCACCATCAGCGAGCCCAGCAGCGCGGTGGAGCCCATGGACGAGCCCGACAGCGTCGAGAACCCGGTGCCACCCAGCACGGTGACATAGCTCAACCGGCCGGGCAGCCGGCCCAACAGCTTGTCGATGGCCGAGAACATCCGGCTGCCGAGGCCGGTGTGAAAGAAGATCTCGCCCATCAGCAGAAACAGCGGGATCGGCACCAGTGCGAATTTTGTCAGCGCGCCCCAGCCGTTGTTCAACAACGCCACCACGCCCCGGTCGCCGCCCATGAAGACCCAGGCGCCGAGGATGTTGGCGGCCAGAAAGGCCAGGGCCACCGGCATACCCAAGGCCATCAGGAAGATGATGCTGCCGATCAGAAGGGCGAGCGCATCGTACCACTCCATCACTCGTGGATCCCTGCTTCGCCCGAATGCAGCAGTTCGTTCCCGAACACGAAGCGCGCGAACTCGACCGCCATAATCGAGAACGCGATGGGGAACGAGATGGTGAGCATCCAGCGCGGATAAAAATATGCGCGCACGTCGTAGTCGTTGCGCTCGATATTGGTCAGGAACAGCTGCAGCCCGTACCAGGCCAGCACCAGCGAGACGACGACGCAGCCGGCGGCGACGGCGCGGCTGACGATGCGGCGCAGGGGCGGGGGCAGGGCGGCGGTGACCAGCTCGATGTGCACATGGCCCTTTTCGCGCACCAGCCACGGCGCGCCGAGCATGGTCATGTAGAGGATGCCGTATTCCGAACTGGTGAAGAGCCAGGCAAAGGGCTGCAGCCCCAGATTTCGCATGGCGACCGAGGTCACCACCGACACCATCAGCCAGACCAGCGTCGCCGCGGCGAGAAAGGCCATGGTGTAGAGCAAAGCGTCGTAGACACGGATCAGCGCGCGCATGAAGGCTCCCGGTCGTGAAGCGGCCCGGACTTTGGGGTCCGGGCCGGTGTGTCTGGCAGACTTACTTAATCCGCTGCGGGATCGTAGAACAGCTCGATCAGCCGGTCGTAGTTCGCCGTGCCCATCGGGTGCTCGGCCATCAGGCCCTGCATGCGCTCCCAGGTCTTTTCGCGGGCGGCGGCGAGGTAGTTCGCCTTGGCCTCGCCTTCCAGCGACACCACCTGCATGCCCTGTTCCTCAAGCGCCGCAAAATCCTCGTCACGCTTGGCGCGCAGGGCGTTGACGCTGACGATCTCGTGCTGGATCGCCACGTCTTGGACGATCTTCTGCGCCTCGGGGCTCAGCTCGTTCCAGCGGTCGAGGTTGACCGCGACGCCGAGGTCGGTCGAGAAAAAGCAGGGCTCGATCCGGTAGTTCAGGAACTCGTTCCATTTCAGATCGATCAGGCCGATCTGGGTCCAGCCGGTGGCGTCCACCACGCCGCGCTGCAGGGCGGCATAGACCTCGCCCGTGGGCAGGTCGATCACCTGGGCACCGAGATAGTTGGTGAAGAACGCATTGTAAACGGCGTTACCGCGCAGCTTCAGCCCCTCGACCTCGAGGTTGCCGTCGGCGTCGAAGCTGGGCGCGTCCCGGGTCCAGAGATTGTAGCAGACGCCCGAGTCGAACCAGCCGAGATATTTCAGCCCCATCTTTTCCTGATGGATCTCGTCGATCAGCGCGATGCCGCCGTTCTGGCGGGTCTCGATGGCCGTCAGGTTCGAGGCCACGAGCGCGTCCTTTTCCGGCAGCGCGCCAGCATAGAACGAGCCGGGCGTGTAGACCATGTCGACGATGCCGTCGCGCACCGCGTCGGGCTGCTGGAACATGCCGATGGCCTCGGGGCCGCCCCGCACATCGATCTGCACGACGCCTTCGCCGGCCTCGTTCACCTTGTCCACGAAGGACAGGAAGCTTTGCGTGTAGATCAGCGTTTCCGGAAACGCATGCACGGCGGTCAGCGTCTCCTGCGCGTGCACGGCGGTGCCGATCAGCGTCGAGCCGGCCAGCAGCCCGGCAGCAAGTTTCAGTTTCATGGGTACGTCCTCCTTCACCCCAGTTCGTTCACGATATTGTAATGCGCGGCGGCCGCTTTGCGACCCCTGGCCGGCGCGCCGGCCCGTCAGTCATGCGGGACTGCCCAGGGCTGTTCGGCTGCCCGTCTGGTGCGAAAGGCCTGCATCTCGGCCGCGTGTTTCTGTGTCAGGTCGATGTCGTCCCAGCCGTTCACCAGCTTTTCCTGCCAGGCCGGGGTAAGATCGAAGGGCACGGTCTGGTCCGCGACGGTCACCGTCCCGGCGGCAAGGTCGATGCTGGCGGACGCGGTGGTGCCGTCCAGGCGCCGGATTAGGGCGTCGGCGGCGTCCTCGCCGATGCGGGCGGGCAAGAGGCCGTTGTTGACGGCGTTGGAGGCGAAGATGTCGCCGAAGCTTGGGGCGATCACGGCGCGAAAGCCGAAATCGACGAGGGCGTAGACCGCGGCCTCGCGCGACGAGCCGCTGCCGAAATTGCGCCGCGCCACCAGCACGGTGGCGTCGGGGTGGCGGTTCAGGTGGAAATCCTCGGTGGGGGTGCCATCGGCGTCGTGCCTGAGGTCGTGCAGCAGGAAGTTGCCGTAGCCCTCGGCCCGGGGCGTCGACATGAAGCGGGCCGGGATCAGCTGATCCGTATCGACGTTTTCCAGGTCGAGGGCGAGGGCGGTGCCCTCGTGACGGGTCCAGCCGGTCATTCCATGGGCCTCCCTTCGAGGAGGGGGCGGGCGTCGGTGAGGTGCCCGGTCACTGCGGCGGCGGCCACCATGGCGGGCGACATCAGGTGCGTGCGGGCGCCGCGGCCCTGGCGGCCGCGGAAGTTCCGGTTCGTGGTCGAGGCGCAGCGCTTGCCGGGCGCCACGGTGTCGCCGTTCATCGCGACGCACATCGAGCAGCCGGACCCCACCCAGTCGAGGCCGGCCTCGGTGAAGATGCGGTCGAGGCCCTCGGCCTCGGCCTGCTGTTTCACCAGATGCGAGCCGGGCGAGACCAGGCCCGGCACCTTGGCGCGGCGGCCCGAAAGAACGGCTGCGGCGGCGCGCAGATCCTCGATGCGGGCGTTGGTGCAGGAGCCGATGAAGACCTGATCGATCGGCACTTCGGCGAGCGGCCTGCCAGAGGTCAGGCCCATATAGTCGAGTGCTGCGCGCATCCGGTCGGCCTTGCCGCCGGTGAACTCCGCGGGGTCGGGGATGGTCGCGGTGACGGGCAGGGCATCCTCGGGCGAGGTGCCCCAAGTGACGATGGGCGCGATCTCGGCGGCATCCAGCGTCACGTCGCGGTCGAATGCGGCATCTGGGTCGCTGGGCAAGGTCTGCCAGCGCGCCTGCGCGTCGTCCCAGTCATCGCCCTTGGGCGCGAAGGGGCGGCCCTCGACATAGGCGAGGGTGGTCGCGTCCGGCGCCACCATGCCGAAGCGGCCGCCGCCCTCGATGGAGAGGTTGCAGAGCGTCATGCGGCCTTCCATCGACAGCGCGCGCACGGCGGGGCCGGCATACTCGATGGCGTGGCCCCGCGCGCCGTCGGCGCCGAGCTTGGCGATCCAGGCGAGCGCCAGGTCCTTCGCACCGACGCCTGGCCCCAACCGGCCGGTGACGGTAATGCGCATGGATTTTGGTTTGGATTGCCAGATCGTCTGGGTCGCCAGCACGTGCGCGACTTCGGTCGCGCCGATCCCGAAGGCCAGCGTGCCAAAGGCGCCATGGGTCGAGGTGTGGCTGTCGCCGCAATTGATCAGCAGGCCGGGCAGGGTCAGCCCCTGTTCCGGCCCCATGACGTGCACGATCCCTTGCCGTGGGTCGTCGAGGCCGAAGCAGGTGATGCCGTGCGCGGCGGTGTTCCGCATCAGCGTGTCGATCATGCGCGCAACGGCGGCATCTGTGGGGCGGCCGCGGGTGGGCACGTAATGGTCGGCCACGCCGATGGTCAGGCCGGGTTCGGCGACAGGCACACCGCGCTCGGCGATCTTGGCGAAGGCGTGGTGCGAACCCTCGTGCACGAGGTGCCGGTCCACCCAGAGAAGCGAGACCCCATCGTCGCGCCGCAGGATCTCATGATCGCCCCATAGCCGGTCGAGCAGCGTGCGTGGACCGGTCATTTGCCGTGCCCGCCGATCACCGGCTCCCAGTGGCGCGCCTCGCCGGCGCCCACCCGGCTGAGCGTCATCTCGAGCCGGAAGAGATCGGGGCGGTAGAGGGCGGAAAGATACTCGACTCCGCTGCCGTCCGCGTCGCGGACGATGCGCCGAAGCCAGAGGAGGGCCGAGCCCACCGAAATGCCCAGGTCCTCGGCCACGTCGGGCGTCGCCAGCGTGGCCGTGACGGACTGGTGTGCCTCGTCCACCCGCACGCCGCTGCGTTCGAGAAGCCGGAACAGGGGCTGCGTGGCCAGATCGGTCTCGTCGTAATTCTGCGCGATGTCTTCCGGCACATAGGTGGTCAGATGGGAAAACGGCTCTCCCTCGGACAGCCGGACACGCACTGCGCGCTGCACCCGCGCATCCTTCGGGATCGACAGCGCCTCTGCCACGGCCTCGGGGGCGGGCCCGTAGGAAAAGGAGCGCAACCGCGCCGTCGTGGTGCGGTCGATTTCGACAAGCTGCGGGATCAGAGTGGTGAAGTCCGCCGCGATGCGCTGGTCGGCCGTGGCCCGCGACAGCACGACAGAGCCGGCGCCGGTGCGCTTTTCGATCCAGCCGTCTTCGGTCAGCGCCTCGAGTGCCCGGCGGATGGTGACCCGGCTGACATCGAAACTCTCGGCAAGCCGGCTCTCGCCGGGCAAAAGCGTGCCGGGCTGGAACGCCCCGTTCGATATCTCGTCGCGCAACAAGAGGTAGACCCGGCGGGCCTTTCCGCCCTCTGGAAGTGATCGTTGCGCTTGCATCGCCACGGTGGCGCGTCTCCTGCATGCAATCCGGTCGGGGCCGACGCGGAAAGTGTCATCGCCGCGTCTCGGCCTCGAAAACAACATTCGACCTTTCCCTAGACTAAAACCTGTTCTATGAAAAGTACAGATTTTCCGGGGGAGAACATGCCGATCATCGAGGCGCTCATACTCGAAGGTTATGGACGAGAAGAGAAATTGCGGCTGATCCGGGCGCTGACGGACGCCGTGCGCTTCGTCGTGCCCGCGCCGGACGAGGCGATCACCGTGATGCTGCGGGAATGCCCGTCGGAAAACTATGCGCGCGGCGGGCGATACCGTGAACCGGCCCCTGCGCTGCCCGATCCGCGCGGGCTGGTGATGTCCTATCTGAAGGCGATGGAAGAGCGCGATCTCGATCAGGCGGCGGCAATGCTGGGCGAGGGGTTCGAGATGGTGTTTCCCGGAACCGAGCCGATGACCTCGCTGACCGACCTGTTCGAATGGTCGAAAGACCGGTATCGGTCGGTCCGAAAGACCTACGAGGCGGTCGAGGCCTTCCAAGGCGAAGGCGTGGCGGTCGTCTATGCCCGGGGGACGCTGTCCGGGCAATGGCTCGACGGATCGCCGTTCGAGGGCATCCGGTTCATCGACCGGTTCGAAATCGCTGGTGGCAAGCTGACCCGCCAAGACGTCTGGAACGACATTGCAGAGGTGCGGGCGGCATGAGCGAACCCATCGATCCCATCACACTCGCCGTCTTGGCCGGGCGCATGGAGCAGATTGCCGACGAGATGGACGCGACGCTGTTCCGCGCCGCGTTCAACCCGATCATCGCCGAAGCCCACGACGCCTCGCACGGCATCTATCACCGCGACAGCGGCGACACGCTGGTGCAGGGCAAGTCGGGTCTGCCGATCTTCGTCGGCGTGATGTCCTTCGCGGTGAAGGCGGTGATCGACAAGGCCGCCGAGGCGGGCGATCTGGCCGATGGCGATATCTACATCTTCAACGACGCCCATATGGGCGGAACGCATCTTTCGGACATGCGGCTGGTGCGGCCCTATTTCCGCGACGGCAAGCTGTTCTGCTATCTCGCCAGCGTCGGGCACTGGCACGATGTGGGCGGCGCGGTGCCGGGCAACTACAACCCCTCGGCCACCGATGCCTTCCAGGAGGCCTTCGTCCTGCCACCGGTCAAGCTGGCCCGGAAGGGCGAGGTGCAGCAGGACATCATCGACATCCTGTTGCGCAACACCCGGCTGCCCCAATCGGCGATGGGCGATCTGAACGGGCAGTTGGGCGCGCTGGACCTTGGGGTGAGGCGGCTCGACGAGCTCCTCGACGAATACGGCGCCGAGACGGTGAAGGCCGCGCTGGAGGCGCTGGGCGACCGGGCCGAGACGCTGATGCGGGCTGAGCTGTCGGGCCTGCCCGACGGCCGCTGGGAGGCGACGGATTACCTCGACAACGACGGCATCACCGACATCGCGCTACCGATCCAAGTGGCGCTGGAGATCAGGGGCGACGAACTGGTGCTCGATTTCGAGGGCACGGCGCCGGTAACGGCGGGGCCGGTGAACATCGCGTTGCCGACTGCCGTCGCGACGGCTTATGTCGCGATCAAGCACATCTTCCCCGACCTGCCGGCCAATGCCGGGGTGATGCGCCCGATCGACGTGCGGGTGCCCGAGGGGTCGCTCTTGTCGTCCGAGTTCCCGGCGCCGGTGGGCGGCTACACCGAGACCATTCTGCGCATGATCGACGTGATCTTTTCCGCCGCGGGTCAGGCCGCGCCGGACCGGGTGGTCGCGAACGCCTATGGCACGATCAACGCGCTTTCCATCGCCGGCAAGCGCGCGAACGGCCAGCCCTGGGTGATGTTCAGCTTCTACGGTGGCGGCCATGGCGGCAGCATCGAGAGCGACGGGCTGAACCACGGCAACGCTCCGATCTCGACGGCGACGATCCCGCCGATGGAGATCCTCGAGGCCGCCTATCCGGTGATGTTCAGGCAATGGGCGCTGCGCCCCGACAGTGCCGGCGCGGGGCGGCACCGCGGCGGCCTGGGCGCGGTCTACGAGATCGAGGTGCTGGAAGAAAAGGCCGAGGCGTTCCTCTTCGGCGAGCGCGGCCGGTTCCCGCCGCAGGGCGCGGCGGGCGGCGGCTCCGGTGGCGTGAACCGGTTTTCCTACCAGCAGGACGATGGCTGGCACCAGCCGCCCTTGGCCTCGAAGATGCTGGGGATCAAGCTGGCGCGCGGCCAGTCGGTGCTGCTGGAGACGCCGGGCGGCGGCGGATACGGGCCGGCGGTAGAGCGCCCGCCCGAGGATGTCGCCCGCGATGTCGCGCTGGGGTACCTGACGCCCGACGCCGCCGATGTCGCCTATGGGACCGCCTGGAGGGAGATCGGCGCATGAGCAGGATGATCGGCGTCGATGTGGGCGGGACGTTCACGGATGTCTTCGTGCTGGACGATACCGCCGGCACTGCCGAGGTGGCCAAGGTGCCCACCACGCGCCCCGACCAGTCGGGCGGGTTTCTCGACGGCATCTCGCGCAAGGTGGACGACCTCGCGACGGTCGATATCGTGGTGCACGGCACCACGGCGGGCACCAATGCGCTGCTGGAACGCAAGGGCGCAAAGATCGGGGTGATCACCACCGAAGGCTTGCGCGACATCCTCGAGATGCGCCGCCGCGACCGGCCGCGCACCTGGGGGCTGCGCGGGGATTTTGTGCCGGTGGTGCCACGCACCCTCCGTCTCGAAGTGCCCGAGCGCACGCTGGCCGACGGCACGATCCGGACGCCGGTCGACCTCGGCGCGGTGCAGGCGGCGGCCCGGCAGCTGCTGGATGAGGGCTGCCTCGCCGTCGCGGTCCTCTTCGCCAACGCCTATGCCAATCCCGAGAACGAGGCCAAGGCGGTCGAGGTGGTGCGCGCCATGTGGCCCAACGCCCATGTCAGCACCTCGTCCGAGATCCTGCCGGAGATCCGCGAGTTCGAGCGGTTCTCGACCACCGCGCTGAACGCCTATCTGCAGCCCGAGGTGTCGGGCTATATCGACCGCCTCGACCGCGCGCTCACCGAGAACGGCTTTGCCGGTGAATTCCTGATCGTGCAGTCCAATGGCGGTGTGATGGGCACCGACGGCGCCTGCCGGCTGCCGGTGCGCACGGCGCTGTCCGGCCCGGCGGCCGGGGTCATCGCGGCGGGACACATCGCACGCACGGCCGGGTTTGAGAACGTCATCACCGGCGACATGGGCGGCACCAGTTTCGACGTGGCGCTGATTGCCGAGGGGCAGTCCATGCTGTCGCAGCAGACCTCCATCGATTTCGGCATGGTGATCCGAAACCCGATGATCGAGATCACCACCATCGGGGCCGGCGGCGGGTCCATCGCCTGGGTCGACAAGGGCGGTCTCTTGAATATCGGGCCGGAAAGCGCCGGGTCCGATCCCGGGCCGGTCGCCTACGGGCAGGGCAATACCCGGCCCACCGTGACCGACGCCAACGTAGTGCTCGGACGGATCGACCCCGACAGCCCGATCGGCGGCAAGCTGAAGCGGCTCGATGTCGAGACGGCCCGCGCGGCCATCGACGCCCATGTGGGCGGCAAGCTGAACCTTGGGACAGAGGAGGCTGCCGAGGCGATCCTGCGCGTCGCCAACAGCCGCATGGCCGGCGCGATCCGGCTGGTCAGCATCGAGCGCGGCTTCGATCCCAAGCGCTTTGCCTTCATGCCGTTCGGCGGCGGCGGCGCGCTGCATACCGGCGCGCTCCTGGCCGAGGTCGGGATCGGCCGGGCGATCGTGCCGCGCTATCCCGGCGTGACCAGCGCGATGGGCTGCGTGATCGCCGACATGCGGCAGGATTTCGTGCAGACCATCAACGCGCTGAACGCGGCGCTCGACCTGGACCACCTGCGCGAGGTGATGCAGCGGCATGTGGACGACGGCAACGCGCTGCTCGACGCGGCGAAATCGAACTTCGAGTTGCGGGATACCGTGTTCGAGCTCGACATGGCCTATGTCGGCCAGACCCATACGGTCGCCGTGCCGCTGTCGGTCACGGTCCGCGGCGGGCAGGTCGAGGCACCGACTATCGATGAGATCGAGGCGGCCTTCAACGCCACCTACAAGGCGACCTACGGCCGGCTTCTGTCGAACGGCAAGCGGCGGGTCCTGAACCTGCGCAGCGCGGTGATCGGGCGGCGCCCGAAGTTCGACCTGACCACCCTGGCGCCGGTGGGGGGCGACGTGGATGCCGCCCGGACCGGCACGCGCCCCGTGCATTTCGGCGACGCCTGGCACGACACCGCGATCTACGATCGGCTGGCCCTGCCGGTGGGCGCGGAAATCGCCGGGCCCGCGATCCTGGTCCAGCCCGACACCACCGTCCTGATCGATCCGGGCCTGACCGGCCGGGTCGACGATTACGGTAACACCATCATCACCCGCCAGGAGACGTGACATGAGCGAAGCGATCGTCCCGAAACGCACGGCGCTGCTGACCATCGATCTGCAGAACGATTTCCTGCACCCGAAGGGCGCCTATGGCCGCGCCGGCCAGTCCTCGGACCTGATCGGAGCGCTGCCCGCGCGGATCAAGCCGCTGGCCGATTCCCTCAGAGCAAAGGGCGGCACCTATATCAGCGCGCAGTTCACCCTTGTGCCGGGCCCCGGGGGCGAACCGCTGATCGCGCCCCATCTGAAAAAGCTGCGCCCGTTCCTCGGTAAGGGCGATTTCGCGCCGGGCGCTTTCGGTCACGCGCTGGTCGACGAACTGGCGCCGGCCGACTACACGGTCGAAAAGGTGGCCTATTCGGCGTTCTATCAGACCCGGCTGGAATACATCCTGCGCGCCCTCGACATCGACACCCTGATCGTGGGCGGGATCGTCACCAATGGCGGCGTGGCCAGCACGGTGCGCGACGCGCATCTCAGAAACATCCACACCGTGCTGCTGTCGGACGGTTGTGCCGCCTTCAAGCCCGAGGTGCACGACGCCACGCTGATCTCGCTGGGGTCGATCACGCCGATCGTCACCTGCGCCGAAATGCTGGAGGGGCTGGCATGAGCCTGAAGGCCCGCCTTGCCGCCTCCGAGATCCTCGTCGCCCCCGGCGTCTACGACGGTCTGACCTCCGCGCTCGCAGAGCAGGCGGGATTCGAGGCGCTGTATCTGTCCGGGGCCGCCGTCGCCTATACCCGGCTTGGCCGTCCCGATATCGGCCTGACCTCGGTGACGGAAATGGCCGAGACGATGAGCCTGATCCGCGATCGCACGGCGCTGCCGGTGATCATCGACGCGGATACCGGGTTTGGCAATGCGCTGAACGCGCAGCGCACCATGCGGCTATATGAGCGGGCAGGGGCCAATGCCCTGCAGGTCGAGGATCAGACGTTTCCGAAACGCTGTGGACATCTGGCCGACAAATCCCTGATCCCGCCCCCCGAGATGGTTGGCAAGATCGCTGCCATGGCCGATGCCCGCGCTTCCGGTGAGACGCTTATCATCGCGCGCACCGACGCCATTGCCGTCGAGGGATTCGACCGGGCGATGGACCGGGCCGAGGCCTATGTGGACGCCGGCGCGGATGTGCTGTTCATCGAGGCCCCGCGCACTGGAGACGAGCTCAGGTCCATCGCCAGCCGGTTCGCCGGGCGCGTGCCGCTGCTGGCGAACATGGTCGAGGGCGGGGCCACCCCGATCCAGAACGCCGCAGACCTGGAAGCGCTGGGCTTTTCCATTGTGATCTTTCCCGGCGGCATCGTGCGCGCCATCGGCAAATTCGCGGGGGAATACTATGCCAGCCTGCGGGCGAACGGATCGAACCGGCCCTTTTCAGACCGCATGTTCGACTTCGACGGGCTGAACGGCGCCATTGGCACGGCCGAGATGCTGGCGACCGGCAAGCGTTACGAGAATGGCCGTCCCGACTGAGATGGGCATCCGGCCCGCCCCCGATTCTGGTTTCGACCTGGAGGTGCCCGTACTGATCGTCGGCGCGGGTGCCTGCGGCATGATCGCGGCCTTGGCGGCGAAGGATGCCGGCGCCGAGGTTCTGGTGGTCGAGGCCGATCCGGTGCCCTCGGGCTCGACGGCGCTGTCCGCCGGTCTTGTCCCCGCTGCCGGCACCCGTTTTCAGCGTGCAGCCGGGATCGAGGACAGCCCGGCGGTCTTCGCCGCCGACCTGCAGCGCAAGGCCAAGAACGAGAATCCGCAGGACCTGGTGGACACTCTGGCGGAGAATGCAGGGCCCACCATCGAATGGCTCGCCGACCGCTACGGTCTGCCGTTCTCGGTCATCACCGATTTCGACTATCCCGGCCACTCGCACCGCCGCATGCACGGCCTGCCCAGCCGGGCCGGGCGTGAGCTGATCGACCGGCTGCGCGCCACCTGCGAGGCCGAGGGGATCGACATCATCTGCAACCGCCGCGCCGAGACTCTGTTCGTCCGGGACGGCCGTATCGCGGGCATCGCCGCGCGCGGACCGAACGGCGAGGAAACCATCGGTTGCGCCGCTCTGGTCTTGGCCTGCAACGGGTTTGGCGGCAACCGCGAGATGGTGCGCCGCCACATGCCCGAGATCGAGAATGCGGTCTGGTTCGGCCATGACGGGAACACCGGCGACGCCATCGCCTGGGGGCAGGCGCTGCAGGCGGACTGCCGGCATCTCGGCGCCTATCAGGGCCATGGCAACGTGGCGCATCCGCATGGCATCCTGATCAGCTGGGCCGTGATCACAGAGGGGGGCGTGCAGGTGAACACTGAGGGATGCCGGTTCTGGGACGAAAGCCAAGGCTATTCAGAGGCCGCCCGCGCTGTGCTGTCGCAGCCAGAAGGGATCGCCTGGGCGATCTTCGACGACCGGATCGCCGCCATTGCGCGGCAATTCGAGGACTTCAAGGAGGCCGAGCGGGTCGGCGCCGTCCGCAGTGCCGACTCGGCGGACGATCTGGCCGCGCTCTGCGGCCTGCCCGCCGATGCTCTGGCAGAGACGCTGGGTGCGATCCCGTGGTGCGGCACCGACGCGTTCGGACGCCGGTTCGGCGACACGCCGCTCGCGCCGCCCTACAAGGCGGTGCGCGTTACCGGGGCCCTGTTCCACACCCAGGGCGGGCTCGACATCACCCCGGACACCCGCGTGAAGCGCACCGGGGGCGGGGTGTTCGACAATCTCTTTGCTGCGGGCGGCGCCGCTGTTGGGGTCTCCGGCACGGGCGACAGCGGCTATCTTTCGGGCAACGGCCTGCTCTCGGCGGTCGTGCTCGGTCGGATCGCTGGACGCCAAGCCGCCAACCAAACAACACAGGACACCGAACATGCTTGATTCAGCAACCGACGGCCACGGGCCGGACCTCGCGCAATTCGACTGGCAGGACGCCTTCAGACTCGCCGACGAACTCAGCGACGACGAACGCATGGTCGCCGAAAGCGCCAAGGCCTATGCCCAGGACAAGCTGCAGCCGCGCGTGACGGACATGTACCTCAACGAGGGAGCTGCCCCCGAGATTTTCGCCGAGATGGGCGAGATGGGCCTTCTGGGCGTCACCATCCCCGAGGACTTCGGCGGGCTTGGCGCGGGCTATGTCACTTACGGGCTGGTCGCGCGCGAGGTCGAGCGCGTCGACAGCGGCTACCGTTCGATGATGAGCGTGCAGTCCTCGCTGGTGATGTACCCGATCCACGCCTACGGCACGGACGCGCAGCGGCGGAAATACTTGCCTGGCCTGGCCAAGGGGTGCCTGATCGGGTGCTTCGGCCTGACCGAGCCCGATGCCGGCAGCGACCCGGGCGGCATGAAGACCACCGCCCGCAAGGTCGAGGGGGGCTATGTGCTGAACGGCGCCAAGATGTGGATCTCGAATTCGCCGATCGCCGACGTCTTCGTCGTCTGGGCGAAATCCGAGGCCCATGGCGGCAAGATCCGCGGCTTCGTGCTGGACAAGGGCCTGAAGGGGCTGAGCGCGCCGAAGATCGGCGGCAAGCTTTCGTTGCGCACCTCGATCACGGGCGAGATCGTGATGGACGAAGTCGAGGTCGGCGAGGGCGCGCTTTTGCCCGGGGTCGAGGGGCTGAAGGGACCGTTCGGCTGTCTCAACCGCGCGCGCTACGGGATCGCCTGGGGCGTAATGGGCGCGGCCGAGGATTGCTGGCACCGCGCCCGCGACTACGGGCTGAACCGGACCCAGTTCAAGCGCCCGCTCGCCCAGACCCAGCTGTTCCAGAAAAAGCTCGCGGACATGCAGACCGAGATCGCCCTCGGCACCCAGGCCGCCCTGCGCGTGGGCCGGATGCTGGACGAGGGGACCGCCGCGCCGGAAGCGATCAGCCTGATCAAGCGCAATAATTGCGGCAAGGCGCTGGAGATCGCGCGCACGGCCCGCGACATGCATGGCGGCAACGGCATCATGGCCGAGTACCATGTCATGCGGCACGCCCAGAACCTCGAGACGGTGAACACCTACGAGGGCACCCACGATGTGCATGCGCTGATCCTGGGGCGCGCGCAGACGGGCCTGCAGGCGTTCTTCTGATGGCGCCGCTTCGCGGGCTGAAGGTGCTGGAATGCGCCCGCATCCTGGCCGGGCCCTGGATCGGACAGGTGTTGGCCGATCTCGGTGCGACCGTGATCAAGCTGGAAAGCCCCGAAGGCGACGACACGCGCGGCTGGGGGCCGCCGTTCATAGAACGGGACGGCGACACCGCGGCGGCGTATTTCTACGGCTGCAACCGTGGCAAGCTGAGCGTCACGGCCGACCTTGCGACGGAAGAGGGGCAGCGCCTGGCGCGGGATCTCGCCGCCGAGGCCGATGTCTTTCTGGAGAACTTCAAGCTGGGCGGGCTGCGGAAATTCGGCCTCGATTACGACAGTCTCGCAGCGCTGAACCCCGGTCTGGTCTATTGCTCGATTACCGGGTTCGGCCACACCGGCCCCTATGCTAGCCGGGCGGGCTACGACTATCTGGTTCAGGGGATGTCCGGCCTGATGTCGATCACGGGCGATCCGGCGGGCGAACCGCAGAAGGTCGGTGTCGCGGTCACCGACATCTTCACGGGGCTTTACGCGGTGATCGCGATCCAGGCCGCCCTGACGGTGCGACAGACCAGCGGCAAGGGTCAGCACATCGACATGAGCCTGCTCGACGCGGGCACCGCGATCCTGGCGAACCAGTCGATGAACTTCCTTGCCACAGGCGTCTCGCCGACCCGGCTGGGCAACGAGCATCCCAACATCGTTCCCTACCAGGTGTTTTCCACCACTGACGGCGAGATCATCATCGCCGCCGGTAACGACGGACAATACCGCCGCCTCTGCGAGGTTCTGGGGCGCAGCGACTTGGCCGGAGATGCGCGGTACGCAACCAATGCCCAGCGCGTGCAGCAGCGCAGTGTCCTTGTCCCCTTACTGATCGAGGAGACCCGCAAATGGACACGGGAGGACCTGCTGCGCGGTCTCGAGGCACGGTCCGTTCCCGCCTCTCCCATCAACTCGGTTGGCGACGTGTTCTCGGATCCGCAGATCGTCGCGCGGCATCTGCAAATCGCACCCGACGGCGTCCCCGGAACCCGGTCCCCGATCGTTTTCAGCGATGCCGAACTCTCGCTGGACAGGACCGCGCCAAAGCTGGGGGAACACGACCAGCTGGTGCGCGAAAAGGGTTGGTCGGCCGGCGATTGACAAAACAGCTTTTCAAGCCCGGCGACTTCCTTGCGCAGTTCCCGCCGAGCGGTCAGCATGGGGTTGGCCGCTGCTTCGAGCATGGGATTGCCATCAACCAGCTCGAGCACGCGGATCTCATACCGGCTCTTGGAGACATCCCCGAGCTTCAGCCCGAAGTTGCGCAGAATGCCCCGCATCGAAGGTTCGATGTTCAGCTTGGCCTGCTGTATCGCCTTGCGGGCCGTCAGCAGCGCGCGCGTTTCCTGCGCCGACATGGACTTGCGATGGACGGGCCGGAACCAGCCCATCTGGAGAAGCCGGGCAATGCCCTCTGCATCACGCCGATCCGTCTTGTTGAGCATCGCTTTCAGTGCGCCCTTTACCTGACGCGTTTCCATCAGAAACGCATCGTGGCCCGCCTCGACCAGAGCACGGTGCAGCCATTGTGAGAGTGGCCCCGCTTCCAGGCCCACACCGATTACCGTACCGGGCAGATCGCGCAGTGCTCGCACCAGATCCTCGGGTTCACTGGCGGCCGTGGTCTCCTTGATCACCTTCCCATGCGCAGACACCGCGCAGATGGCCGTGCTTGAGAGAGAGACATCCAAACCGATATCCAGATCCAAGTCGTTGCCCTTTCTCTGCCAAGAGAATTTGGGGAAAGCCAAACGGCTTGACCCCGTCGACACGTCAAAGACGTGCCAACGGCGATGACACTTCAACACATCCCAGATCGTCACAACATCAGTGATTCGTGCCGCGCCCCACTACGGCATCTTTCACCAAGCGCCCGCGCCGCCTTCCCCGCCCCTGTTTCACCGGTCGGTGGGTTCAGTTCGGTGAATGCGCCTGTTGCAGTTCCGCCACGCTCCCCGCCCGTCGCGCGTCGGCGGCCGCCGACACGGTCGAACGGATCTCAACTCGCATTTAAGATGTGAACTGTCTTCAGGGAGGTTGTCGTCATGGTCATGTCACGCTGGCTCTATCTGTCTCTGGTGATCGTTCAACGACTGACCCAAGCCTGCCTGCTTGGCTTGGCCGTCGTCGGGTTCCTGTGGGGCGCCGCGGCGGTCGCCGGCCTCGCGCCTTGGCTCGAACTCGCCGTCGGACTTGGAGGAGACGCCCCCGTCGACGCCGGACCCGCGATCCAGATGACCGTGACGTTTCTGCTGCTCGGGCTGTGTTTCTTCCTGCCGATGAACGACCGGGTGCTCCGACTGGAGAACTCGCACCGCGTCTTCCGGACCACGATGCGGGACGTGGCGCTTGCCTACCAATTCGCGCATGCCGCAGACCGGGACGGCGTGTTCAAATTGCAGAGCGAGTTCGACAGCGTCCGGGAACGGCTCGAGCATGTCCGTGCCCACCCGGATCTCGCGCGGCTCGAGCCGGAGATCCTCGAGATCGCCGCCCAGATGAGCCACGAGAGCCGCGAGCTTGCGGAGATCTATTCGACCGAGCGGGTCGACCGGGCCCGGCACTTCCTCCGGCAGCGCCAGGAGGAAGCCGAGCGGATGCGGGAGCGCGTCCAGGCGGCGCACGTAGCCGTCCGGGACCTCAAGCTTTGGCTCGCCCGGGTGGAGGACGACGAGGAAGTCGCGCGGTCGGAGGTCGAGCGTTTGAAGGAGGAACTGGCCGAGATCCTCCCGTCCTTGGATCTGCGACCGGAATTCGGATCCTCGAACGTGGAGCGTTTCGACCCGCGCGGGCTCGCGGCCGAATAGGCTCACGGGCTCGGAGCGGGCGCGCGCCGCGGCCGCCACCCCCAACAACTTCCGACCGCCAGCCTTCACGTCGATCCGGCACGTCGGAGAGCCCTGTTCCCTCAATCTTCGATCGGGCGCTCGATCATGGCTCTTGCGACGCGCATTCGACAGCCTTCCCTCGTGCGCCAGCCCGGTCTCCGCCATGGTCAATGATTGGTGCACTGGAAGCGCGCGAAGTGCGCTTCCGCGGCAGCCCGCGCATCCCTCTTTTCTAGAGCGGAATCTCCATGCCGAAACGGAACCCGTCCTGGTCGACATGCCGGGAAAGCTACCCGCCGAGCTGGCTCTCGATCGTCATGCCAAGCAGCTTCGTTCCGAAGCCCGAGCCGGGGCGCTGGACGCCAGTGGCCGGTTCCCCGTTTCTCTCTGACCAGTCGATGGAGAGGTTGCCGTCCCGAAGGATTTCCCATGTCACTCGAAGAGTGCCGGAGGGACTCGAAAGGGCGCCGTGCTTCAGGGCGTTCGCGGCCAACTCGTGGATGGCCATCGCCATCGGTCGCGCCTTGTCCGGCGCGACGATCACTTCGGGACCGCGAAGCGTCACGCTCGGGATCTCATCGGAAAGATAGGGAGCGAGTTCGGCCTTCAGAAGCACCTCGAGGGAGGCGCCCTCCCACTGCTCCGCCGAGAGAATGCTCAGCGTATTCCCGAGCGCGCCCATCCGCGCGAGGAGGGAAGTCCGTAAGGTCTCGACGTCATCGGCCTTCACGAGCCGAATGAGAGCCTGGGATATTGCGAGCATGTTCCGGGCACGGTGGTCGATCTCGCGCAGCATGGTCTTCTCCCGCGCTTCCGAGCGTTCCCGGTCGAGGGCGTGAATGGTGCGCTCGAACACCTGCTCGACGACCGCCACCTCTTCGTCGCTCCAATCGTGCGCCTCGGCCCGATGGACGAACAGCACCGCCCTCAATTCGCCGGATCCGCCCCATGGTATCGCGAGGACCGCCGCGGCGCCGAGCCCGAGGAACGTCCGCGCCGCGGGGTCCTCCAGATCCCCGGTCCGCGCGACCCGAACGGCGTGTCCCGCGTCAAGTCTTGCGGCGACGGAGCCCAGATCCGCCCATGAAAGACTCGCGCCGGCGGTCGCGACGCCGTCAGCTGTCCATTCGGCCCTGACCGGGAGCCGCCCGGCCAGCGGATCGGTCTCGCGGATGCCCACCCGCGTCGCCCGCAGATGCTCGCCGAGCGTCTGACAGACGGTGTTCATGACGTCGTCGGCGCAGGCGCATGCGCGAAGCCGGTCGCTGAGCCGAAGGAGAAGGGCCGTCTGTCGCTGCTTCTGAACCTGCCGCAGTTGAAGGTGATGTCCGCCATCGAAAATTGCCGGACCGCCGCCCTCGGCGGTCACGTGGCGGCCTGCACCAAGTGCGGCCACCGGCACGTCGCCTACAACTCCTGCCGCAACCGGCATTGCCCGAAGTGCCAAGGGGCCGCGTCGCGGGAATGGATGCAGGCGCGCATCGAGGACCTGTTGCCGGTCGAGTATTTCCACGTGGTCTTCACCCTGCCGGCCCAGATCGCCGACATGGCGTGTCAGAACAAGGCGGCGGTCTATGGTCTGCCGTTCAAAGCATCCGCGAAGACGCTTCTGACCATCGCCGCCGACCCCAGGCACCTCGGCTCCCGGATCGGCATGACATCGGTCCTGCACACCTGGGGCTCGGCGATGACCCACCAGACCAAGCTGTCGAAGTACGGCAACGCGCGACTGCGGCGGACCTTCTGGATGGCCGGCCAAGTCGCCATCATGCAGCGCGCCAACAGCTTCCGAGACAAGTTCGAACGCTACATCGCCAAGGATCGGCATAACGCCGATCTGCGGCGCAAGGCGTCCACGGCAATCGCCACCAAGATGGCCCGCACGGCATATGCGATCGTCAAAGGCGGTGAACCCTATCGTCCCTTTTTCGAGGGGACGATCCACAGCGGAAGGACCATTCTCTGAAGCAGCCGTGGAGGCGTCGGTTCCAGGACCAGCGACCTCGTAGATAATGTTCAGGCCTTCCGCTCAACGGTGACAGGATCTCGTCTTAAGGACGGTGAGAGCCGCCATCCGGCGTACTCTGTGTTCGTTATGGGAGAGACCGTTCGTTGACGACGGGCTGAACACGCGACACACTCAAACGTGCCGGGATAATCCCGACGCGACAACGACCCAGTGCCCAAATTGGCCGTCCGTTCCGAACATAGGACGTTGTCGGATCTGATGTGATCCGGGACGCCGCGCAGGATGAACTGGTCGGACAGCACGTCGATGACGTCTGTGGAGTTGAGCTTGCGATCGACACGGATCGCAAGGCACTCCCGGGTGAACTCGTCGATCAGGTTGAGCATTCGGAACCTCCTTCCGTCATGGGTCCGGCTTTCGACGAAGTCGTAAGACCAGACATGGTTCGGACGCTCGGGTCGCAGACGGATGCACGACCCGTCATTGAACCAGAGACGCCCCTTCTTCGGCTGCCTCTGTGGAACCTTCAGCCCCTCCCGCCGCCAGATCCGTTCGACCCGCTTCACGTTCACCGGCCAGCCGGCCTCCCGAAGGAGAGCCGTGATGCGCCGATAGCCGTAGCGCCCATACCGGGACGCGAGCTCGATGATGTCCGCGGTCAACGCGTCCTCGTCGGCCCGCCCGCGCGGCGCCTTCCGCTGGGTCGAGCGATGCTGGCCGAGCACGCGACAGGCGAACCGTTCCGATACCTGGAACTTCCGCCTGACATGATCGACACAGGCACGACGGCGGGCGGGGCTCAGAAGTTTCCCGAGGCGGCCTCGCGCAGGATCAGCTTCTCGAGCGTCAGGTCGGAGACGGCCTTCCGAAGCCGCTCGTTCTCCTTCTCCAACTCCTTGAGCCGCTTCACCTGGTCGGTCTTCAGCCCGCCGAACTCCTTCCGCCATCGGTAATAGGTGAATTGCGTCACGCCGATCGAGCGCACCGCTTCGGCCACCGGCCGGCCTTGCGATACCAAAACATCGACCTGCCGGAGCTTCGCGACGATCTCTTCCGGCTTGTGCTTCTTCTGGGCCATTCAATCATCCTCCATCTGGCTCGAAAGCCTAACTCAGGGAGGACCACTTTTCAGGGGGGCAGGCCAGAGCTGGGGGATACTCTCTGGTATCTTAAACTTGTTGCCTGCAAGGGAGGCCTGACGCTGGACGAAATCGTCACCAATCTAGGCCATGACGATGGCGACTGGGTTCCGGCCACGGACGCCGCACTGACCTTCGAAGCGCTGCAGCCTCCCGTCATCGATTTCAAGACAACGCCCACGGTCGAATTCGAACGCACGCTGACCCGGTTGGCAGCGACCGTCGGCAAACTGATGCATGAGCAGGAGTATGAGGAGCTCATCAAGGACAAGCGACGCCTTGGGCCATGTCTCGCCAGCGTCCTC
>Ga0316197_10001014_pt1 | contig 19860 bp, 11 predicted proteins | sample OudBiesiAoxic_MG_FD_204939 | JGI IMG/M metagenome (GOLD analysis project Ga0316197, IMG submission 204939) | Coastal sediment microbial communities from Oude Bieten Haven, Netherlands - site A oxic | ecosystem: Environmental > Aquatic > Marine > Coastal > Sediment | place: Netherlands... | reverse complement strand
ACCTGGCATGTGGGTTGTTGTTCACGGATGCGGGGGCGTCGGCCTGTCGGCGATCATGATCGCAGCCTCATTAGACGCTCAGGTCATCGCGGTGGATATCGACGAGGCGGTCCTGAAACTCGCGCAGGAGGTTGGTGCCGCTGCTGTGATCGATGCCCGTGAAAACGATGCAGTAATCGACCAGATTTGTGCTCTGACTGGTCGAGGTGCCGACGTTTCGATCGATGCCCTCGGCAGCGCGATCACAAGCACGAACTCCATCCTCAGTCTCCGAAAACGCGGCCGTCACGTCCAGGTTGGACTGCTCGCCGGAGATGACCACCGGCCCCGACTCCCGATGGAGCACGTCATCGGCAAAGAACTCGAGATCGTTGGCAGCCACGGCCTGCAAGCGCACTGCTACGAGGAGATGCTCGAGCTGATTTCGACGGGACAGCTCGAGCCGCAGAGATTGATCGGCAAGACCGTACCGTTAGAGGAGGCGCCGAAAGTACTCCCCCGGATGAGCGATTTTGGTGCTGTTGGAATCACGGTCATCGATCGATTCTGACCGGACCCTGTTCGAGCTCAACTGACTCCGTCACCTGCCTTCACAGCCGCGCCATCAGAGCTGCGTAGATCTCGATGCCCAACCAGAGGTTTTTGATCCTGAGATTTTCGTTCGGTGCGTGCTGGTTGTTGTCGTGGTTGGCAATCGGAACGACCACTATCGGTGGGGCATCGAGAATCTCCGAAAAAATATAGAGCGGCAGGCTTCCGCCGAGGCTCGGTGTGAGGACGATAGGCCCGTCCACGGCCTCGTCCACGATCCGTGCTATTGCCTTCGAAATCGGCAGGTCCATATCGGTCGCGAGTGCGGGGTAACCCATCTTCCACTCGAGCCACACGACCCTGGCGTGTTCTCGTCGAACCCCCTCGTCGGGCTCTTCATGGACGATGTGGAATCCCTGAGCTTGAATGTGGCGCTCGGTCGCTGCTCGAATCGCTTTCGGTGTGACATCCGGCACGAGCCTGAAGCCGACAACCGCCTTCGCCTGAGGCGGGATGGCGTTCTTGGCTTTCGTCCCGATTTGGCCTACCGAGAAGCCCAGCAGGTTGACCGCTGGGCGGGTAATCCGTTCTGCGAGGGGTGTCGGCTCGCCTTCAGTCCAGCCAAGAGCGAGGTCCTGCTTGAGCCTTTCATCGACCGGCGGCGCGTCCTCGATTGCCGCGGCGGCAGTCTTGCCCAGCGGACGGACGAGCTCATCGATGCCATCGACCAGCAGGTTGCCGTCGGCATCGCGCATCGAGGTGATCAGGCGTGCCAGTGCCATTCCCGGGTCGGGCGCCCAGTTGCCGTAGTGGCCGGAATGGAGACCGACTGCCGGGCCGTAGGAGGTGATGTGAACCGAGGTCACGCCGCGTACGCCGTAGACGACCTGGGGCAGACGGGTTTGGTGCATCGGTCCATCGCAGAATACCCACAGATCAGCTGCCAGGAGGTCCATATTTGAGCGCAAGATCTCTGGGATGTTCGGTGAGCTTCGTTCCTCCTCGCCATCGAGAAAAAGTTTGATGTTGATGCCGGGTTCGATCCCTGCCGCGCCGAGCGCATCGAGGGCGGTCAGCAGAGCGATGATCGAGACCTTGTCGTCCGAGGTCGAGCGGCCGTAGAGCCGCCACTCGGGGTTGACGGGGGCCCTCAATTTTTCGAACGGCACATCCTGGCCGCCAGCCTCCAGGCGCCCCGTCCGGACCACCACTTCGAAAGGATCGCTCGACCACAGCTCGGGTACGACCGCCTGCCCATCGTAGTGAGCGTAGAAGACCACCGTGAGCTCGGCCTCGTTGCTCAGGCGTTGACCGTAAATAACCGGAGGTCCACCCTCTGCCCGGAGCAATTTGACTTCGAATCGGCGGGCCTCGAGCAGTCCGGTCAGGTGTTCCGCATTGACTTCCATATCCTCGAGATCGGTCGCGGTATTTGGAAGGGTCACGAATTCGGTGAGCTCGCGCAGGATCTCGACCTCGTTCTGAGCCCGATAGAGCTGCACCGCATCGTGGACCTGGGTTCCACTTTGTTCTCCTGCGTATCCGAAGGTGGCACCTATCACCAGTAGTGAAACTGACACAACCAGGCGACGAAAAGCCATATTGGGACCTCCTCTCGCGAACCCTGCCGTGGTTTCCACCGAAGATGATAATCGATTGTCTGGTAAACCAGGGATTTGCGCTTGGCTAGGACTTTCCGGACTGGTGGTGGCACCCTTGTCGGCACGAGAATTGGTGTTTTTGGTGTCGGAGGGGTTGGCGGTTTCTTCGGAGGGCGGCTCACCGCAGCCGGAACATCGGTAGCGTTCATTTCGCGCGGCGCAACGCTCGATGCGTTACGGCGTGATGGCCTGAGGGTCGGGGCCGCAGATCAGGTAGCAGCGATTCATGGTGTCGAGCATGTGCTCGAGGGAATGTGCCGGATGGTGTCTTTCGTGGTCGAGCCTGGGCTGATTCGGCATTATGGAGGGCCAACCCTCCGAGCTCGAGGCCCTCAACGGGGCGGTCGTCCGTCTCGGCCGCGAGGCGCGTGTGCCGACCCCGGTGAACGGGTTTTATAACGCTACTCTTGCGCCTTTGGAGACCCAGGCGAGACGGGCAGCAATCGCCGCAGGGTTATTTCTATCCTGTGGTGGGATGTCGAACAAACTTAAAGACTTGAGAACATTCTCAAACCGGAATATAGTTGACTTCTTCTTATCGGGAGTCAAAACTATTGTTCATCAACAGACCACCGTATTGATCTACGTGGAAACTGACTCGCCCTTGCGGGATTCCGTCAGGGCGGCAACCTGAGGGAGGTGGCACGATGTACAGAAGGAATTACAGCGGTCAATCCTTGAACAATCATCCAACGCGAGTCCGGCGATGGAGGAACCGAGCGACAGCTGGGGCGATTGTCGTCGCGGTCCTCCTCACTGCGAACCCGGCAGCCGCACAGGTAGATCAGAAAAGATGGTGCTTCGGGCCTGACGTCTGGCTTGACATGGTCGACGCCAACCGCTGGGTCGTCAACGCTGAGCAGGCGAATGGCTGGCAGATCACGGCATCAATGACGATTCCCGATTGTAAGCTGCTGGGGATCGGCACACCTTCTATTCCGCCGGTATTCCCATTCGTAGATGACACGGGCTACATCGTAATCGAAGACCCCGAGCCGTGCCCGTCGTTCATTTCCTTCACCGGTAAGCTCAACGTGTACGAGTCTTATTATTGTAGGGATCCTGGGGTCGAAGAATACGCCGGCTGCGTTCCACCGTACTGGCCGGACGACCCGTTGTGGCCCTCCGGGCTCCCGGCATGCCGTCCCGAAGAACCAATAGAAGATGCAGTCGCCTGGTTCCAGGCCCTCAACGAATCCGGTCTGACCTGGCCGAAGGACGAGACCTGGGTAGAGATTACTCCGGGCCTCAGCTCTCCAGATGTGATTCCGTCCGCTTGCGTGGTTGGCGATTGTCCCGAGCCAGAGTATGGGCCGCTCATCTGGAACTACGGCAACAGTGGATGGGAGGTGATCCAGACTGGACCCGATCTGGGTTCAACGGCGGACGATGTCCGATTTGGGAGCTGGTCGCGGATGCCGGGTCTCGTGGTCCTGGCCGATCACGGTCCAGGAGTGTGGACCAATCCTCCGAATGAAGGTGAATCCTCGCCAGCGGCTGACTTCTTTGACTTGCCGTACCCCCGGAAAGCCAGGAATCTAGCCGGACTCTTTGGTTCGGCCGCTTACGCACTCAAGGGAGGCATGAACCGGACATCCCTGACGGCTCATATCAACGTGCCCTACGGGCTGTTCACCCCAGTCGTTTTGGTGGACAACGAGATCACCAACCCCATCGAGGTTGATGGAGTTTTGTGCGGTACAAGCGATGGGCTCTACCGAATGGATGGCGGGCCGCTCACCTGCAGAGAGGGTGGCTTTCCTAACCATGACGGAATCCTTAATGAAACCACTGTGACCGTTCGCGTGTTCATGGTCGATGGTGTCGCCCCCGATGTCCTCGAGGACCAGGACAACGATGGCGACGTGGACATCCGCGACGCGCGCTACATGGGCCTGAAGACTCTGTCCAATCAGCAGATTTTCCGGTTTTCCCAGTACCACGAAGGCGTATGCGGACCCTATTTTGATTTTGACGGCAACGATTTCGCGGCCACGTGCGTATTGCCGGGGCGGCCGGGAGCCATCACACGTCCGCCGAGGTAAGCAGAAGTCTCACTCGAGAATGAACGTGCCGGCGGCCTCTACCTGGGGTCGCCGGCCAGCTTTTTCGCTGCTTCCAGATCCGCGAGGCCCGGGTCCGCCTCCCGCCATTGGTTGAGGAACTGACGCGCATGGTTCGCCGCCTTGTCGGGCCGGTCCATGGCCTCCCACACCTCGGCCAACACCAGGGTCGCTCGCATTCGATCGAGCTCGAGATCGAGCCGTGGATCGAAGAGGTCCCTCTGCTCCGAAGCCTGGCGGGCCGCGGCCATCGCTTCGGGGAGCCGTCCGGCAGCGAGAAATGCTCGCGCCAGCCCGACGCGATAGATCGAATACTCGTAACCTCCAGCGGCCACCGCCCACGACAGGCGCTCCACGGCTTCCGGCGCGCGCCCATCCGCCAGTGCAGCCATTCCTTCGAGGTAGGCGGCGACTTTGTCCTCGGTGCGGTCGGGGTCCTCTGGCGGCAGCGCGTTCGCAGACACAGCAGCCGCAGTTGTTCGGACCGCGTCGAGCTCACCGAGACGTAGCTCCAGCATGCCGCGGGCAAAGAAGTAGCGGGTTGGCACACCCGGAGAGCGATCGATGGCACGCTCGATCAGTCGTCTCGCCGCTCTCATGTCGCCGAGTTCGGCGAGACAATTTCCGCGCACCGCGAGAGCCATGGATTCGCGAACCTGCTCGGCTTCGAGCTCCGGCTCGAGGGCCGCCAACGCCGACTCGGCGTCGGCGAAGCGCCCGACCGATCGAAGAACGGATGCCAGCTCGAATGCGGCGTCGAGCCGATACCGAGGTGACGCCTGCTCGTCTTCGACAAGGGACCGTAGTCGCCTTTCGGCGTCGCCATACCGGCCGAGAAGTGCATCGACGACCGCGAGATTGGTGGTTGCAACGTGGAAGTCTGGATCGCTCGCGATTGCCGCCCGGTACTCGTCGGCGGCGAGCTCGAGCTCGCCCTGTGCGCGGTAGGCGTCGCCGAGGGAAGTGTGGCCGTTGGCGCTGCCGGGCTCCAGCTCGAGATAGCGTTGGAGCTCGGTCACGGCGCCTGTGAAATCTCCTTTGGCGAGGTGGGCGTAACCAAGCATGCTTCGCACCACGCTGTCATTCGGGTCGAACCGAGCCAATACTCCGAGCTCTTCGATTTCTTCGTCGTAGCGGCCGCTATCGTGCAACACCCCCGCCAGCATATGGCGCCCATCGGCGTCGTACGGGTAGGCCTCGACCAGCGCTCGATACTCCGCCACCGCGTCATCCATCCGGTTCTCGAATTCGGCCTGCGCCGCCCGCACATATCGACCCTCGCGGTCGCCCAATCGTCCGGCGGAATCTGCTGCGCGGCGGATCTCGGTCAACGCTTCATCCCGGCGCCCGGTGGCGGCGTAAACCCATGCCAGCCGGTACCGCGCCATCGTGAAATCGGGCGCCAGCCCGATGGCCTCGAAAAAGCTCCGTTCCGCGTCGTCGTAGTGCCAGCTCGACCACGCTTCGAGGCCGACCAGGTAGGCACGATAGGCGTCGGGGTTTTCGACCACGAAGTCGGCGGAGAATACGTTAACCGTGTCCTCAGGCGGCAGACCGAGGCCCTTTCGTGCCTCGGCGGCGATGTCGTCCACACAGTCGAGTAGGGAGTCCGGCGTCAGACCATCGACTCGACGGGCGGCAACCCTTCGCCCCGAACCGGTATCGAGGACTCGCGCCGCTACCGTGATCCCAGTCGGACCGGGCAGGATCTCGCCGGTGACAAGCGTGTCCATGCCCGCTGAAGAGGCCGCGGTCAGCAGGCCCCGTTCGCCGCCACCGGCGTCTCGAAGCTTTTCCACCTTGTTTCCCGACACTACCTGCAACATCCGCGAGCCGGCGAGTGCATCGCTGACCAGACGTGCAATACCGTCACCGTACCAGTCATACTCGGTCCGGCCGGTACGATTGGCGAAAGCGGTGACGCCAACCACGTGAGCGGGCATCGCGGCAATGGCCGCGACCTCAGTTGTCGGGGTTGCCTCCTGGCCTGGTCGCGAAGCGAATTGACGCACCAGCAGTCCGGACATAATCGCAACGATTACGATGAGACCGGCGATCAGCCCCAGTTTCCAGCGGCCGGTTGCAAGGCTCAATCCACTCCGTGTGCGCACCGCCGGCTGACTCGAGACGTGGGTCTTGGAAATGTCAAGGCCGCTCGAGCCGAGGACAAGGGTTTGCTCATCAACTCCCAAATCCACCAGCAGCTCGCGGAGATCTTGGTAGCGCGAAGAAGCTTCACGCTCCAAGCACCTTCGGATCACCAGTTCGAGCTCTGGCGACACATCGGCTCGGAGTTCCGTAACGGGCCGGACTTCATTCGACAGTATGGCGTACATGATGGCGGTGGGATTGTCTCCTGGGAAGGCGCGCTCGCCGGTCACCATTTCGTACAAAATCACTCCGAGCGACCAGATGTCCGAACGGGAGTCCACCGTGCCGCCGGTCGCCTGCTCGGGCGACATGTAGGCGGGTGTACCGAGCGTTGCCCCGGTCTGGGTCATCTGGGTGACATCGCTCAGCTTGGCAAGCCCAAAATCGAGGATCTTGACGCCGCCGGGCGTCAGCATGATGTTGGCGGGTTTGATGTCACGGTGAACGACCCCTGCGTCGTGCGCGGCCATGAGTCCTTCTGCTATCTGGATTGTGATCGTACGAGCCTCGTCAATCGGGATTGGTCCGTGGCGTACCCGTTCGCCGAGGGTCTGGCCGGCGCAATATGCCATCGCGATAAACGGTCGCCCGTCTTCACCCTCGCCGATCTCGTAGATCGTACAGATCCGCGGGTGGTCGAGGGCCGAAGCCGCCCGTGCTTCGCGGTAGAATCGCTTTCGCGCCTGCGGCACCGCGTCGTCGAGCTCTACAGGAAGGAACTTCAGAGCAACGATCCGCCCCAGCTGCGAATCTTCGGCGCGATAGACAACTCCCATGCCGCCTCGGCCGAGGCGATCAAGGACCGTGTAGTGGGAGATCTTTCGCCCTTCCATTCGCCTCCAGTTCAGTGTGCCGTTGCACTGAGTCCGGCACGCCTGCCGCTCTCATCGAGACAGCTGGCTGTCGCGACTTCGATATCTCCGCACCAGTATAGAGGCTCTCAGTGGTTCGTATCCGAGGCGAGCCATCCCTCGCTCGGGTTGGATTTCTCCATTCAGTCAATTGCTTCGTTGCGGTGTCTCGTAGCCTATGAGACCGCAATCACGGCAGGCGGAGGTATCGATGAAGCGACGTTGTTTCGAGATGGCCTTTCAGGACCCCGATTGAGGCGGCTTTCTCGTGGAGTCGCCACGATCGAGGAGGAGGTCCTTTCTCTGCTGGAGGGCTGAAAGACCGAGAGGAGCTCCAACGAGTCAAAACAGGGCGTAGTATCGTGATCCGACGGGAGGAAATAGAAAGTGATTTCCCCGAGGCGGTTCTATCTGGCCTCGCTCGCAATGGTCGCGTTAGCTGCTGGTTTTGCGTGCGCTCCTGCGACGGTGGAAACACCTGGCGAAGCGACTCCGCGGACCATCGTCTTTGTTCACGGCGCCTGGGGCGGCGGATGGCAGTACACGAAAGTGCAACCGCTGCTGACCTTCACCGAGCCCATCGTTCTAAGCAATCCTGTGGCGGCACAGCTACCGGCGGTTTTCCTCCTCACCGTCGAGGCCGGCAAAAAGGTCGATGATTTCGATGTATTTGCCGACCGTGCCAGACGCCGCGGCTGGCAGGTCGTCGAGATGGAGGGGAGCCACAACCCCCACTGGTTCCAGCCCGAGGCTTTCGTTGAGGTTTTCTTGGACACTCTCGAGTAGGGGACAGACCCGGTTCAACCTTCGAACTCGTGCTAGCATGTGAACGAGTTAACGAGACTCAATATCTAAACAAAATGAGAGGATTGGACATGAAAACTGGCAAGAGGACGATGACGTTGACGATCGTGGTCGGGTTGATGATCACTGTGGTGTTGCCCGGGCTTGTCTTCGGCGCCGAGTCGGGTTCGAAGGTCGAAGAAGGAGCAAGCCAGAAGGCGGTGCTGGTGACAGGAGCGAGCACCGGGATCGGCAGGAAAATCACCGAGGTGCTGGCTGCGAGGGGTGTCTTTGTCTATGCCGGCGCACGGAAAGCGCAGGACCTCAAAGAGCTCGACGCGATCGAAAATGTTCAGGGGATTCGGCTCGACGTCACGATTCAGGATGATATCGACGCGGCCGTCGCGACCATCACCAATGAGGGGCGGGGGTTGTATGGTCTGGTCAACAACGCCGGCGTTGCAATCCTTGCGCCTCTGATCGAAGTGGAGGAATCGGAGCTCGACTTTATCTTCGATGTGAATATCTACGGACCCTACCGAATGACCAAGGCATTCAGTCCTCTCATCATCGAGTCGAAAGGGCGGATCACCACCATCTCTTCGATTTCCGGAATTCTGTCCGGGACTTTCTTCGGGCCCTACAGCATGAGCAAACATGCGATGGAGGCCTATTCCGATTCGCTCGCGAGGGAGATGGGAAAGTTTGACGTCAAGGTGAGCGTGGTTGAGCCCGGCAACTACAGCTCTGCGATCGGCACCACCTTGAAAAAGAGGATGGAAGCTCAGGACATCGATCTCGAGGAGTCGTTGTATCAGGAAGAGATGCAAGCCATCGTTGATCGGGTCGGTGATCGATCGCAGTACAAAGAACCCGATGAGGTCGCCGAAGCCGTCTATCACGCGCTCTTCAACGAGGCCCCAAAGATGCGCTACATGGTCGTTCCCAATCAGAAAGAGGCTGAGTGGACGATTCGCAAGGCGATCCAGGAACTCGTTGAACTCAATCAGGATCAAGCCTTCAGCTATGACCGTGACGCGCTGATCCAAATGCTGGATGCATCGTTGGCTGCGACCGAGAACGGCGCGGTGGATTAGTCTGCAGTCGCTTTTGACGGGAGCTGTTGAGTAGAATGAACGGGTGACCGAGCTCGAAGCCGACCCACGATCCAATATTCTGTGGCGCAGCGTGGTTGCGGTCCTGGCCACGGCCGCTTTGATCGGAGTGGCCGTTACGCTGCTCCACGGACCGGTTGCGTCTTTGGCGTTGACCGGCGACAGCTACCAGTGGATTCAGCATGCCCACGCAGCTGCTCATCAACCATCCCTTTTGCTCGCCGATCTCGATACATTTCTTCGCCCGTCGAACACCTGGACGCTGGTGGTGGATCGTTTCCTGTGGAGTGGCTTTGACGCCCGCGGCTACCGAACCACGTCACTGATCCTGCACGGCCTGGTCGCGCTGGCGCTTGCATTTGCCGGCCGCCGTCTCGGTCTCGGGCCAGTTGCGGCCGCAGCCGTGGCCCTGGTGTGGGTGACGTCGCCCTTCACGGACGAATCCGCTTTCGTCGTTGCCTACCGATTTCAGCCACTGCTTCTGTTCGCCTGGTTGGCGTTGATCGTGGTGTGGCCGCGATCGGGAGTGTCGTGGAGCGGCGGTCGGGTCACGCTCGCGATCGTCGCGATCCTGGCCGCAGCCGCCTCCAAGGAGACGTGGGTCGTGACACCGGTCCTGGTCGCGGCCCTCGAGTTCGACCGACGGAGATCACTGCGAGCCCTCGCGCCGCCAGTGGCTCTGGTCGGGATGGCCGCCGCTCTTTACATAGCTCTCTACATCTTCGCGTTTCCAACGTCCAAGTCCTACTACGAGCTCGGATCCCATGTTATTGCCAGAGTCCCGCAGCAGTTGGCGGCGTTTCTCTATCTCGGTGAATCGAGGCCCTACGGGCTGACCGTGACGTCGGCAGGTCTGCTGGCGCTGGGTGTGGTCGTCCTGATGGCGGTTGCCTGTTTGCGGTGGCGGGTTTCGGGGACATGGGTCGCGTTGTCGCTGCTCGTGCTGCCGACCCTGCCGACGTTGCTGGTTCCATTCATGCCCCAGAGGTACCTGGCTATTCCGTACGCAGGCTTTCTGCTGCTTGTTGGGCTGTGGATCGGCGCTTTGGCCAGCAGGTTTCAGCGATGGCAAAAGGCGATTCGAGGTTTCGCGGTCGTAACCGCGACATTGGTGATGGTTGCGGGCGCTGCCATCGTCCGGGCCGACCTCGAGGACTACCGTGTAATGGCCGCAGCGCATCAGGTGCTGCTCGACGAGGCCGCAGAAGTCGTGGATGCGGTTGCCGGAGGAAGACCTGTGCTGATCGTCCGTGACGAGCGGGCGCAACCGCTGGTCGAGATCCTCAGGGAACCGCGGGGCATGGCAAAGCTGCCATTCACTCGTCATCAGGACCCTTACGGCCTGATCGATAGCGCTGCTCTCTTCGAGTGGGTGCTGTCGGAGGAGGGGACTCGAGTGGACAGGATCGACGACTGGGCCTCGGTCTGCGATGGATCTGAAGGCTCGGTTGTTGTCCACCGCGATGGCGGATTTGCGGACCTCGGGGTCATATCGGATGTGGCTGCTGAGGCGGCACGCTGGGAATCGGAGCAGCGCCACGTGAGGGTTGTACAGACCGTGCCCCTCGACTGAAGCTCGCGCCGGAAATATCCTCGTCGAGTTGTTGACGGCACGATCGGCCCAGGTCACAGTGACTCCAGGAATACGGGTCATCCTCGGGTGACTGATCAGTGGGAGGGCCTTATGCGTCGAGTCTTTGTGTTCCTCACGGTTCTTGGGTGTGCTGTACCGGCCTTTGCGGGAGACCGCATTCCGGGAGACGAGTGGATGATCTATGCCGATCCCGCCGAGGCGGGATTCGACGCGGCCGCCCTCGAAGGCGCGCGTGTGGTCTGGGAGGGAATTCCCTCCTCGGCGTTCATGGTGGTTTCGGGTGGCGCGGTGGTTGCCGCATGGGGCGACGTCGATCGCCGATTCATGTGCCACTCCGTCCGCAAGAGCTTTATGTCGGCGCTCTACGGAATCTACTGGGACCGGGGAGAGCTCGAGCTCAACAAGACCCTGGTGGACCTTGGAATCGACGACCGGGAGGACGTCCTGCTCGAAAGCGAGAAACAGGCCCGGATCCTCGATCTGCTCAAGGCGCGTTCGGGGATCTTCCACCCGGCGGCCTACGCCGGGCGAACCGACTCTCAGCCACGAGGAAGCCAGAGCCCCGGCCGCTACTTCGCGTACAACAACTGGGATTTCAATACTCTGGTCACGATCCTCGAGCAGGAGACCGGCGACGAGGTCTTCGAGGCCTTCGACGAGCACTTTGCCGAGCCCCTGGAAATGGAGGATTGGCGACTGAGCGACGGCTACTACCACTACGAGCGGGACAAGTCGATGCACCCCGCCTACCCGTTTCGCCTCTCTGCCCGTGACGCAGCCCGCTTTGGACTGGTCTATGCGCGCGACGGTCTGTGGGGCGAGGCGCGGGTCCTTTCGCGGGATTGGGTCCGACGCAGTACGGCGATGTATTCCATCGACGATGAGGTCGCGGGTTACGGGCTCCTGTGGTGGGTCTTTCGTGAGCCGCGTTTCAAACAATACGGAATGGCCTCGGCGCTTGGAGTCGGCAACCAGATGATCGCGGTGCTGCCCGATATCGATCTCGTGATCGTCAATCGGGCCAATACTTACGACGGTCAGCGCACGCCGATGCCGGAGCTGCTCGATCTGATCGAGGCAGTTCTCGAGGCTCGGATCGGCGAGCCGAATCCCGATCCGGAGGTGGCACCTCTGTCGGTCTCGGCCACCGATCCTCGGCTGAAAACGGTACCGGATGGACAGTTGATAAAGTTTGTGGGGGAATGGCCCTATCCTCCGACGCCTCTCGGTTTACCGCAGCGAACCACTGTGAGTATGAAGGTCGATGACGGTGCGGTTGTCGCCTTTTCGGAGGTGAGCGGCACCTTTCGCGAGTACCTGCAACCCGATGGCTCCTTCATCGAGGAGGATAGCCTCGAACGATACGTACAGATCCACGATGGTGAGGGGCGGTTTGCGGGTGTAGCCGACAATGATTCAGTCGCCTTCGCGGCGATGGCGGCGGCAGTGGCAGACGACACTGCAAAAGCGGCATCCTTCCTCTCTCTGGTCGAAGGCGAAACGGGTGTCCGGCTCGGGGTGGCTCGTGCCGCACTCGATCTGTTGGAAGGGCGCACGAAGAAGGCAGAAAAGGCGCTCAGGGAACTCGCGCAGAGTGAAGATCCACGCAGGGTCGAGGGAACCGTGAACTTTGTCGGCTACGGCCTTCTCGAGGCGGAACGCCTGAAGCCGGCGCTGAAGATCTTTGAGATCAACACAGAGCTGTTCCCCGAGGCTTTCAACACCTGGGACAGCCTCGGTGAAGCATTCATGAAGATGGGTAACCATGCGAAAGCAATCGCCTGCTTCAAAAGATCCCTCGAGTTCAACCCCGAAAACACCAACGCGGAGGAGATGATTGCCCGCATCCAGGGGGGTGAATAGGCAGGGTTTGCTGAAGCGCTTCGTGCTACGATGCGCCATGCCTGCCTCGAGAAAATTGGTCATCTGCATCGCTTCTTTGACCTTGGCTCTTCTGGGCCCGATTAACGGCGTGACGACGGCTCGATCGTTGTTCAGATTGATGAAACGTGGGCATCAGTCGCCGCCGAAGAGCTTGGTCGGCGGATGGTCGGTGCATAGGATTGAGATTTGGGACGCGTGACCACATGCACCAGGATCCGGTCATGACGCTTCAGGCGCTCGGTTGGAACGACCGATTGGAGGCCCTGTTTGCACCTTACAGGGACTCGAATCTCATTCCCGCCCGAGTGACCCGGGTGGATCGGGGAGCGGTGAACGTGCAAACAGAAACTGGAACGGCGACGGTTTCCATTGCCGGTCAGCTGGACTCGCACGGTGAAGCCGGGCCGCCCGCCGTTGGCGATTGGGTGGGCATGGACCTGATCGGAAATGATGGAGTTCTGCGAGTCATCCTTCCGCGTGCCGGGGCCCTGGTCCGCCGAAGACCGGGGAAGGCGGACCGCGAACAGGTGGCCGCCGCAAACGTCGATCTGGTGCTTGTGGTGGAGTCTCTCGATCGAGGGCCAAATCCGCGCCGCATCGAGCGGGCATGCGCCATCGCGTGGGACGGTGGCGCTGTGCCGATCGTGATTCTCACCAAGCTGGACCTCTGCCAGGACGCCGATGCCGCTGTCGCCAGGGCCAGAGAGGGTGCGCCGTTCGTTGATCTGTTGGTGGTGTCCGCGAAGGTCGGCGTCGGCATGGAGATACTCGCCGGCCGTCTTGCCGAGGGAACGACGGCGGTGCTGCTCGGGCCGTCCGGAGTCGGAAAGTCGACCCTCGCCAATCGATTGCTCGGAGAGGAGCAACTCGCTGTTGCCGAGGTCCGGGAAGGGGACCGCAAGGGCCGCCACACCACGACATTTCGCGAGCTCTTCGTCCTTCCAAGTGGAGCTTGCCTGATTGACACGCCTGGGGTGCGGGAGTTGGGCCTGTCACTCGACCCCGAAGCTGTCGGTGCGGCGTTCCCGGAGATTGAAGAAGCTGCTCTGCGGTGCTTCTATGGGGACTGTCGGCACGAAACGGAGCCCGGGTGCGCCGTCCAGGAGGCAGTTGACCTGGAGCACCTCAATGCCGGGAGGCTGGGGAGCTTTCTGCGCCTTCGCCGAGAGGCTGAAAACCTCGAAAGACGGCGGGATTCGTCCCGGCGCCACGAGGTCCGGGCGAGCGAGCGGAGATTCGGCAAGATGGTCCGGCAGGCGACGCGTTACAAAAAGGACCGCTAGCATTTTGTCAGTCCGTGAAATTCGTAGGCATATTTGGCCACCAAAGGTAGCCGGGGGATAATCCCGTAGTCGCGTAACGAACGGTCGTGGAGGTGCTCATGCGTCGGTTGGCTGTAGTTTTGGTGATGGCGTTGGCTTCAGGAGTGGCGACAGCAGAAGAGCCGGCGCGGTCGATTGCCTCTGATTCGCGAATTGACGACGCCCTCGCCGCCTGGACGGTCTGGGTCGAGAACGATCTCGGGGAATCTGGAGTCCCAGCCGCGTCCTATTCGTTCGTCTACCGCAACGAACTGCTGGCTTCAGGCGGTATCGGTTTTGCGGATCCGGAGACCGGAGCGAAGGCCGACGCCGACACGCTTTACTCGATCTGCTCGATATCGAAGCTCTTCACTTCGATCGCGGTGATGCAACTCCGCGACGCCGGCGAGTTGAGTCTCGACGACGAAATCGGCGAATTTGTTCCGTGGTTCGCTTCGTTGACCGATGCCCACTCTGGCGATGAACCCTTGTCGATTCGGAGGGCCCTGACCCACTCCGCGGGTCTCCCCAGGGAATCGGACTCGCCCTACTGGGCCCCGGACTTCGACTTCCCAACCACTCAGCAGATCCGCGAGCGATTGCCTTCGCAGCAGACGCTCTATCCTTCTGGCCGCTACTTCCAATACTCCAACCTCGGGATGGCGCTGCTCGGTGAGGTCATTGCCGCCCGCGCTGGCCGTCCGTGGGACGAGGTCGTTCGGGAGAACATCCTCGCACCGCTGGGGATGGACAACACCTATACCTCGGTTCCCGAGGCCCACGCGACCGGCCGCCTTGCAGCGGGATTCTCTGCACGGCGCGGCAGCCCGGAACGCGAGCGGTTGACGCTCTTCGATGTCGAAGGCATCGGCCCGGCCGCCGGTATGGCATCAAGCGCCAATGACCTGGCAGCCTTTGCCACCTGGCAGCTGCGTTTGCGTGCCGATGGCGGCGACCAGGTTTTAAAGGCCGCCACGCTTCGGGAGATGCAGCGGGTCCACTGGGTCGATCCCGATTGGGAAACAACCTGGGGGCTGGGTTTTTCGGTGGTCAAGCGGGATGACAAAACCTGGGTAAGACACGGGGGAGGGTGTCCGGGGTACTACACCGAGTTTGCTGTCTTGCCCAAGGAGGAACTCGGGATCGTTGTGTTGACCAATGCGATCGGATCGAACCACGCGCTCTACGCTCGCAAGGCGGCGGCGGTGCTCGCTCCAGCGGTCAAGGTCGCGAGCAAAGGTTCGGCGGATCAGCCGGAACCCAATCCCGAGTTCGACCGCTACGTCGGCGTCTACGACACCGTGTGGGGTCGGGAGGCTGTCGTGCGGTGGAAGGACGGCCTTGCCGCGGTGTGGTTGTCGAATCGGGCGATCGATCCTGAAGACTGGATTGCGCCGTTGAAACACGTCGAAGGCCATGTCTTCCGCAGGGTGAGGACCGACGATGACAGCCTCGGAGAGGAATGGGTCTTCGATGTTGGTGAGGACGGACAGGTCGAAACCGTCACCGTTCATAGCAATCCTGCGGTCAGAGTGCGGTAGGGAAGCTCGATTCCGCCGTGATGTTTCCGTGACAAGGCCGGGCAAATGAGGGGCTTCCTCAGACCGGCTGCGGCCACCCAGCCTCTGCCCGAAGAGAGGATCGGGTCGGCGTACAAGAAGCTGCGCATCCAGGTCTTTTCTGGGATCTTTGTCGGCTATGCCGGTTACTACCTGGTCAGGAAAAACTTCGCGCTGGCGATGCCTTACCTGATCGACGAGGGCTACAGCCGGACCGAGCTTGGGTTTGCGCTTTCAGGGGTGTCCATCGCCTACGGACTGAGCAAGCTGCTGATGGGTTCGGTATCGGACCGCAGCAATCCGAGGTTCTTCATGGCTCTGGGGCTCGGACTCTCAGCCTGCGTCATGTTTGTCTTCGGTTTTGCATTATTCGCCCTGTCCTCGGTGGCGGCGATGGCGGTGCTCTTGCTCCTCAACGGTTGGTTTCAGGGTATGGGTTGGCCGGCCAGCGGCCGGACGATGGTCCACTGGTTTTCGGTTGGCGAGCGAGGCATGAAGATGGCCATTTGGAACGTCGCGCACAACGTCGGTGGTGGTCTCGTTGGGCCCCTTTTCCTCGTCGGCCTGGCCCTGACCGGCGGCGACTGGCGAAGCGTTTTCTATCTGAATGCGGCATGCGCGGCGGCGATCGCCCTCTTCGTTCTGGTCACCGTCCGAGACACTCCGCAATCCGAAGGCCTCCCGCCGATCGAGGAGTTCAGGGACGACCGCGCCCCGCACTACGATCCGGAAACCGACGAACGGGAAATGACGACTCTCGAGATCTTCTTCACCCACGTCTTCGGCAACCGTCTGCTGTGGTACCTCGCGATCACAAATGTATTCGTCTACACGGTGCGCTACGGCGTTATCGACTGGGTTCCCACCTACCTCAAGGAGGCGAAGGGCTATTCGGTGGACACATCGAGTTGGGCGTACTTCATATACGAGTGGGCCGGGATCCCGGGCACCCTCGTTTGCGCCTGGTTGAGTGATCGCGTTTTCAAGGGCAAGAGGGGCCCGGCCAGCCTCGTCTTCATGATTCTGGTAACCGCTGCTGTGGGCGTGTACTGGATCAATCCGGCGGGTTACCCAGGCGTCGACATGGTCGCCCTGATGGCGATCGGTTTTTTGATCTACGGGCCGGTGATGCTGATCGGGCTGCACGCGCTCGATCTGGTTCCGAAGAAAGCTGCGGGTACGGCTGCCGGCCTCACCGGGCTTTTTGGGTATTTCGGCGGAGCGTTCGCGGCCAACATCGCGATCGGCGCCGCGGTCGACCACTTCGGATGGAACGGTGGCTTCTGGCTGTTGTTCGGAAGCTGTCTGATTTCGGTGGGCCTGTTCGCCCTGGTGTGGAGGTTGGAAGGCAGCCGTATCGCAGGGGAATAGTGCACCGCTGCAGGCTGGCGACGTCATTTGCTGTTATCCAACTACGGTTTATCCTGGTGGGGGAAGACGCCGCCCCGAGAGATAGACATCGATCAGTCGCATAAATCCAATTTATACAGTTAAATAATTCAAAATTGCTGAGAATCATCCCTCAGACCTCGTTTTGCATGTATTGGCGTCCCCTTTGGCGCAGATCACTGTTCAAGAATTGGCCGAAAAACCCACCGATCGTAATGTTGTTTGTAATCTCCGTCACATACATTCGATAACGAGATGAACAGATTTTGTGATCTACCGCACTCAACAACGAGAACTCCGGGGCACCCGGTATCCGCCCAGAGACTCGACTCCCGACCCACCGAAATATGCCGAACTAAGGTCGAAAAGAGGTCTGCCATGTCCAGTTATTTCAACAACTTCGGTCTTCTGATTCTGCTTGTTGCCGCGCTTGCGATCGCTTCGGGTTGCGCGAGCGCGCCGCCGGTCGACGAGCTCCAGGCGAGCTATATCGTGCAGGGGAAAGACGTAGCAACGGCCGCACAGGCGGTGACCTTTGTCGGCGGCGAAATCACCCACCAACTTGGCGTGATCCGCGCCGTCGGGGCCCGTTTGACGCCTTCTCAGACCGAAGAATTGCGTGCACTGGGCCTCACGGTCCATGACAACAGGAAGGTCGAGGCCTCGACCGTCAGCCTCTCGACCGCCGGCTCGACCGGTCTCTATGCAGATCAGGACACCTGGATCGACCAGGAAGATATTTACGACAACCGGGGCAACGACACGTCGCTGAAAATTGAAGGCGACGATGGTGATGAGGAAAACCGGGCAATGCTCCGCTTCGACCTGTCGGCGATACCTCAGGGTGCGACGATCGCCGAATCAAGAGCGTACGTCTGGTTGGAAGACAACAGTTCGTCGCAGATCAACGTATATCGGATCACCGAGCCGTGGACTGAAAGCGGCGCCAACTGGGCCAACAGTGCCAACGACCACTCATCGGTTGCGGTAGCCACTTTCTATCCAGTGGCGAAAGCAGGTTCAGGCTATGTCGGCTTCGATCTGACGGACCTGACCCAACAGTGGATCAACGGGTCGGCCGCCAACCACGGCGTCATGCTGGCATTTTCGGGGGAAAGTGGCAAAACAAAGATCACCGGCCGCACCGGAGACTCCTCCAAGGTCCCGTACATCAAGCTCGCCTACACCTATGCGCCATCCGTTTCCCATTCCGATCTGATCGAGGCTGACGTTCTTCATGGACAACAGATCAAGGGATCGGGAGTGACGGTGGCGGTCATCGATTCCGGTTTCTGGACCCACCCGGCGCTTCAGAAGACTTCCGATGGATCGTGGAAGCTGCTCGCGCAGTACGACGCCATCTTCGACCACGTCGATGCGACGGGTGAGGAGAGCCTTACGACCGACGGCAGCGGCCACGGCACCTTTGTCACCAGCGTTCTCGGCAGCTCGACCCAGGGTGCGGACGGCGTCTACCACGGTGTCGCACCCGACGCCGAGCTGGTCTCGATTCGGGCCTTTGACGACAACGGCCAGGGGACCTACCTCGATGTCATCCGCGCGATCGACTGGGCCTATCAGAACAAGGACACCTACGGCATCCGGGTCCTCAATTGCTCGTTCTCGGCGCCGCCGGTATCGCACTACTGGGAAGACCCCCTCAACCAGGCCGTCATGGCCGTGTGGGACGCGGGAATCGTGGTGGTGGCCTCGGCCGGCAACACCGGTCCGGACCCCTTCACCGTCGGCGTGCCCGGCAACGTCCCCTACATCATCACCGTCGGCGCGATGAGCGATTCCTACACCCCCGACAACCCCTATGACGACTATCTGGCCTCGTTCTCCTCGACCGGACCGACCCACGAGGGCTTCATCAAGCCGGATCTCGTTGCCCCCGGCGGCCACATCACCGCGCTGATGCCTCCGGATTCGCAGATCGCCAGCGATCACCCCGAGTTCCACGATGGTGGCGATTACTTCATCATGTCGGGCACCTCGCAGGCGGCTGCGGTCGTCTCGGGCGCCGTGGCACTGATGCTCGGCGAGGACCCCTCGCTGAGCCCCGATGACGTCAAGTGCCGCCTGATGTCGACCGCCGCACCGGCGATCGACGGCAACGGCGATCTCGTCTACAGCTTCCTCCAGCAGGGCACGGGCATGATCGATGTCGTCGCGGCGGTGACCAGCACGGCCACCGCCTGTGTCAACCAGGGCCTCGACATCGAGAAAGAGCTGCTCGACGTCGAGCACTACGCGGGCCCGGTCCGCCAGGACCCCGACACCGGCGAGTTCTTCGTCCTCAACGACGATGAAGGCCTCTTCGACTGGGACGGCACCTACACCTGGGAAGCCGCCTACATGTGGAACGACGCCTACTTCTGGAACGACGCGTATTTCTGGAATGACGCTTACTTCTGGAATGACGCCTACTTCTGGAATGACGCCTACTTCTGGAATGACGCTTTCTTCTGGAACGACGCCTTCTTCTGGAACGATGCCTATTTCTGGAATGACAACCTGACGGAGACGATGACCATCAACGTCTGGGTGCCGCAGGAGTAGTGGTATGAAATCGATACACCTTCCGCTCCCACTGTCTTTTATTGAGACAGATCCTTTTCTCGGGAGCTGGTTTTCTGTTGGCACGGTACTTGCGCTACCACCGACTGAGGGCAAAGACATTGGAAATCGGAGAAACAAATCATGAAAACCAAAAACATCCTCACGCTCGCAATTCTGACCATTGCAATCACAGCCGGGACGTTGCTTCTGCTTGACAGTCCAGCCGGCGAGCGGGTTTCCTCGGTGATCGTCCAGGGAGGTGACCTCGCCAGCGCTTCGAAGGCGGTTGAGTCCGTCGGCGGCGAGATCACCCACGAGCTGGGGATCATTCGTTCGGTTGCCGTGCTCGTGACGCCAAGCCAACGCGACCGGCTCGAGGGCATTCCCGGGCTGCGGATTCACGGCAACCAGTCGGT
>Ga0316197_10001013_pt1 | contig 19867 bp, 24 predicted proteins | sample OudBiesiAoxic_MG_FD_204939 | JGI IMG/M metagenome (GOLD analysis project Ga0316197, IMG submission 204939) | Coastal sediment microbial communities from Oude Bieten Haven, Netherlands - site A oxic | ecosystem: Environmental > Aquatic > Marine > Coastal > Sediment | place: Netherlands... | reverse complement strand
TGGTGCAATTCGTTCCCCTATCTTAAATAGACCCGCTCAAAACCAAGCGAGACTTGTATTCTGCTTTGACCACAGCAGCGTTTGCAAGGTGCACTAAACGAAGGCTCCCCGCCTGCGGTGCCATCTGTGGCGAACGCCGCGTTCCTTTCAGAACGGCGTATGACACGATGCAAACGCATTCGAAGTTCTTTGTTAGCAACAGTTTGGTCGAAGTCCGGCGGCCTCCATGTACCCTCCCAAAGGCATGAGTCGCCCACCACTATATCTGGACGTCCTTCAGGGCGGAACTGCTATATAGGGGATTTTCTTGAAAATACGCGATCTGTGTGAACGGACTGGCGCCTGCGCAAGAGCATGCTAGGTTCCAATGAACGGAAATGACGGGAAACAAAAAATGGCTTTGAAATACTTACACACTATGGTCCGTGTGCTGGATTTGGAAAAATCGATGGCGTTCTACGAACTTCTGGGGCTGAAGGAAACGCGGCGCTGGGACAGCGAAGGTGGGCGCTTTACGAACGTTTTCATGGCGGCACCGGGACAAGAGGAATGTCCACTCGAGTTGACCTACAACTGGGACGGTGACGAAGGCTTGCCAAGTGACAGCCGTCATTTCGGGCATCTCGCATATCGCGTAGATAATATCTACGACATGTGCCAGCACCTTATGGACAATGGTGTCACCATCAACAGACCGCCACGCGACGGCCATATGGCGTTCATACGGTCGCCGGACAACGTGTCAGTCGAGTTGCTGCAGGAGGGTGACGATCTTCCACCTGCTGAGCCTTGGGTAAGCATGGAGAACACAGGACATTGGTAAAAGCCGGTGTTTTTGCAGCGGGCCTCGTCGCCTGGTCTTCAGCGGTATCCGCTGCAGAATGCCGGTTGGCCTTGTTGCTGGCAATTGATGTTTCAAGTTCGGTTGACGCGGCAGAAGACACATTACAGCGCAACGGAATCGTCGCGGCTCTTATCGCACCCGAAGTGCAGGCCGCGTTTTTTGCCACAGAGCATCCCGTTGCCCTGGCAGTGTATGAGTGGTCCGGTCGGTACAATCAGGAGGTTCTGCTTGACTGGACGCTGATCGACAGTCGGGAAAAATTGGTGTCCGCAGCGGAAACGCTTGCCGCAAGCAAACGCAGCCACAACGACTTTCCGACAGCGATGGGGTACGCGTTAGGGTACGGTGCGGGAATGTTGGAGCGGGCACCAACCTGTTTGGAACAGACTTTGGATATGGCAGGCGACGGGCAAAACAACGAAGGCTTTGGCCCCGCGCAGGCTTATGCTGAATTTCCCTTTCGCGGGGTCACGGTCAATGGGCTGGTGGTGAATGGCGCGGATTTCGAAGGGGAAACTGGCCTGATTGCTTTTTACAAAGGACAGGTTATCCGTGGACCCGGTGCCTTTGTCGAGATCGCGGATGGCTTTGATGACTATGAACGTGCGATGCGGCGCAAACTGGAACGAGAACTAACCCCACCGGTAATCGGGACGCTGCTGGAACCGGCAGACGCGCGCGGCTTGTGAAGGCCTGCGCACGCATGGTTGCAACTGTTGCGGTCTGCCTCCTGCCCGCTTTTTCACTAGCCGACTGCAGACAAGCTCTGGCGCTTGGCCTTGATGTATCCGGCTCGGTCGATCTGAAAGAATACCGCCTGCAACTGGACGGTCTTGTCAGCGCCTTGAACGACCCTGACGTTGTGCACAAACTTATGGCGATGCCCGAAGCACCTGTCGCGTTGTTGGTCTATGAATGGAGCGGGCCCGAAGATCAGGTTGTTTTGACACCATGGACGAAAATAACAGATCGTCAGGCACTCACTGAGCTAAGCACCCTGCTGGCAACAGCCGAACGACGCGCTTCTACACCTGGTACGGCCTTGGGTCAGGCCATGCAATTCGGCGCAGCCCAACTCGCCCTGCAGCCGGACTGTTGGAAACGCACCCTGGATATTTCGGGGGACGGAAAGTCAAATCTGGGCCCGCGCCCTCGCGATGTCAAAGCGGGCATCGCCGCACAACAGATTACCGTCAATGCATTGGCCATCGGAGCGGATGCACCTGCAACCGGCGACCAGAGGCAGGTCGAAATTGGCGAGCTTTCGTCTTATTTCCGGGCCGAAGTCATCACAGGCCCGGATGCTTTTGTTCAAACCGCACTTGGTTTTGAAGACTATGCAAACGCGATGGCGCTAAAGTTGAAACGCGAGTTGGAAGGCCTCGTCATAGGTCGGCTTCAATAGATATAACGAATTTGATCAGTCCAATACCGTTCCATTCGTTTGAGAGAGCGCGTGATATCGTCAATGCCCTCCGGCCCTAGAACGCCTTTATGTTGCAACCCGTCCGCGTGGCGCGAGAAAAGTTCCGCCACCACATTGCGGATTTTGCAACCTTTATCCGTAAGTTTCACCCGCACCGACCTGCGGTCAATCTCGCAGCGCTGATGGTGCATATACCCCATCTCGACCAATTTCTTCAGATTGTAGCTAACATTGCTACCTTGATAGTAGCCACGGCTTTTAAGCTCGCCTGCTGTCACCTCGTTGTCGCCGATGTTAAAGAGTAAAAGCGCCTGTACTGCGTTTATCTCCAGAACGCCGACACGCTCGAATTCGTCTTTTATGACGTCAAGCAACAGCCTGTGCAGCCGCTCGACCAGAGACAATGCTTCAAGGTAGTTGATCATGAACCCCTGATTTTTGGGGGATGGAACACTATCCGACTTGATGGGATCCAGAATACTCATACACACGCTCCGACGTTACTCATTGCGGTGGAACCTGCGCTGGAAAGCCCAATATTTCGTTAAAAAGCTGAAAAAATCTGCGCAGTTCTAGGAATAGAGCCGCGTTTCAGGCAGGTCTGAGATGATTGCCTCGATCAGCTGTGCGTAGTCGTCAGGTGGCGCTTCTTGCCGCGTAACCCATTGATAAAGATCATGATCATTCTCGCTCAGCATTGTGTCGTAGGTCGTCAGCTCCGCATCATCCATACCGTTTAAACGCGCTTCGGCAAACCGCTGCAGGATCAAGTCCATTTCCTTGATCCCGCGCCGCATCGAACGCATTTTAAGTCGCTTTATGCGATGTTCATGCTGCTCTGCCATCAGCTTCTTCCTTTAGTGCAGTCCGCAATTTCTTCTCCAGCCGGCCCATTTGTTCAACACGGGCAAGCATATCTGTTCGTAGTTCGCGCAGCTCGTTCAGAACCTCAGACGCGGATGATGGCAAGGCGGCCTCTTCCAGAGGCGCATCCAGCCCTTCGCCCTGCCCGTTGATCAGCCACATCATGGAAACATTCAAAAGACCCGCCATCATCGACAAGCGGTTGGCACGCGGCTCGCTCAGGTCGTCTTCCCATGAGCGCAACGTCGCAACCCGAACACCCAAACGTCGGGCAAGTTCCGCTTGGGTCATATCCGCTGTCTCACGTGCAGCGGCCAGCCGATCACCAAAAGTCGCTGTTTCCGGCCCATACCAGTCTTTAATATCGTCCATCCCGCACTCTCCTTCGCGCTATCGCGCTTGATCGGGGGCTCGACGCCCCCTATGAACGCCTGAGTTATACCAACCCGAGGCTCCCATGAATTTCCTGTCTACGACACTCGCACGCGTCAAACCGTCCCCGACTATTGCTGTGACCACGAAAGCAGGCGAGCTGAAAGCTGCCGGCCGCGATGTCATCGGTTTGGGCGCCGGCGAACCTGATTTCGACACACCGCAAAACATTAAAGATGCGGCCATCGACGCAATCCGCTCCGGCAAGACAAAGTATACCCCAGTTGACGGCATACCGGAACTCAAACAGGCAATCTGCGACAAATTACAGCGCGACAATCACCTGCAGTACACCCCAGCACAGGTGAGCGTGGGTACAGGCGGCAAGCAAATCCTGTATAACGCCCTGATGGCCACGCTTAATCCGGGCGATGAGGTAGTCATCCCAGCCCCCTACTGGGTCAGCTATCCCGATATGGTATTGCTGGCAGGAGGCGAACCGGTGATCGCCCCAGCCACTTTGGAACAAGATTTTAAACTTTCGCCGGAAGGGCTTGAGGCGGCCATCACCCCCAAGACGAAATGGCTGATCTTTAACTCGCCCAGTAATCCGACAGGTGCAGGCTACAGCCGTGCAGAGCTTAAGGGGCTGACGGATGTTTTGATGCGCCATCCGCATGTCTGGGTGATGACGGATGATATGTACGAACATCTGGCCTATGACGATTTTACCTTCTGCACTCCTGCAGAAATAGAGCCGGGCTTGTATGACCGCACACTTACCGTCAACGGTGTTAGCAAAGCCTACGCCATGACAGGCTGGCGGATTGGCTATGCCGCAGGTCCCGAGCACTTGATCGCAGCGATGCGCAAAATCCAGTCGCAAAGCACATCCAATCCATGTTCCGTATCGCAATGGGCCGCGGTCGAGGCATTGAACGGCACGCAAGACTATATCGCGACAAACAACGAAAAGTTCGTGCGCCGCCGCAATTTGGTGGTGTCAATGCTCAACGAGATAGATGGCGTTGTCTGCCCCAATCCCGAAGGCGCGTTCTACGTCTACCCGTCCATTGCCGGTCTGATCGGCAGAACATCACCTGCAGGCGCCCTGATCGACACGGATGAAGCTTTTGCCACGGCACTTCTGGAAGAAACCGGCGTGGCGGTTGTTTTTGGTGCAGCCTTTGGACTAAGCCCGAATTTCCGCGTCAGCTACGCGACCTCGGACGAACAATTGAAAGAAGCTTGCACACGCATACAGGATTTTTGCGCCAAATTAAGCTAGCGGGGGCCTATGACCGAACTGCCAGAATACTATTTCCGGGTCCGTGAGAACGGCGCTATGGTTTTCCGTGTAGACACAGAAAACCGGCAACGGCGTATCGAAATGGATCAGATCGCGGTGATCAACATCCGCAACGGAGAGGTCAAACCACATGGCGGGCGCGACCTGTCCAGCGAAGACATGGCCGAGATCGACGCATGGATGGCTGAACGCCGCGAGCTGCTGGCAACACGTGCGATAGACGATATTCTGCGCACGGTTGACCACCTCAATCTCACAACCCAATGGGCGCAATCAAAGGCGTCCGAGGACGAGCTTGAAGAGGTCACAGATGCACTGCTGTTTGCCATGCACGACCTGCGATCAGTGCTCGTGCGCAAAAAAGCCGATCGCCTGATGGGTAAATCTTAGGTGTTGAACAGGAAATGCAACACGTCGCCATCTTTGACGATGTAGCTTTTCCCCTCAGCCCGCATTTTGCCCGCCTCTTTCGCGGGCTGTTCCCCGCCAAGCTTTACAAAATCGTCATAAGCAATTGTTTCGGCACGGATGAACCCTTTTTCGAAATCACCGTGGATGACGCCTGCCGCTTTAGGCGCAGAGGTACCGGTTTTGATCGTCCATGCGCGCGCTTCTTTCGGGCCAACCGTGAAATAGGTTTCCAGATGCAAAAGCTCGTATCCGGCGCGGATTAGTCGGTCGAGACCTGCCTCGCTCAGCCCCATTTCTTCCAGAAACATTTCCGCTTCGTCGTCTTCAAGCTGGCTGATCTCTTCTTCGATCTGGGCCGAGATAATAACATGTGAATTACCCTGTTCCGCCGCCATTTGCGCCACTTTGGCCGAATGCTCGTTGCCGTCGGCGGCCTCTGCCTCGCCCACGTTACAAACGTAAAGCACAGGCTTTGTGGTCAGCAATTGCAGCATTTTCCACGCTTTGGCGTCTTCCTCGTCAACCTCGACGACCCGCGCGGGATTACCATCCTCGAGCGCTTTCTTCGCCATTTCCATCAGCCGTTGTTGCTGGACGGCTTCCTTATCGCCGCCACGGACTTTGCGGATGATGTTTTGCAATCTTTTTTCAATGCTTTCCAGATCGGCCAGCATAAGCTCTGTATCGATTGTCTCGGCATCCGCGACAGGGTCTACGCGCCCCTCTACGTGGGTGACATCGCCGTCTTCAAAACACCGCAACACATGGGCGATGGCATCGACTTCGCGAATGTTAGCAAGAAACTGATTGCCCAGTCCTTCGCCCTTGGACGCGCCTTTTACCAGACCTGCGATATCCACAAAGGTCATGCGTGTCGGGATCACCTGCTTGGACGCGGCAATACCAGCCAGTTTATCGAGCCGCGCATCAGGTACGGCGACTTCGCCGACGTTGGGCTCGATTGTACAAAATGGAAAATTTGCCGCTTGTGCGGCGGCCGTGCGCGTCAGCGCGTTGAAAAGTGTGGACTTGCCGACATTCGGCAGACCCACGATACCCATCTTGAAACCCATGGCAGCGTCCCTTTTTAGCTGGCGCTTCTCCTATGGCTGTTCAGACCAGAACACAAGGTCTCACGCGTTACATCCGCTGTCGCCGATCCTCGCGGGCGTGAAAGATCAGCGCCCAAGCCAGCAGAATAAACATCGGATGGGTCAGACCACCTGAAAAGATAAGTGCGGGTATCCAGAGCAAAAAGACGATGATCCCCAGTATGGGGCGCCCGGTAAGCACGATGGACAGCGGCGGCAACAGGATTGCGAGTATATAGTTCATGACGTCAATATGGGGGCTTTTCGTCCGGATAGGAGGGGGAATAGGGCCAAAAAGTCCCCCCTTGCCCCAGACATACCGGCTGACGCGTTTGGTGCATTGATTTCCGGCGTCAATTTGGGCATGTGGGTCCAGATTCCCCAAGAGGTGCCAGCATGACCCGTATCGATGATAAATTCGCCGCCCTTGCCCAAGAAGGCAAAAAAGCTTTCGTTGCGTATATTATGGCCGGCGATCCAGATTTCGATACATCGCTCGAGGTGGTCAAGGGTCTGCCGGCGGCCGGTGTCGACGTCATCGAGCTGGGGTTGCCCTTCACGGACCCGATGGCGGACGGCCCGACGATCCAGTTGGCCGGTCAACGCGCGTTGGAAGGCGGCATGACGCTGAACAAAACATTAGAGATGGCACGCAAGTTTCGCGAAGGCGACCAGACCACGCCCATCGTCATGATGGGCTATTACAACCCGATCTACAGCCACGGCGTTGAAAGCTTTTTGAAAGAGGCAAAAGAGGCTGGCATCGATGGACTTATCATTGTCGATCTGCCACCCGAAGAAGACAGCGAGCTTTGCCTGCCCGCGCAAGCGGCAGGTCTGAACTTTATCCGTCTTGCGACACCGACGACAGACGATAAACGCTTGCCCCGCGTCGTGCAAAATACATCCGGTTTCGTATATTATGTGTCGATCACCGGCATTACCGGCTCTGCCGAAGCGCAGGCCGAAGATGTAAGCCCCGAAGTGGCACGCATAAAAGCCGCGAGCGGTCTACCCGTCATCGTGGGGTTTGGCGTAAACACTCCTGAAAAGTCACGCGCCATTGCCGAGGTTGCAGACGGCGTTGTGGTAGGTTCTGCCATTGTGAGCCGGATTGCCAAGGGCGACAGTGTCCCAGATGTGCTGGCGTTTGTGAAATCGCTGTCAGACGGTGCCCATTCAGCCTGAACGAACGGGCGCACGGTTCTGGTCGTCATCCAGAAAGATGCGCAACTCACGTAGAACGGGGATGATCTGCGCCAGCGCTTGGATGTCCAGCGCCGCCGCGATCCGGTCAAAATCAGGGCCGAGCGCTGCAATTGTCTGATCGCGCAACACGCGTCCCGACGGCATAAGATACACGAGCTTGGAGCGACCGTCATCGGGGTTCGGGCGCATTTCAATCAAGCCCTGCCCCTCCAGCCCTTTAAGGGTGTGCGTCAGCGTAGTTTTCGGAACTTGAAACGCGCGCGCCATATCTATCGGCGCGCGGCCGTCGCCCAGCCGGACCAAGTGGTTCAACACCGTAAAATGCGGGGCAATAAGACCTTTTGGCAGCCGCGCTTCAAGTGATGCGCGGCTGAGTTGTTCAATGATGCCGATCTCGTTGAAAAGCCCGAAGAGAGGGGCATGTTTGTGGTCAGGCATTCAGCAGTTTTGACTCCAGTGGCCAGCGGGGGCTGGCGGGAACATCGGGGCCGTAGCCCAGTCGGCACCACATTTGCACGGTGCCGCCCTCGGGCGCCAGTGTTTCGTGCAAGCCATCATAAATCGCCGCCATCTCGGGGTATTCCTGCAAACCTTGACTTAAGGGTTGCAAGCCCACGCCTTCTGCGGTCGCCGCGAGGTTGATGCGCACCCAGTCCTGACCTGCGCGAATTTGCTCTTCCCGGCTGTTGCCCGAAGTGACTTGCCATAGATGTGCAACTGCCGTCATCACATTTGCCAGCACCATCGACTCTCCGGATTTATAGCTCATGCTGTCGCGATCAAGGGCCGCTTGGCGCGAGAAAAGGCCGGTCATATGCAGAGTTTCAAACAATGGCCCTGCAAGGTCGATACCGTCGGGATTGGCATCCACTTCCCTATGTCCGATGCGAAACAGATCAACGCTTTCCTTGTAGGTTCGGTCATTGTGGAATTCGATCAGGAAGGCTTCGGCGGACAGATCGCACATTGCTGCAACCTCATCGACATCGTCTGTCACACCGATCCGGGAGCCGTGGATCGCGACGGTCGCGATGCGTTCAAGAGCATCGCGCGGTACGCGGCGTTCGGTGTCGTAAGGCTCTTTCAGGGTACGGCGGAAAGGGACCTGCTGGAAAAGCGGATCTTTGGCTGCGGTGGTTGGCGCAAAACGGCACAGCGCGACCGGTCTTGCATCCAAAGCGGCCGCATCAGAGCCTTCGGGAAACAAATCAAACGCGACGTGCAGCCCGTCTTCTAACGCGGCAAGCCGCATCACCTCTAGAAAGCAGCCCAGACCGATGATGATCTGACGGCCGAACGGGTCCGTGTGCGGCAGCAATTTTTCCGTGTCCACATAGAGAACGGCGCGGTCGGGCTCGGACAGATCGACCAGCCATGGTTGCCGGTTATGCGGATTCGGCGCCAGCAGCGCATAGCTGAGTGCGCGCATACGTGGATCATCATAGTCGCCCGCGTCGTTCCATGGCGCAAAAGCTGTTTTGGGGCGCCGAGTCACCGCCAAAGCAGCGCCAGATGCTGCGGCGAACACCACGCCACCGCCAATAAGTGCAATCGATTTACGTCGTGAGAGTGCCATTGAGCATCCTTTCATATTGTTCGATATCGCACTATATGGTGCGATATCGAACAATACAAGTATGATCTTGTTTCTCAGATTGCGCTCGCGTCGCGGTATTGGTAGTCGAAAGCAGTCGCGTAACAGGAGAGCTAAATGCCGGTCATTACCAACATTCAGGACCTCAAGGACCTGCACGAACGCCGCGTGCCGCGTATGTTTTACGACTACGCCGAATCCGGTAGCTGGTCCGAGCAGACTTTCCGCGAAAACGTGACGGATTTTCAAAAAATCCGTCTGCGCCAGAAAGTTGCCGTCGACATGACGGGGCGCAGCACGGCAAGCCAGATGATCGGTGAAAAAGTGTCGATGCCCGTGGCGCTGTCGCCAATCGGGATCGCAGGCATGCAACATGCAGACGGCGAGATGAAAGCAGCACGGGCGGCGGAGAAATTCGGCGTTCCCTTTACGCTCAGCACGATGTCGATCAACTCTATCGAAGATGTGGCCGGATTTACCACGCGCCCCTTCTGGTTCCAGCTTTACATGATGCGCGATACCGACTTCGTAAGCCGGTTGATCCAGCGGGCCAAGGATGCGGGTTGCTCTGCACTTGTGATTACGCTGGATTTGCAAATCCTGGGGCAGCGGCACAAAGACATCAAAAACGGGTTGTCAACGCCGCCAAAACTGACCCCCAAGACCATTGCTAATCTTGCGACGAAATGGGCATGGGGCATCGAAATGCTAAGCGCCAAGCGACGTGAATTTGGCAATATCATCGGCCATATTGACGGCATTTCCGATCCCCGTTCGCTGAGCACGTGGGCTGCAGAAAGCTTTGACCCCTCACTTGACTGGAACAAGGTCGCAAAGATCAAGGAAGAATGGGGCGGCAAGGTTATCATCAAGGGCATTCTTGACGAAGACGACGCACGCATGGCTGCCAAGGCCGGTGCGGATGCCATCATCGTTTCCAACCACGGCGGCCGCCAACTGGATGGCGCGCTGTCTTCGATCCGTATACTGCGGCCCATTGTGGATGCGGTCGGGGATCAGGTCGAAGTGCACATGGATGGCGGCATCCGGTCGGGTCAGGACGTTCTGAAAGCCATCGCAATGGGCGCCAAAGGCACCTATATCGGCCGCGCCTTCCTGCATGGCCTTGGCGCGATGGGACAGCAAGGCGTCACAAAAGCGTTGGAGATTATTCACAAAGAGCTCGACACAACCATGGCGTTGTGCGGCGAAACCCAAATAACCAAGCTTGGGCGCCACAATCTTCTGATCCCCGAGGATTTCGAAGGGCGTTGGCAGAAGACATAACGCACGATACGCTGGCCCCATGCTGATTTTCCCCGATAGCAACCTGACCTACCTCGCAGTGCCCAAAACCGGCTCGACTGCGGTTGAGATGGCCCTGCGCCCCCGTGCCGAAATTGTCTTTGCCAAACGGCGCAAACACATGAACGCGCAACGCTACCAGTCCAAGGTTGCCCCCTTTCTGGCCAAGACATTCGGGATCGAAACCGAAACCGTCGCTGTCATGCGCGATCCTGTGGACCAGATCAGAAGCTGGTATAAGTACCGCCAACGCAGCGAAGTATCGGGACAAGCCCGGTCAACCGGTGCCATGACCTTTGACGACTTTGTTATGGCCGTCACGGCGGACGAGCTACCAGATTATGCAAATATCGGCAGTCAGCACAATTTCCTGACCAATCGAAAAGGTTGCGTTAAAGTCGATCACCTTTTTGCTTATGAAAACCAGCCAGCGTTTCTGGCTTTTTTATCCGAACGTCTCAGGTTTCAGGTGGTCTTGAAACAAAAGAATGTATCCCCCCCGATCGACGCACCACTGTCCGAAGCGGCCTTGAAGGTGCTTAAGGCAGCACGGCCCGAGGAATTCGAACTTTACGCGCAGCTTATGGCTGCGGGCGGTCGACTGGATTTCCGCGTTTAGGATGCGCATTGGCGCTCCGGCCCAGCGCCGGAAGCAACAGCAGCGCCGTGGCCACCATAATGGCTGCCACCAAAATGAAGCCCGCGCGCAAACCAAAGAACTCCGACGTGAACCCCATCAGAGGTGGACCCAGAAAAAATGCGCCATACCCCAGCACTGACACACGGCTGATCGCTGCGAGACGCGCGTCTGGCGGCACGACCCGCCCCACCAAAGCGAGGGTCAGCGGTGCAATGACGGAGACACCCAAACCGGCAAGTCCAAACCCAAGGTAGGCGACGGACAGACCAGGTGCGATGCCGGCGAGAACGAGGCCGAACGCGGCCAAAAGGCACGCGGCGACCATTAGTGTCATCTCTGAGATGCGGTGCGCGACCACATGGCCCATCAGTCTGCCAATCCCCATGGTCAACCCAAGGATCGCAGGCCCCATAGCACCCTGTGCCGCTCCGCCCCCCAGCGTGCGTTCCAAATGCAGCGCAGACCATCCTTCAGCAGAAGCCTCCATCAGAAAGGCGACCATCACGACCAACCCAGCCAGCGTGACAAAGATGAACGACAAACCTTCGCTTGCGGGCAGGTCGGCAAGGATACTTTTAGGTTGGCGTGCCTCCAGCGAGAAAATCGCCAAAGCAAGTATCACGCAGCCCAAAACCGCGAAGATTTCGAAAGGACTCCACCCCAATTCTCGCAAGCCCCCGGTCGTCAAAGCAGCTCCCGCATATGCAAACGAATAAAGCGCGTGATTGAGGTTCATCAATTTGCGCGCAGTGCGCTCTTCGATCTCTGATATCCGCACGTTGACCAGCACATCCACCACACCGGACCCCGCAGAGGCGAGTATCATCCCCAAAGTAAACGCAATGACACCCGGTGCCGCACCGATGCTGAGCATGCCAATTCCGACCAGGCAAGCCGCGAATGGCATAGCCCAGCGACCGGCTAAGCTGTTCGCCATAGGTGCCAGCCACATCGCGGCCAGCGCCCCCACAGAACCAATCAGGATTGCCGCGCCCAATACCGCGTCGGACGCACCGATGCCTGCCTTGATCATCGGCATCTGCGCAAAGCACGTGGCCCACGCGCAACCAATCACCAGAAAGCCCGCCAGCGGTTTGCGAGACAGTTTTATGTCATTTAAAAGAGCCATGAAAGATGCGTGACACGGGCCTTGCTCCCCCACAAGAGCGCCCGGACGAAAAAGCACTTTCCATGACAGCCAATCCGGTCTATACGCGCGGCTTCACGTGGGGCTACAGCCTTGGAGGAGCCCCACCCTTACATATTGGAGAGTATCAATGGCTGGAGAAATTCCGGATCTTGTCGCTCAGGAACGGACGGGGACAGGCAAGGGCGCCGCTCGTCAGGCACGTCGCAACGGCATGGTTCCTGGTATCGTTTTTGGTGGTGATGTTGACCCGTTGCCGATCAACATCCCGTTCAACGTCCTGATCAAAAAGTTGCGCGCCGGTCGGTTTAAATCGACCCTGTTCAACATGCAGGTTGAAGGCCACGAAGACGTCCGCGTCATTTGCCGCGACGTCCAGCGCCACATTGTCAAAGACCTGCCGACACACATCGATTTCATGCGCCTCAAGCGCACTACAAAGATCAACCTCTTTATTGCGGTTGAAGTGGAAGGCGAAGATGTAGCGCCCGGCCTGAAAAAAGGTGGCGTTCTGACGCTGATCCGTCCGGAAGTCGAATTGATCGTGACCGCGGGCGATATCCCCGATCACATCACAATCGACATCTCAGAGATGGAAATTGGTGATAACATCACGATTTCTTCGGTTACTCTGCCCGAAGGTGCAAAGCCGACAATCGACCGCGACTTTGTGATCGCACAGCTGTCCGCGCCTGCGGGTCTCACATCTGCTGATGACGAAGATGAAGATGGCGAAGCGGAAGAAGTCGAAGCCACAGATGCTGAAGACACAGAAGAATAAGTCAGACCACAGTCTGATGTGTGATACGGGGCCCTTAGCGGCCCCGTATTTCGTTTCCTGCAAGCCTCGGTTATGTTGCGGCGCAACACATGTAGCGGAGCAACGGGCATGAAACTGATTGTGGGGCTGGGAAATCCGGGGCCTAAATACGAGGGGCACCGGCACAACATCGGCTTTATGGCGCTGGATCAGATCGCCCGGGATCACGGGTTTGGGCCATGGCGCGGCAAACACCAAGGCAGTGTCAGCGAAGGCCGGTTCGGTTCGGACCGTGCAGTCCTTCTCAAACCGGAAACATTCATGAACAACTCCGGCCAAGCCGTGCAGGCAGCAATGCGGTTTTACAAGATCGACCCCGCAGACGTCATCGTCTTTCATGACGAAATCGACCTCGCCCCCGGCAAGGTGAAGTATAAAACCGGTGGCGGCCATGCCGGTCATAACGGATTACGATCCATTCATGCCCACATCGGCCCCGACTACGCGCGTGTGCGGTTGGGCGTCGGGCATCCCGGGCACAAAGACCGCGTGCCCTCTTATGTACTCCACGACTTTTCCAAAGCGGATCACGACTGGTTGGACGATGTCCTGCGCGGGGTCAGTGACGGCGCCCCCTTTCTTGCAACAGGGGATGCCGCCAAGTTCAGCAATGCTGTAGCGATGCGTGTAGCACCACCACGGTCCGGCACGGGCCAAAAAGGTCCCAATCAAGCCGCGAAATCCCAGCAAGGTACGCCGCAAAAAGCCGCGCCCTCACCAACAGAGCAGCCAAGTGACAACGACAACCGCTCGACGCTGCAAAAACTCGTAGACCGGTTCAAATGACACTGTCTGAGGCCTTTGCCGATCAATCCATCAGTTGCACCCGCCTTGGGTCGCCTTTTATGGGGCAATTGTTCGCCATTCTGGCTGAGCACTGGCCAAAAGGCAGCAAACTCGACGCGCGTTTCGCAACGTTTGAGGGTGACATTGGCCCGGCGGGTGCCTCTCTGCCCTTGCGGCTGGCTGGCGGCTTGCATGCCTTGGTGTTAAGCGGTCGCGCGCCCGAACTGGCGGCGGTCTACCCCCCCAATGCGGTACAGAACGACAAGATGCGCGTCGCCTTGCTGACCGCCTTGGACACCCATGAAGTTTTTCTGCTCGACTGGGTCAAAAGCGCCCCGCAAACCAACGAAGTTCGGCGATCTGCAGCACTTATGGCGGGGGCGGCTGTCCTCAAAACATACTTTGACAGCCCCGTCTGGCTGTCAGAGCTTGGTGCAAGCGGTGGTTTGAACATGATGTGGGATCACTTTGCTCTGGATCTTGTGGGGGGGCGCATGGGCCCTTGCGATGCGGTGTTGACCCTCGCGCCCGACTGGGAAGGGCCGATGCCCCCTCTCGCGCTGCCCGAAATACTCTCGCGCGCTGGCGTTGACCTGAACCCCCTTAATCCCCGGGTTCCTGCGGATCTGTTGCGGATGACCGCATTTTTGTGGCCCGATCAGCCAGAGCGTCTGGCGCTGACACGTGCGGCAGCCGCTGTCATGGACGCCGAATTATCACAAGGGGACGCCATTGACTGGCTTGCAAATCGCCTGAATGAAGCACCGGCGGGCTGCGTACATCTTATTCAGCACACTGTCGCGTGGCAGTATTTTCCGCAAGACGCCCAGTGCAGGGGTCTCGAACTGATTGAAAAAGCCGGAGCCGCCGCGACGTCTGATAAACCCCTAGCTTGGCTTTCACTGGAAACGGATGGCGATACCAAGGGTGCCGTTGGTGCCGCGTTAACGCTCAGGCTTTGGCCCGGCGATATTACACTGAATTTGGGGCGTGCCGACTTTCACGGGCGCTGGGTTAGGTGGGCGGGCTTGCCGTGATGCGCCGCATCGTAAAATGGGTCCGACGCCTTCTTTTGATGCTTGTACTGGCGGCGGTGGTCGTAGGCCTGTGGAAACGCGAAGAACTCGAACGTCTTATGGTGGTTAATACGATCTTTGACGCAGATAAAATCGTGGCGAATTTCAGCAATATGGACGCGGCGTTTCTGCATATCGCTCTACCAGCAGGAGCCGCCCCGTCACCGCTGCCGCAAGGGGCACCTCTTACCCTCCCCGCCGGTATGGCCGAGTGGATGGAGGCGCGCCGCGTGACCTCGATGGTTGTTTTGAAAGACGGCAACCTTGTGCATGAAAACTACGCTTTAGGCACCGGCCCACAAGACCGGCGGATCGGTTGGTCACTGGCAAAAAGCTTTATCTCGGCGCTGACCGGTGTCGTCGTGGCCGATGGGGCCATCGCATCGCTGGACGATCCGGTTACTCTCTATGTTCCACGGCTTGAGGGTAGTGCCTATGACGGCGCGTCGGTGCGGGACGTCCTTTTGATGTCCACCGGCGTGACATTCGATGAGGACTACGACGACTATTATTCCGACATCAACCGCATGGGCCGCGTGTTGGCTTTGGGTGGCCTGATGGACAATTTCGCAAGTGCGCTCACCGAAACTTTCGCCACGCCCGGCACGGATTGGCAGTACGTGTCTATAGATACGCATGTGCTTGGCATGGTCATTCGCGGCGCCACTGGTCGGTCGGTTGCCGATCTGATGGGCGAAAAAATCACTGCGCCGCTCGGGCTTGAAGCAGCGCCCTACTATTTGACGGACGGTGCCGGTGTAGCCTTTGCCCTGGGCGGGTTGAATATGACAACGCGGGACTATGCGCGCTTTGGACAGATGATGGCCCAACGCGGCCGCTGGCAGGGGCGGCAAGTGGTGCCCCAAGATTGGGTTCTGACCTCGACCACTGCGTCAGCGCCCACCACGCCGGATGAATACGGTTACGGCTTTCAGTGGTGGATGCCACGTGATGCCCGCTCGCGCGAATACATGGGCCGTGGTATTTACGGACAGTACCTCTATATCAACGAGACAACCAACGTCGTTATCGCGCTGACTGCGGCGGACCCCGCATTCCGCCAAGGACGCATACAACGCGAGAACATAGCATGGTTTCGTGCAATCGCGGATAAAGAGTGAAGGAAAACCGATGGAAAAAGATCCAAGTATCAATGCTTTAGGAACCCCGCTTTCCGTGTGCGGCACGGATCCCGTAACCGGTTTCTTTCGGGACGGGTCATGCAACACCTGTGCTGCCGATCAAGGCAGCCATACCGTCTGCGCCGTCATGACGGATGAATTCCTCGCTTTTTCGAAATATGTGGGCAACGACCTGAGCACCCCGCGCCCCGAATTCGGATTTGCGGGGCTTAAAGCGGGCGATCACTGGTGTCTGTGTGCCAGCCGGTTTTTACAGGCCCATGACGACGGCTGTGCCCCACAAGTAAGCTTGGATGCAACGCATCAGCGCGCACTTGAGATCGTGCCAATCGAAGTATTGCGGCAACATTCTAACCGGCCTGTGTAATTGCACCGGCACACCTGAAAAGCCCGCCTCACCCGGCAGGCTTTTCTTGTGTGCTGCGCAGTCCATCAGCTCTGTTTGTTGATGGCATCCCGGATTTCCATGAGGATATCCAACTCGGTCGGACCGGCCGGCTCTTCGGGTTTTTCCTCTGCAGGCGCTTCCGCCGCTTCCTTGATCCGGTTGACCATCTTGACCAGCATAAAGACGACAAACGCCACGATCATAAAGTTGATGATTGCCATGACGAATTTGCCTACCGCAAAAACCGGCACGCCAGCCTCGGTGGCGGCTTCAATAGAGGGGAAGGTTTCTTCGCCCAATACATAGAACCATCCGGAAAAGTCGATACCGCCCGTGAACAGAGCGATGATCGGGTTGATCAGATCGCCAACCAGCGAAGTCACAATCGCGGTAAATGCTGCGCCGATGATAATACCAACGGCCATATCCATCACATTGCCTTTGGCAATGAAGTTTTTAAATTCGTTTAGCACTGAGCTGTCCCACCTTTGAGTTATTGAGCGGCCCATATATGGCCGCGACCAAGAAGTACCTGTGACATTCGCCGCAATCGATCGCGCCGGAAAGGGGGAAACCATGCGGATATTTTTCACAATTGGCAAAAAGCAGGCAGCTTGGGTAGCCATAACCACCAGTTATGAACCACGACGCGGCCCCCTTGGCATCGCGCCAGCGATGTTCAGAGGCCGCAAAGACCTATGCAGATCCGTGCTGTAAGCGGGTGAGGACCGCTCAAAGCGGTTTCACAGGGGGCCGGACTAAGTGTCTGTCAGGCGAATTCGCCCATCTCAAACCCCAGTGCACGGGCTACAGTAAAGATGTCTTTGTCGCCGCGACCACACATATTCATGCAGATGATATGATCTTTAGGTAAGTCAGGTGCGATCTTCACGACATGCGCCAACGCGTGGCTTGGCTCAAGCGCCGGAATGATGCCTTCAAGCTCGCAGCACAGCTGAAACGCTGCCAGCGCTTCTTTGTCGGTGATCGATACATATTGAGCGCGGCCGATGTCATGCAGCCATGCATGTTCGGGTCCGATACCAGGATAATCAAGGCCCGCAGAAATTGAGAACCCTTCAAGGATTTGCCCGTCATCATCCTGCAGAAGATACGTGCGGTTTCCATGCAAAACACCCGGACGTCCGCCGGTGAGTGATGCGCAGTGTTCCATCTTTTCGTTGACGCCCTTGCCGCCGGCTTCGACACCGATGATGCCAACCTCTTTGTCGTCGAGGAACGGGTAAAACAAACCCATCGCGTTGGACCCCCCGCCGATTGCCGCAATCAAAGTGTCAGGGAAACGCCCTTCGGCAGCGGTCATCTGTTCGCGGACTTCCTTGCCGATAATGCTTTGGAAATCGCGTACCATGGCCGGATAGGGGTGCGGACCGGCCACCGTGCCGATGCAGTAGAATGTATCACGCACGTTGGTCACCCAGTCACGCAGCGCGTCGTTCATCGCGTCTTTCAGCGTGCCACGACCCGACGTTACCGGCACAACCTCCGCCCCCAGCAGGCGCATCCGGAACACATTAGGGGCCTGCCGTTCGACATCATGCGCGCCCATGTAGACCACACACTTCAACCCGAATTTTGCGCAAACCGTTGCGGTTGCAACACCGTGTTGACCCGCACCCGTTTCGGCGATGATGCGTGTCTTTCCCATACGGCGCGCCAGAATAATCTGGCCCAGCACGTTGTTGATCTTATGCGCGCCGGTGTGGTTCAGTTCATCACGTTTCATGTAGACCTTGGCGCCACCAAGATGGTCGGTCAAACGTTCCGCAAGGTACAACGGGCTGGGACGCCCCACATAATGGGTCCACAGATGGTTCATCTCGGCCCAGAAGCTATCGTCTGTTTTGGCCCGCTCGTACTGCTCTTCCAACTCAAGGATCAGCGGCATCAGCGTCTCGGAGACAAACCGCCCGCCAAAATCACCAAAGCGTCCGTTTTCATCCGGACCGGTCATGAAAGAGTTAAAAAGATCGTTGGCCATCGCGCGCACCTATGTTCTTTGATTAGCGTTCTGGCTATCGCGGCAGAGGACGGGAAACAAGACGAAAAGCACGTGTTATATCGACGGACAGGGCTTTACGCTAACGCGCCGACCACCGTGATCGCGATGGCGGCAAAGGCCACGTAGTATAGAAATTTCATTTGTCACTCCCTTGCGATATGGTTGGCGTTTCTACAGACACATTAGCGGCGCACGCCGCCTGCGTCTGTGAACCGCATCACACCAACTTGGGAGGTGCCTCTGCTTGCGCCGCTGCGATAAAGCGGCCGATGAGTTCGGGGTCTTTGATACCAGGTGCACTTTCTACACCTGATGAAACATCCAACTGACGGGCACCGGTCAGCGCGACAGCTTCGGCGGCATTATCAGGTGTCAGCCCCCCTGCCAGCATCCAGGGCTTTGTCCAATACTTACGCCCGCGCAGAAGCTTCCAATCAAAGGACAGCCCGTTGCCCCCTGGTAACTTGGACCCCTTGGCGGGTTTGGCGTCGATCAAAAGTTGATCTGCTACGGTACTGTAAAGGTCAATGGACTGCAGGTCGGCGGCATCAGAAACGCCAACCGCTTTCATAACTGGCAGGCCATATCGGTTTTTGACCTCGGTCACACGCTCGGGCGTCTCAGAGCCATGAAGCTGCAGCATGTCCAATGGGACCTCTGCCGTCAGCGCATCAAGAAGCGTATCGTCGGCGTTCACCACCAAGGCCACTTTGGCCACACCTAAAGGCGTCTCAAGCGCGAGCGCCCGCGCCCGCGCCAAACTGACATTACGCGGCGACTTGGGAAAGAATACGAAGCCGACATAGGCCGCACCGGACCGCGCGGCGGCAGCCACATGCGCGGGATCAGAAAGGCCACATATTTTTACGGATACACCTAAGGTCATACCGCGCTTTGACCACGGCAGCCTTTCAGGTGCAAGCGCGTCAGCTTGCTTCGTCCAGCAAGGCAAGCACTTCGTCTTTGCCTTTGTGCTTCTCGCCCTTCAACTTTTCGACCTCGCGCTGTAGCCTACGCATTTCACGTGCCTGGCGCGCAGCTTCAGCGCGCTGTGTATGCTCTCGCACCCACTCCCACACGAAACCGACAAAAAGTCCGACCACAATGCCGCCAAAAATTATGATAAAGAGCGGCAGTTCAATCTGCGGGTTCATCGAGAACCAACCGGCAACCTCGGCCGGGATCAATTGGATCGAAACCATATCGCGATTTGCCAAAGCCACCGCGATCAGAAACGCTGCAAAAGTGGCGATCAAAGCATATTTGATGTAGCGCATCAGGACTTTCCGTTTAACCGGTCACGCAACAGCTTGCCGGTCTTGAAAAAGGGAACATGTTTTTCTTCAACATGAACTGTTTCACCCGTCCGTGGATTGCGTCCAACGCGCGCATCACGTTTCTTGACCGAGAATGCGCCAAA
>Ga0316197_10001012_pt1 | contig 19878 bp, 18 predicted proteins | sample OudBiesiAoxic_MG_FD_204939 | JGI IMG/M metagenome (GOLD analysis project Ga0316197, IMG submission 204939) | Coastal sediment microbial communities from Oude Bieten Haven, Netherlands - site A oxic | ecosystem: Environmental > Aquatic > Marine > Coastal > Sediment | place: Netherlands... | reverse complement strand
AGAGCCCCGCGGCGGCTTCTTTCTGTGGATGCAGTTGCCGGACGGTATGAACGCACAGAGCCTCCGCAAAGCGGCCAAAACCCAATGGGTCAATTTTCAGCCCGGAATCAATTTTTCCGCCACTGGAGGATTCAGCAATTTCATCCGATTGTGTTTTGTCTACTACAGCAGTGAAAACCTGCGGGAAGGAACCAAGCGCCTGGGCGAAGTTATGCTTCGTTCACAAAAGGAATCGTCGAAATAAGAAAACCCGCCAAGGAGAACAAATATGCACAAGGTATCGGGTCGATGTCTTCTATTTGCAGCGATAGCGGCCGCCATCACAGCCGGAGGTTGCCAGTCGGTTTATTACAATACGATGGAAAAATTCGGTTACCAGAAACGCGAAATTCTCGTCAATCGGGTTAAGGACGCGCGTGACGAAAATCAAAAAACTACCGAGCAATTCAATTCAGCTTTGGCGCAGTTCAGTCAGGTAGTCAATTTCAATGGCGGTAACCTGGAAGAAAAGTACGAACAGCTCAGTTCGGAATACGAACGCTGCAAAGTCAGCGCTGAGGCCGTCAGAAACAGGATTGACGCCGTTGAAGACGTGGGAGCTGCGCTGTTTGACGAATGGGAAGCCGAGCTGGAGCAGTACACAAATGCCAAATTGCGCAACGACAGCCAGCAGAAGCTTGTCCAGACTCGCAGGCAGTACGACCGGCTTCTCCGGTCGATGCGCCGGGCCGAATCTAAAATCGCCCCGGTTCTTTCGGCATTCCGCGATCAAGTCCTTTACCTTAAGCACAACCTGAACGCCCGGGCAATTGCGTCGCTGCAAACCGAGCTGGTCTCCATCGAGAACAATGTCGCATCTCTTGTTCGCGAAATGCAAACGGCCATCTCCGAGGCCGACGGATTCATCAAAACCATGGGCAAGACCACGTAAACCCACCCTGGTCTCTGATGCTAAAAGTTACCCACCTGCTCAGAATCAGTGGGTCGCCACGTTTGGTTGTGATCAACTCGGCGGCGAAACTTTCCGACCCGGGTGGATTTTACAACCGGCGGAACAAATCTCACGCTGATCCGCACGTGCAGCAACGGTGTTAAATAGAAATCATACCGATGCCTTGGCTTAATACCAGTCCGGCGCCATGCGTCCGTCGGAATTCTTGCGGTAAGGCAACCACAGCAAGCCAAACACCTCTATGCTGATGTCAGCGTTTCGTGCGTTCACTCGCACCTCATCCAGAGGCTCGTCGGCCGGATCGAAAGCGGTTTCCAATCCATCGATGTCCTGCTGCAAGCGCTCTTCCAGCTCGGACAACCGACTATTCATCGAGGCCACGGTCTCCTGGGCCCGGGCCACATCCATCTGCTCCTTGCGCAACCGGCCGGCCGACTTAGCGGCAGTGCCCATCCTGGTTACGCTGCCGGAACTGACCGCTTTGCGACCGAGAAACGCTCCGAGAATGGCGGTTCCGAATGAAATCACGCTTTCCATCTTTTTGGCTTTGGCCTGCTCCTGTTCACGTGCCAGGACCTGTTGGGCACGCATCAGGCGGTCATTGAGACTAGTATAGGTCTTTGCATATTTACGGCGCAGCTTCTCGATCTCCACATCCCTCCGTTCCCGGACCACCAAGGCCAGACGCGCGCGAAATGAACCCTCGGCCTCACCGGCGAAACTGGCCAATTTAAATTTAGGTGATTTATAAATAATCAGCGGCCGGTTCTGGCGAACCCAACGCCTGAGATCTTTGCGCCATTTATCATAGGCTTTAGACTGTTTGCCGATCGCAGGTAGGTTGGTATATGCGGCACCGGCAAGCGGTTTGGATTCGATCGCGGTAGGATCCAACCCGATATCCACGGTACGATCCCAGTCAACCGGTACCGGTCCGCTTTCAAGTGGCGCCGCCGTAGCAAAACTCTCACTCTGATCGACGTTGTAGCGCCGGCTGCTGTAATGGACCGTCGCCCACCCACCCACGGCTGGAACGTAAGTCACGCCCTGGCCAGCGCCGGAGGCCGGCAGATAATAAACCGTAAGCTCCGGTGGATAGACAGGCGCAGCCGACGACCCTGGAGATGGTTTCGCCGGGGAGTGATGCAGCGGTTCGGCGGATGCTTTGACAACCGATGCAGCAGGGATCTCCGAAGTTACCGTCATGGAAGCAGTGGCCATGCTACCAGTAAGCCGTTTGATCTGCTCGCGCGTCATCGGTCCCGCAAGATATGACAATACCCAGCGGGTTTCGAAAACAACGGGTTCGCTATCGTGGACATTGTGCAGCAGAAATACCCTCTTCCCAAGGCCTGATAGGGTCTCATTCATTCGTCGCCGATCGAATTCCGAACCGGCCGCCGCACCTTCGAGTCCGGCCATCACGCGTTCTTTGTCGTTTTCCGTCTGCAGCCGTCCGATAAACCAGGTCCCGGTGTTTGAGAGTCCCTTGTAGTCAAGATCAACCGGATTCTGGGTGGAAAGAACCACCCCGAGTCCGTAAGCCCGGGCCTGTTTTAAAAGCGTCAGCAGGGGCGCCTTGGCCGGTGGATTCTTCACCGGAGGGAAGTATCCGTAGATTTCGTCCATGTAGAGCATCGCTCGCAGGCTGGATGTCCCCGCCTGGGTCCGCATCCAGGCAAGGATTTCATTAAGAAGCAGCGCCGTGAAGAACATCCGTTCGGTTTCGGACAAGTGGTTGATGGAGAAAATAAGCGCCCGCGGTTTGCCCGTGGCGGTATAGAGCATCCGCCCGATATCCAATGGTTCACCGGTCAGCCAGGCTTCGAAGCCCGGCGCGGCCAGCAGGCTGTTCAGGCGCAGCGCCAGCTGGAATCGCTCTTTAGACGGATAAAAGGATTCCAGATCCATCACGCCGATACGCTCCAGTGGCGGCTGCTGAATAGAGCGGATGAGTCCGGCCAGGTCCAGCCCGTCGCCCACACTCCAAAACTGCTCGAAAATATTTGAAATCAGAATGTGCTCACGGCTGCTGATCGGGTCGGCCTCGACCCCCATCAATGTCAACAAGGCAGTCGCCGTAGATTGTATTCGCTCCCGGAAAAGGTCAATGTCCGTGCGCACCTCCGGCGGCGGTGGCGCAAAACTGCGCAGCACGTTAACCGGCAAACCAGCACTGCTGCCCGGTGTATAGACGGCCATTTCAGCCGCCGCCCGCAGACGGGCGATCCGCTCCGCATCCTGATCCCACTCCGCCAACCCCTTTTGCCATAGGGTCGCCGTTTTTTCGGCATACTTGTCAAGGGTGAGTCCCTGCCGCGACGCGTCACTGGGCTGTATCCAGGGACGGAAGTCTTCGGGGCGCAGCTGCGGGAAACCGAGTAGCAGATTGGGAAGATCGCCCTTGGGATCAATGGCGATGACCGGTATATTGTCGATCAGGGCCTCTTCTATCATAGCGATCCCGAGTCCGGTCTTGCCGCTGCCGGTCATACCGATGATAACGGCATGGGTCAAAAGGTCCTTGGAATCGTAGAGCACCATTTCCTCTTTCCGGGTCTGCTGCGCCAGATCAAACTCTTTGCCCAGATAAAACACGCCAAGCTTTTCGTAATTTTTCATTGCGATCCTCCGGTGATTCATACGTCCGTTTAAAGGGTCGTTATTGTAGAGGATGAAAAATCATCCCGCCACGACCCCTTTTGAAAGCGTCTAAAAGGGGGGAGAGGTTCCTTTTCAGTTTGACCGGAACGGTGTTTGCGATCGGTGACCGTATACAAAGAAATTGTCCCAGGTATTGTCCAGGCGCTTTTTGGCGTCGTCTATGGACAGGCAATGAATCCGATTCGATTCAGTATGAACAATGCCGAAGCGCTCCAATTTCTTTAAAGCATCACTGATTTCGAAGTCAATTCGGCAGTTCCACTTCTCGGCCAACCATTCCTCTATGGCTTGGTCCAACTCTTGGCGGGTCAGGCTACCCCCGGAAACCAAAAGAAAATAATACGCCAGCAAAACCTCTTTGAATTCTTCTTCCTCGGCCGCATCGACCAGGTGGTGAAATACGCCGGCATTGTTGTCCAGGTTCTTAAAATATAGATTTTCCGTCAAGGCTTTCATGAAACGGATTTTACGGTTTTTGAATTTACTGATTTGCTTGAAGAGATACCCTCCGAGAGCACCGAGCCCTATGCCCAGTGCGACAAGGTGCTGCTGGTTGATGTCCACAGGGTTTTCTCTAAAACCAAGCCAGAAGGAAACGAGCGCGGCGATCAACAGTAGTGAAGCCCCGAGCTTGGAGGCCACGACGACGACACCGCTGATGGCCGCGGGAACACCGATAATCAGCTTGTCGACGGTCTTCATGCGGACTTCGCTGTTGGGAAAGAGCATCTCCAAATCGGACCGCGGCACGCTGTGAAAGAGCTTGATGAGCGTCGATCCCGGTTTGAAGAAAAGATCGGTGCGATCTTTGGCATCGAAATAGTCCTGATCTTTGAAGCGGATGTAAACCAGGACGCGATCATAGTTCACGAAGCGAATGGCTTTTTTCTTGAGGCCGAAAAAACTGACCAGGGTTTCATCCTTTAACTTCTCGCCCCGCCGAAAGAAAAGAACATCCTCGAAATCTGAAAAGTCAACCGCCAGCCGGATTTTGAACAAAGACTCCGCCGCCATCGACGCCTTGAGACTTTCTGGGGTAATCGGCTCGAAATTGGCGGCGTTGAGAAGGTCGGTCATTTGGCGGCCGAGCTCCTTGTGAAGGTGCTGTCGCTCATCTTCCGAAAGGACCCGTATTGGACGGGTGTCCGCATCGGGGTTAAAAGGCGCATAGCAGTTTTTAAGATTCTCGAGGACGCGATGAAATTCATAATGTAGCAAAGCGTCCAAGACCCGGCAGAAATCACGGAAGGCCGGTTGATGTGACTCCGGCAGGCGGCCGTCGAGCAAACACATTTCGACCATGTCGGCCTTGCGGAATGGAATGAAGCGCTGGTTTTTTAATCGACCGGTCATATGCAACTCCAACGTGCAGAGAGTTAATGGATAGCTGCTCCCTCGGGGAGGTTCCGTATATGTTGTCGCGTGAGGGGAAACGAAAACGCTCCTGATGCTCAAATGATTGGATAAAATATCAGCGGCATGAAAACAAGAACAAAGATGCGATCGATATGTGTCGGCAAGGGGTACGGAATCACTGGAGCGGTCGAATCCGCTAAAAAAAGGGCCCGTTACCACTGCCGAGGATATCCTTCGAGCGGTATGCGGGCCCATTGGGGGAACAATGCCAACCGTTATTTATTCATCGCATCGCGGATATCCCTGAGCAGCAGGACCTCTTCACTGGGTTCAGGCGCCTCAGCCGGTTTTTCTTCTTCCTTTTTCTTCATCGAGTTGATACCTTTCACGAGCATGAAGATCGCCCAGGCGACGATGAGAAAATCGATGACCGTTTGAAAAAAGTTGCCGTAGTTCAGGGTCGGTGCACCGGCTTTCTGAGCTTCGGCAAGGGTTTCGTAGGCTGTCGATCCGAGATTGATGAAAAGGCCGGTGAAGTCGACATTTCCCATCAACCTTCCGATCGGCGGCATGATCACGTCACTGACAAGAGAACTGACGATCTTGCCGAATGCGGCACCGATAATGATTCCGACAGCCATGTCCATCGCATTGCCCTTGATTGCAAACTCTTTGAACTCTTTCATCATGCTCATGGGGTTCCTCCTAAACATTTTAGGTGTTAAATTAAAACAGAGCCTTTCCTGGTAATGATGCTTAACTTTTCGTCTAATCTAGTGGTAACTATTATTTTGACAACCCCATGGCGAGAACGTGTCGCCAGAATATGGCAGGGTTCAGGGCAAGGCATGCCACGACGAAAACGCGGAGCATACCGCTCGTGTGTGAGCATTTTGTACTCGTTTCATAACGCCGCCATGGGCACTGAGACTGTTGTTGAGATGGGTTCAATAATGGCCGCGCGATGCTAACCGAATATAAAAGCAAAGTACAACAGCTATGGGATACATTCTATTAGCGGGCGGAGCCGAGTTTGGCGGGAGTATGGAAATTCCGGATCGGCGCGCGATTGAATTGGCCGGGGGGGCGGAAGCCCGGGTCCGTATTGTTCCCGCAGCGGCCGCGCCGGATAACAATCACCAGCGGGCCGGTCACAATGGCGCACAGTGGTTCCGGAATTTGGGGGTAAGCGACGTGAAGGTACTGCCGCTGATCGACCGGGCCTCGGCGGATGCGCCTGATGTCCTCGCCGCTATACTCCGCTCCGGTCTCATCTATCTCCTCGGTGGCTTTCCCCGCCACTTGGAAGAAAGCCTGACTGGCAGCCTGGCTTGGAACGGGATTCTGGAAGCCTACCAAAAGGGCGCGGTCATTGCCGGCTCCAGTGCCGGTGCCATGGTGCTCTGTGGTCACTATTACAATCCTTCTGCCCGAAAAGTCTTCAAGGGGCTGGACCTTTTACCCGACACATGTTTCCTGCCGCACCACAACACCTTCGGGCAGAACTGGACGCCGGGGCTAAGTTCGCTGATCCCGGCAGTCTTGTTGATCGGTGTCGACGAGGAAACCGCTATACTGAATGACGGCCCCCACGGCACCTGGACCGTGTATGGTAAGGGAGCAGCCACTATTTACTGGACCTCGGGCCCGGAAATATATCAGGATGGAGAGGTATTCCGCCTGCCATAGCATATGGCAGGCGTCGTCAGGGAGAATCACGGATAGGTGAGGGTGCAGGGAATATATATGAAAAGTTGATTTCAGAGACAATTCATGTCGTAAATTCACAAACTCAACCCAACCGTCATCAGACGCTGCTCGGTTTTACTGCGGATCATCCATTCCGCTATAGAAACCCTGGGAGTGCCAAAGGTTGCGACTCTTCCGATAATTAATCGCCATCACTGTAAGGCATGGGGAAGCTTTTGCGTCTGCTACTCCAGAACGGGATTTCCAATATTTCCACTTCTGCCGGGTGCCCCGTCACCGAAGTACCGAACGGCACGGTAACCCGAATGGACGGCATCACAGTCAATCCGGATTTTTCACATATTGTAAAGTTTCATCTGCATGGCACACGGGTTTGGCTAAAAGACATTCATGGCGTATCCGGGCCCATAATTCAAAGGCCTGTATACGCAGCTTAACACGATAAGTGAAAGGAGGACACATATGTTGCTTCGCAAAGCGGCTATTCTGTCCATAGGTCTTCTGCTGATATGTTCTGCATCTCTGGCCGCAGCCAAACCCGACCTCTGGGAATTCTGGCTGCAGAACGATCCCTCCTCCGAGATAACGGTGGACCATTCCACCTGGGATCAATTCCTGCAATCCTATCTGCTCGATGGAAACGGGGGAGTGAACCAGGTTCGTTACGGTCAGGTATCGCCGGCCGACCGGGCCAAACTTGAAGGATATATCCGAAAACTGGAACAAATGCCGGTCAGTCGACTTCAGCGGGCCGAGCAGAAACCCTTCTGGATCAACCTTTACAACGCAGTGACGGTGAAGGTAATCATAGATCACTATCCGGTAAAAAGTATCCGGGACATTGACATTTCACCGGGTCTGTTTTCAAATGGCCCCTGGGGTAAAAAACTTGTCACCGTGGAAGGTCAAAAAGTCACTCTCGATGATATCGAGCACCGTATTCTGCGCCCGATATGGAAGGATCCCCGGATCCATTACGGCGTTAATTGTGCCTCCATCGGTTGCCCAAACTTACAACCGGTGGCATACACACGCGATAACACGGAAGATCTGCTCGATAAGGGGGCCCGCGAATATATCAATCATGACCGGGGAGCCCGGATCGAGAATGACAGATTGGTGGTCTCCAGCATTTACAGCTGGTTCGAAGTTGATTTCGGTGGCAATGACGCCGGGGTCATCACCCATTTGAAAAAATACGCCCGCCCCAAATTGCAGGAGAAGCTTAAATCGGTCAATCGTATCGCGGACAGCGGTTATGACTGGACACTGAACGATGCGGCTTCAGGTCCTTGATTTATTGGAGGGGGTTTAATAATGATCATATTAGACAACGATTCATAGTATTCGGCGAACACACCCAAAAATTTGCGGAACCAACGATTCGTGAGGTTAAAAGTGACCCCTTCCATGTATTGGGCTGACAATTACATCGAAAAACGAAAAAGCGCTGTTGAAGCGATTAAAATGATCCGGTCCGGTCAGAGGGTATTTATCGGATCTGCTTGCGGGGAACCCCAGGAGTTGGTCCGGGTTCTGTCAGAAGCCGCCATACGGGCATCTGGTCTTGAAATCGTGCGCATGCTGAGCATGGAGACAACATCACTCACAGCCATTGCCAACCGGACCCAGGACCACAGTCTCAGTGTCCGAACCATTTATCTGGGATCGGCTCGGGGAGAAGAAACCATCGCTCGCAATATGCGTTTTATTACGCCTATGAACATGTCAGATGTTCCCGGCCTGTTCAAGACTCACAAATTGCCGATCAACGTCGCCCTGGTCCAGGTGACCCCCCCCGATGATTTCGGATGGATGAGCCTCGGTATTTCGGTGGATGTAACCCTGGCTGCTGCCAGTTCGGCAGATCTTGTCATCGCTCAAGTCAATTCTAAAATGCCCCGGGTTCTGGGCCAGAGTTTCATACACGTAAACGACGTCGCGGTCATCGTCGAGCACGAAGAAGAACTACTGGCCGTGGGGCCACGACCGCCATCTGAAATTGCGGCCCGGATCGGACAGCATATCGCCAGGCTCATCGACGACGGATCCACTCTGCAAATCGGTCTGGATGCGGCATCCCAGGCCACCCTTCTGGCGCTGGCCAATAAAAAAGATCTTGGAATCCATTCCCAGTATCTGACCGATGACATCATGCACCTGTACGCCAAAGGCGTGATCACCAATCGCAAAAAGGGATTCAACGAAGGTAAACTGGTGGCGTCGGCCGCGATCGGAACCCGAAACCTATACGACTTCATCGATGACAACCCCGCCGTCGATTTCCGCCCCTCGGATTACGTCAACGATCCGTTCATCATTTCACGCCACCACCGGATGGTATCGATGAATGTGGCCAAGACCATTGATCTTACCGGCCAGGTCGCCGCTGAAGCATCCGCCCGGACATTTTATGCCGGGGTTTCCGGGATTGCCGATTTTGTCAGGGGCGCGCGGCGAGCCCAGGGAGGCAAATCCATTTTGATGCTGTTTTCAACCTCGGAAGACGGCAAAACCAGCAACATTGTCCCCATGCTCGAGAATACCGCCGTTGTCGTTCCCCGGGGAGATATACACTACGTGGCCACCGAGTATGGCGTTGTCAATCTTTTTGGCAAAAGCCTTCAGGAGCGGGTCATCGCCATGATCGAAATTGCCCACCCTAATTTCAGGGAACGTTTGTTCGAAGATGCCAAAAAGGCCGGTATGATCGGGCCTGAACGGTTTCTGGGAGAGGCGACAAAGGGCATATACCCGGTAAGGATAGAAGAAACGATTAGGATCAACGATGAGGAAATTACCATCCGTCCCGCCAAACCGGTCGACGAACGCCGTATCCAAGAACATTATTACAACCTGCACAAGGAAGACATTTTCTCACGGTTCTTTCATGAAAAGACCAGCTTCAACCGCAAGGAGCTCGAAACCAAATCACAGATCGACTATGTGAAGGACCTGACGCTTGTGGCCGTTGTCGGAGAGTTCGGTTTCGGTCGGGTGGTTGCCGTGGGGGAAAGCATATTTTTGATGGACAATAATATGGCCGAGGTCGCTTTCTCGGTTAATCGAAAATATCAGAATAAAGGGCTCAGTCGGCGGATCATGCGAAAACTGGCTGATGCCGCACGGGAAAACGGCCTTGCCGGCCTGGTCGCGTATACGGCTCCGCACAACCAGGCCATGATACGGCTTTTCAAAACTCTGCCGTACAAGGTAAAGACATCCTACGATGGAGATGGGGTATACTTGCAATGCCGTTTTGATGAATTGGCCTAAGACGGTCAGGTTCACATTTGGGGAAACGGCTTCACCATACCGGCGGTCAGGCTGTTGAATAGCTTAAAAAAATCGACGGAGAGCCAATGGTGCAGTCCACTTTCGAGAACACTCATTTTGTTTTTAAATCCACCCCATGAGTATCCTTGAAAAGCTTCTTGAGGGTATCGTAATCGAACGTAAAGGTGTCCATCGGGTTGATGTCAAGATCATCATCCAGGTCGATCCGGCCATCTTTGACGTAAAATTCGCACCTTTCGTCCGGCGTCGGCGTCCGTTTACATCCTTTTGTATGATAACAGCGGTCACAAATCAATGAAATGCCCTCCAGTACCTGTTGACGGTATTTGAATCAGTCCGGCCACCACCCCGTTCGATAGTCAGCGGCTTCCATTTAAGAGCAATTAACATGCCACTTGTGACATAGACAGTATTTAAATGTAATTCATATAGTTATATATAAATGTCCCTTACCCGGACGAATGCCGCCTGACACAAAACGGTCAGCGGGATGCCAATTTTCGGCCTACAAACTCGCCCCACACGGGTCAATGGGCTTCCGAATCGTATTCGGGGCGGGGCTGAAAACAACCGCCGGTATCTCCTTCGGGGAGCAGCGTTGAACTTAGCGATGATCGGTCGCATCGTGGATACACCTTTGGCACCATTCGATCCGTTAGCAAGAGGTGTCCCCAACCCTTCATATGATTATGAAGTTGAGGTTCGACCGATATCATAAATCTCATATTTTGTCGGCTGCTCGAGAAACTTTTCTAAATTCGCCTCGGTAGATACCCGCTGGGCACTTTCCTGCCATCGAATCCAGTCGTCAATGGATTCCCAGGTGGAGATTACGGTTATGCTGCGGCCATCGTAATGGTTGACCAGCGTTTCACCTGAAATGTGTCCGGGCTGATCCATCGCCGTGTGCCGGAATTGTTTGAGTAAGGTAAGTGCCTCTTGTGTCTGACCTTCTTTAAAATGTCTTTTGATGAAAACTTTTACAGCCATTTCAACCTCCTACACTGATGGTCATTCGATTCAGCGCCCGAGAGCCTTGCCTTGCGGGGAGAGCTCCGGATTTTCGTTACAGAACAATCATATAAAAGGTAACCACTGCTGGTTGATCGACAAGCAAATGCGCAACGCGTACAATTAATGTTATCGTTGACGACTACTGAGGAGCGTTATGGACTTTCTATACCTTTCTCCCGAATTTCCACCCAACTATGCCAATTTCGTCATCCAGTTAGATAAGCTCGGCATCAATGTCTATGGGTTGGGTGAAGCTGATTTTTACACCATGCCCGAACCATTACGCGCGGCAATGAAATGGTACATAAAAACGGACCTCCGGAATTTTGACGCCGTAAAAGAAGCCGTCGCCAACCTGATATCCCTAAAGACTGCCCATGGGCATCCTGGAAGCTTTGATTGCGTCGAATCCCACAACGAGCAGTGGCTCCGACTGGAGGGAAGGGTTAACGCAGAACTCGGGATGAAGGGCATTCGGCCCAATGAACTTGACCGGCTGAAAAAAAAATCGGTCATGAAAAAGGTCTTCCGGCAATTCGGATTGAAGATTGCCGATGGAGATCGTGTGACCAATCTCGATCATGGGATACAACTCGGCCGCAAATTAGGATATCCATTGATACTAAAACCGGACGAAGGTGTTGGGGCCAGTGGAATATATAAAATTGAGGAAGAAAAGCAACTCGTGGATCTCCTGCCTTCAATCGAAGGCGATTATGTCCTGGAGTCTTTTGTCGACGGCCGGATCGTCACCTACGACGGAATGACAGACCATACGGGTAAGGTGATCTTTGAAAATTCTTTGATATACGGTGACGGCGTGTTGGATTGCGTTCAGGGTCGGGATACTTTTTTTTATGTCAACCGACAGATACCTGAGGATCTATCGAAGGTCGGTCGCCAACTGGTGCCCCTGTTCGACATTCGTCGTAAATTCTTTCATTTTGAATTCTTTGCCCGCGACGACGGCTACGTTCCGATAGAGGTCAATTGCCGCCCACCCGGCGGTTCGATTCTGGATATGATGAATTTCAGCATCGACGATGATCTATACCGCGCCTATGCTCAGATGATCGCCACCGGGGGGGCAGACATTCAAGCGCTAAAAAAGTACTATGTTTGTTATCTGGGTCGCAAAGGATCCGATTACGTGTACAGCCACGCAGAGATTATCATGAAATATGGTCACCGACTCGTCGAGCATGACGAAAATCCACCGCTCTACTTTGATGCCATGGGGCGATACCGATATATCTTCCGTTCAGAAAACGAAAGTGAAATAAAAGACATCGCAACATATGTATTGGATAGACTGCAGGAGAGTATAGAATAGCTGGGAGGATTACGGAATTATACCGCTTTTCAAAAATAAATTCCGCAATACGGAAGGGTGGTATAAGTGGTTGTAGAAAAAAACGTTCGAATAACGGAACGTTATATTTTGACAACCACTATAATCTTGCGACAGCCGCCTAACGGCCGCGATTGTCTCCCTCATCTTCTTAATTTGTCTCCGATTGCAGAATGTTGTGAGCGGCCCCAATCCGGCGCACCATTGCCATGAACGTCTTGGGCAGAGGCACTTGGCGGTCCAGCAACAGGATGCCAAGCGTTTCAGCTTGGGCAAGCATGGGACCACTGTCGATTCCCTCGAGACTGTCGCACAGGAATTGAATCCGCAGGGCATCGGTCAGCGGTATCCGCAGACTATCGAAATTCACGGATAAGCCGTCAAGTTCGTTTTTAATAGGGGTACGATTGTCTGCCATGAACTGTTCAAAATGCGGCGAGTTGTTTGGTGTGCCGAAAAACTCGTTAACCACGGCACCGGCCAATCGGCCGATGTCAGCGGATTTCTGCTGAGGATATTTTGCCTTTAAATACGATTTGAGTTCTTTAAACAAAACCATTTTTACGATGTTTACAGCGTCTCTTAGCACTGGCAGCAGTTTGCTTTCAGGTTCCATGGCACAAGCCTTTTCGAGTTTTTTGAAGGGCGCCGAATTAACAACTGTCTATGGAACATCCCGCAGTGGTATTCAATATTTACGAGTGTACGGCCGTCCGGGCATCTTTTGTCTCAGGTGGGCGGCTTTTATTTTCAATTCCCGGTAAAATGGTTGGCAAATTGTCAATCTGTGGTTTGTTCGGCCGCGTTTTGTAAAGGTTTCTTGGTTTTTGAGTAACCGGGTATCAGCGTCTTGGTACTGATGACACCCGGCAGCTGTCGGATCTGCTCGTGGACAAACTGCGAGATAATCTCGGCATCCGAACTCAGCAGGTCACGGCTCAGAACGATTTTTATCAGGATATCGACATCTCCGTGAACCGAGTGGACCTCCCGCACCTCTTCCAGTTCAAAGATTTTGTCGACAACCTTGAACTCTTTTTTGGCCTGAACATTCATCAGAATGAAGGCCGTGATCCCTCGACGCATCTCCGGATAGTCGCTGTCTTTTTTTTCTGCCATTTGGTTTCTAAATGCCTCCATACTTTTGGGGATCAACTGGTCGATACCGCTGCCGTATCGCCGCTGGCGCCCCGTTTCCCATTGATGGGTCGAAATGTAAACATACATGTCCGCAACACTCCGCCCGGGGAAATTTCCCATGAGTCGCCCCCGCCGGATGATCATGCAAAGGGGCCGATAGATCGATCTATACCAGTCCCTGGCCGCTTCGGCATAGGGAACGGCATTTTTGCGCCCCTTCCGAAGAAATTCCTGATGGGCTGAAATCTGGCTGAGCAACGCCGAATATTGACCGACCTCGGTCAGCTTGATCTCCCGGGTTAACTCGGTCCGGTCCGTAAACGCTGCCCGTTCGCGAAACAGAATGTTCTGCAGGGTGTTGGCTGATGGAATAAACTCGATAATGTGCGCCAGAATTTCATCGTGCCCAAGTTCCTTGGCGACGGCAATACGATGGTTGCCATCCATAATGTAGTAGTCATCCTTGATCTGGTAAAGCTTCACCGGCGGCAGGGGACGGCCTTCCCGCATCGCCATTTTGACACGCTGTAGCCGCTCCGAAGGCACATGCTGCCTCAACCGAAACCTGTCGTCGAAATCTTGATAGCGTCCGACGCTACCCACGATCCGCTCGATCGGCACCGTCCGTACACCCCGGACCCGGCTGTCGAAAGCGGCCTCTTTCTGCTGCTGGTCCGAAAAACTTCTGACCTTCGCTTGGACGGATGCAGACCCGTCAAGCCTGTCCCGCCAGCGGGCGATCGTCGATTTCAATCTGGAAAAAACCATAGGTGTTCACCACCCGGGTTGAATCGATCAGGGTGATTCTCTCAGAATCGTCGTTAAAGCGCTTATGAATGTGGCCGTGAATAAAGTATTTTGGTCGAAAACGACCTATCAGCCAGCGGAAAACCAGAAATCCACGGTGGCAGAGATCTTCGGTATCGTGCACAAAACGGGGCGGTGCATGGGTCACAATGATGTCGATCCCCCCGCGCAGCCAGATCGTTGGCAGCATGCGAAAGACAATGAGACGCATCTGCCATTCGGTATATTGGTTGGGGCCGCCGTTGTACCAATGGGAGCCATCAAACCCCATGATATTAACGCCCCTGAACTGCACCAATTTCGAGTGGACACTGCTGGCACCTGTGGGCGGCTTGGTTTCATAGCGAATGTCGTGATTACCGCGCACGTAGAAAAGGGGGACCGTGAGAACGTTGACCAGAAAAGACAGATACTCCGGCGGCAGATCGCCACAGGCCAAAACGAGGTCGACCCCTGTAAACCGGTCGGCATCGAAACCGGGATACAATGACGCGTCGACGACATCGGATACGGTCAGGATCTTCATGATATTTTCAGCCGGCGCCCTTACGACAGATAATACTGTAGCAAAACGCAGAAACCGGCGCAAAAGTTTCTATGTCGGGCGGCGAATTTATCTCATTTGCCGGATCCGACACGGACGGCAGCCGTTATGGCTGCTTACCGATTCGAATGCTTGAGTATATCTGACCGATTGATCGAAGTAAATATCTTCCTTCTTGGTTACCGTCGATGGACTGTCGGTTGCTTGATTTTAAGACACCGGATCCTAACGGCAGGAATATCCGAAGCAGATGGCTTGACACTCTGGGAGAAAAGGTTAAAATCAACATTTAATTAATTCGACCATGGACAGCACGTTACAATTGGTTCGTGGACAAACCGTGGCTATCGAAACGGATCCCGACCTGAGGAAATGGCATAATGACACCTTGGATGTATGACGCCGTCAAGATTCTTATAGCGGTCATGCTCGTTATCATAAACGGTTTTTTTGTCGCCGCCGAATTCGCACTGGTTAAAGTCCGTATCGGCCGTCTCGACGAACTGGTAAAAAGCAGGCGATCATTTGCCATTACAGCCCGTTGGCTCGCCCAACGTCTGGAAGGCTCTCTTTCGGCCTGCCAGTTGGGTATCACCATGGCGTCCTTGGGATTGGGTTGGGTCGGTGAACCAGCGGTCGCCCATCTCATCCGTCCTTTGCTATACTCGATAGGGCTGGTCTCGGAGATGGTCATCCACGCCGTAGCATTTACGGTCGCGTTCGCGTCCATCACGGCGGCCCACTTGGTGCTAGGTGAACAGGCGCCCAAGATTGCCGCGATAAGGAAACCGGAAACCATCCTTCTATGGTGTGCAGCGCCGTTGAAAGCCTTCTACTTCTTGTTTTATCCGCTGCTGTCCGCGCTCAGTTCCGCAACATCCATTTTGCTCCGCACTGTTGGAATCAAAGGTCAGACCGAACACGACATTCCTCTCGGTGAGGGAGAAATCCGGGCACTCGTTCGCCATTCCCATATTCACGGGGAGCTGAGTCGATCGGAGCATCGGCTGATCAGTGCGGTATTCGATTTTGACGAAATGATCTGCCGCCGGGTTATGGTCCCCCGGGGTGAAGTGGTTTTTTTGAATAGCGACAGTTCAACCAAAGATGCCATCGCGCTGGTGCGAAAAACCAAGCACTCGCGGTACCCGGTATGCGAAGGCTCAATGGACAGGGTTGTCGGCGTGGTTCACGTCAAAGATATGATCGGTTTGCCGGTTGACGGACCGTCCGACCTGAAGTCAATCATGCGCCCCCCCCAGTTCGTACCCGAAACCATACCGGCCCGTCGCCTCTTGCGTCAGATCCAGGCCACACATCAGCATATGGCCTTTGCCGTCGACGAATACGGTTCGGTAACAGGTATCGTTACTCTCGAAAATGTTTTGGAACCGATCATAGGATCAGTGGAGGACGAATTCGATAACGAACAGCCGGATATCCTAAAGGAAGGGCCCCAACAATTCATGGTGGCCGGGAATACGTCTGTTGAGGCCGTCAATCGAAAACTCGGTTTGGCACTTGACCCCAGCGAGGTCGACACAATATCAGGTCTCCTCATGGCGATGACAGGCAAGGTGCCGGCAAAGGGTGACCAGATTACCCTACCGGGTGCGCTGGTGGAAGTCATTGAGGTGCAAGACCGACGTACGGTGCGCGTCCGCATGACGCTTGAAGATTCACCGCCGGAAATGGTCTGATAAATTGAAAGTATCAAATGGAGATATTGATCACGGGGCGAAACCACGCATGCGAGCCGACAATCGCTGCCTCAATCAGGATCCGTGATCGCTGAACGGGAGAAAATATGCCGTCCATTGAATTCGTATGTGATCAATGCGACCACAGATTTACACGACTGGTTTTTAAAGGTGAGGATGCCGGAGAATCCAGCTGCATCCGCTGCGGGAGTCGCCGTGTCAGGCGGCAACCGGGTCCCCAAAGCATATTCGGAGATAAAGCACCGTTCGGAGAACTTTCCAAAGATAGAAACTGAACGCGTTGAACCTGCGGCGGTCGCCGCAACAACAGAGAACAGCTCAGCCGGGCGCGGCTTTTGGTATTGGTCCCGCCCTGCGTTAATTTTCAAATCCCGAGTGAACTATCGTGCGGCGACTAGATGAAAATTTGACAGAATGGATTCAAAGGTCCGGATGTCTTTTTCGAAATAATGCCGCTGGGGGGCAGTGAACCTGAGGCTGTAGTAAATCCGATCATGAATGAACCCATAATAAGCGGTTTTCAGAAGAAGCCCTTGTTGGTTGCGGTAGCTGTAATGCAGCATGAACCCATCATGTCCGTCGATTATAGCCGGTGTGTTCTCCAAAACGGATAGGTTCTTTACAGCCATGTCAGAAGACAGGTCGTCGATAATGACTTGAGCGGCTTCCTGGGGCAGCATTTGGGCGGTCAGTCGTTTGCGGGTGTGATGAAAGGGCTGATCCAAGGGGCGTTCCTGCAACAGAACATACTGAAGATAGGGCCCATCACGCGAAATCATCACGGTCCCACCGGAGTCGAACTTCATCCAACCAGGGGGGATATCAACAATGTAACCCTCGGAATTCAGGCGCCCATCAACGGGACTCCAAGTGGCGCAACCGCCGATGAGACTGAATAAGACAAGGATTGTAAGTGCCATTTTCATAGTCATTACCGTTTGGGCATTCGGGCTCGTGACTGTCTATCGGAATCTCCCCAGCCGCTATACTGGAGTCACTGAGAGACTTCAGGGCCGGATTTGGCTGAGATAATTCCGGAGGTAAGCGTTTTCCGGAGCATCTGGCGCTAATGTAAGACTGGCCTCTAAGTAAGGTTTGGCTTGCTGCGGTAGACCCGTTTTATAGTAAAGCATTCCGAGCGCTCGGTACGGTTCGGGGTAACTATCATCAAGACCGATAGCTCGCTTGTAGCACAATTCGGCCCGGATGACGTCAGTTCCGCTGTGGTCCTGCTGACGGTAAATTTCTCCCTGCAAATAGTGGCCCCGGGCATCATCGGGCCGCAACGCCAGGTACCTCTCCGAGGCTTGCAGCGCCTGCTCGAATCTTCCTGCCTGGACATCTATACCGATATTCTCCAACAGCAGGTCTTGAATATGTTCTTCGAAATTCCCGACCTTATTAAATCCGTCCCGGTTTTGGGGCTTCAAATTTTTTAGAAATTCCTTACATTTTTCAATGCGGGCCTGCAGCCGGGGATGTGAACCTGATATGAGCGGTTCCTTCAGATTTTCCCTTGACATCTCTTCGGCCAGGTGCTCGAAAAGCCGCAAGGCTTCGTAGGGATCGTATCCGGCGCGTATCATGAACTTCAAAGATTCACGATCCGCCTCATATTCGGCCTCGTGATGATAGCCCGACCAGACACATTCAATTCGTCGACGTATCTGAGCACGAGATGGGGATGCTTCCTGATTGAGGGGCTGACGGGAAAAATCACTTCTTAAACGGCGATGGAATCGTCTGATACCGATAGCGGCATGGCTCTTTACAAAATGAGCTAATTCATGCGCCAACAAAGCTGCCAGCTGAGCCTCGTTCTCAAGGCGCGCGAGAATCCCGGTTTGGATATAACAGGTACCATCTGGATATGTGAAAGCATTCAGGTGAGGATCCTTGATCATTTTTACTTTGAAGCCACCGTCCGGGGAAGCGGCATTGGCATCCAGCCGCGCGACAATCCGGTTCAAATACGGCTCCAGTTCCTCGTTTCGGTAAAGAATTCCGCTGTTTTCAAGAAGCTGCTGATCCTCAGATGCCCGTTCCATGAGGTCCCGGATATCCGCCTCTTCAGAATTCAAGGACGCAAATTCTGCGGCCCAGCCCCCTGTGCAATAGCCAAACAGAATTATGACAAAGACCCACATCCGCCGCCACCTTCTCACAGCCTGCCCTCCGGAAAGTCAGCCAAAATATTCTTAACAAGCGCGAGGGTGCTGTCAAAACGTCCTTCACCAGCAGATTCCCTGCCCCCATTTGCTCCATACCAAAGAATCGTACCGGTGCCATCTGCCAGTCCGAGGCTGACATAGCTTCGCGCCTGTTGGTCCGAAACCTTGTACAGTACGCGAGCAAACACAAAAGCGTCGGCATCATTCTTCTCTCGCAGAGCAGCAAGAGATCCAACGGAAAAATGAAATTGCGCTTTTTTGGTAGGGAATATGTCTGGCCCGAAGGTGTGGAGTTGGATAGATTTGTTGACCGCCCGATAGAGCGCAAGTATCTCTTGCAAATCGTCGTTTCGGGACAGTTCAATCTGAGGGAAAGTCAATACGTGGTAGTCTCTGGCCCTTAATTCATTAACGAGTGTGCGTTGCACGTTTTCAATGGCGACCTGGCTCCAATCTCTACGATGAATAAGGCGACCGTCCGGCATCTCCTCGTAAATGATGACATCGGCCGGGAGAATGCAGATGATCTTGATCGGCTCAATTCTATCGCTGAATTCAGGATGACGTCTTTCCGGTGAAGCCGCACAGGCCACTAACCATAAACTCAGATAAAATAAGAGGAGTGAGCGTCGAAATCTGTTAGAACTATGGCAAAATTCTGTTTTGGCCGCCAATTTCAAGTGCCTTATCAACTAAAACTGTTCGCTGGAATGGATCTGGATTAGTTTCAGAAAAGGAAGCAAGAATCAGGCCACAGTCGCATTTTAAACTTTTTAACAAATTATCAAATAGTTAAGCCATAAAAGGCCGCAATATCATTCTTGGTGCGTCAAAAATCGTCACATTGCATGCCAAAATTTGCCGTAAAACAATAGGTATAACAATGTATTGAAGTTGCATGAGAATGGTGTCCGACGTTGTAGTCGATATGTCCGTAAGTCGTATGGAATCTTATAAATTTTAGCACGATTTCCCTTGACAAACACCGACGAGTCAATAAAGTTGCATATATTAATGAATTAAGAAAATTTTCAATCGGCAACCGGGGGATTTCAAGGTGGTCGTTGGAAACTGCGAAACAAAGAATCTTAAGGGAGAAGGAGGAAAAAGATGAAAAAGGTGATCATTGCAGGGTTAGCACTGGCATTTTT
>Ga0316197_10001011_pt1 | contig 19887 bp, 20 predicted proteins | sample OudBiesiAoxic_MG_FD_204939 | JGI IMG/M metagenome (GOLD analysis project Ga0316197, IMG submission 204939) | Coastal sediment microbial communities from Oude Bieten Haven, Netherlands - site A oxic | ecosystem: Environmental > Aquatic > Marine > Coastal > Sediment | place: Netherlands... | reverse complement strand
GATCACAGTATCAACTTTACCGGTCAATACGGCGGGGCCATTGCCAAGGTGGGCGAGGAACTGGAAGCGGTCGAGGCGGGTCTGGCCGAGCTGGGTACTTGTCAGGCGCTGTTCGATCCGGCCAAGATGGCGCCGCAGAACGTCACATACTACACGCCATTCGTCAGCGATGATGTGGGCAAGGTCAGTGACCTGATGCACCGGTTGCAGTTGGAAGATGCCAACATGCAGACGAGCTATGACAACAACGGCGTGGTCTATGTCGGCGCGCCCATCGTGATTGACGACTACCTGCTGATGACGAACTTTCCGGTGAATTCACTCGCTGATCTGGAGGGCCAGAAGATCGGCGCACCCGGTGCCGCGTTGAACTGGCTTGAAGGGACGGGTGCGGTCGGCGTGTCCGGCAACCTCACCACCTATTACAATGAAATCAAGACAGGTGTGTTTGACGGGGTGATCGTCTTTGCATCCGCTGCCTTGCCGGGCAAGCTTTTTGAGGTGGCCCCCTATATCACGCGCGCCGGGCTTGGTGCGCAATACGCCGGGTCGATCTGTGCCAACGCGGATTGGTGGGATGGCTTGCCCGCTGAGGTGCAGACCGCGATGACCGAGGCTGCGGCAGAGACGGGCGATTGGTATGTGTCCAACCTTGAAGCGGCCGTAACAGGGGCGTTTGAGGCGATGGCCGGGGCAGGAGCCACCATCACCGATGCACCGCAGGACATGCGTGATGCCTGGGCCGCTGGTATGGATAACGCGGCGAAAGCCTGGGCCGAAGGCATCCCCGGCGGGACCGAAGTGCTTTCCACCTACATGGAGGAAATGCGGGCGGCGGGTGCCACGCCCCTGCGCGATTGGGACAAAGAATAGACAGTGGCGCTTGCCTCTCGAAACGATCCGGCGCCCTTGCGGGCGCTGGACACCTGCACGCAGGTGGCGAACGTCGTGGGTTCGCTGCTGATCGTCGCTCTGGTGCTTTTGATTGGTGCGGATGTGCTGGGACGGAACCTTTTCTCGGCGCCGATTTCTGGCGTGCCTGAGATGGTGAAGCTGTCAATCGTCGCTATCGTATTCCTGCAGGCACCGCAGGCGTTGAAAGCCGGACGCATGACGCGTTCGGATGCGTTGATTGAACGGATCACCAACCGCTTTCCTAGACTGGGAGGTGCGATGGAGACTCTGTTTGACCTGCTGGCGGTTACCGTTGTCGGTGCGATCTTTTACGCAACCTATCCGATTTTCATCAAATCCTGGTCGCGCGGTGATTTTGTCGGGGCGGCAGGAGATTTCACAGCGCCCACGTGGCCCGTCAAGCTGATGATCCTGATCGGGGCCGCGCTGCTGCTGCTTCAGTTCCTTGCGCGCATCGCACGACGCTATCTGAGGGGCGCGCATGACCCCATTTGAGATCGGATTGATGGCGCTGGGCGGCATGGGCGTGTTTGTGATGGCGGGCATGTATGTGCCCATCGCCCTGATCCTGATGTCTTTCGTTGGAGTCTGGGCGATCAAGGGTTCTCCACTGCTGGCCGCCAAAATGCTGGGTCTTGCAGCAAACGATGCGATTGCCAGCTATTTCTTCGGGGTCGTTCCGCTGTTCGTCCTGATGGGGTTTCTTGTCTCGGAAAGCGGGATTGGCCGGGACGCGTTTGACGTGGCGAATGCCATGTTCCGCAAGATCAAGGGCGGGCTTGGCGTGGGGACAGTGGCAGCGAATGCAATATTCGCTGCTGTCACCGGTATCTCCATCGCCTCCGCAGCCGTCTTTACCAAAATCGCGGTGCCCGAGCTGCGACGGCATGGCTACACCAAACGCTTTTCAGTGGGGGTGGTCGCGGGCAGTTCCGTGCTTGGGATGCTGATCCCACCGTCCTTGCTGCTGATCCTCTACGGTTTGCTGACCGAGCAGTCTATCGGAGACCTCTTCCTTGCCGGGATCGGTCCCGGTATCTTATTGTCAGTCTTCTTTGCCATCGGCGTCGTCCTGATGGCGACCTTCACGCCAAAGTTTACCGGCGAAACGCTGAGTGCTGGCGATGAGACACTTACCGGTAGAGAGCTGATCGGGAAATCCGTCCCTCTCACCGTGCTGATCCTTATGGTTTTAGGAGGTATATACGCCGGGTTTTTCACACCGGTCGAGGCTGGTGCGGTAGGTGCCATCGGCGCGCTGATCATCGGACTTGCAAAGCGCAGCTTGAACCTTGCCGCCTTATGGCGTGTTCTGGTCGAAACCGGGCTTGTGACCGCCGCTGTTTGTTTTCTTATCATCGCAGCGCAGATGTATTCGCGGATGCTTGCGTTTTCGGGTGTGCCGAACGCTTTTGGACAAATGGCGGCGACCGCGGATCTGGGGTTGATGGGGCTGATATTGCTTTATGTGCTGGTCGTGATCCTCATGGGCATGATCCTTGATAGTTCGTCAATCATGCTGATCCTTGTCCCGCTGATGCTGCCAATCCTGAACCCGATGGGGGTGGACCTGATCTGGTTCGGCATCGTCACTGTGGTTGCCATCGAGATCGGCCTGCTCACGCCACCCTTTGGCATTTCCGTCTACGTCATCAAATCCACGCTCGACGATGACAGCATCAGCTTGTCGGACATCTTTCTGGGTGCGGCACCTTTTGCGCTGATGATGCTGATGTGTCTTGCCCTGATCATCGCCTTCCCGGTCATCGCGACCGGCCTTTTGTAACACGCGAGGAGACGCCCATGCCCCGAACATTCATTGACCTCTCCGTCCCGCTCGAAGCGGACATTCCCTCAGATCCCGAGATCATGTTGCCGCAGATTGAATACTTTGATCACAAGGATACTGCTGAACAGATGGCCGGGTTCTTTCCGGGCATGACGGCTGACCAATTGCCAGGCGGTGACGGTTGGGCGTTGGAGAAACTGACGATCTACACCCACAACGGAACCCATCTGGACGCGCCTTACCACCATCATTCCACCATGAACGGCGGCGAGCGGGCGATCACGATTGATGAGGTGCCGCTGGAATGGTGCTTTAATCCCGGTGTGAAACTGGATTTCCGCCATTTTGATGACGGTTATATGGTCACGCCGGACGACATCGATGCGGAGCTGGAGCGGATCGGGCACAAGTTGCAGCCCTTGGATATCGTCGTCGTGAACACCTCTGCCGGGTCGCATTATGGCAAACCAGATTATCTGGTCAAAGGGTGTGGTATGGGGCGCGACGCCACCATGCATCTGCTGGAACAGGGGGTGCGGGTGACGGGGACCGATGCGTGGTCCTGGGACGCACCATTCCCACTGACCGCAAAGCGGTTTGCAGAAGAAGGCGACCCGTCGATCATCTGGGAAGGCCACCGCGCCAGCATGGACATCGGCTATTGCCACATCGAGAAGCTGGCAAACCTTGATCAGGTGCCTGCCACCGGTTGGACCATGTCCTGCTTCCCGTTCAAGATCAAAGCCGCCTCGGCCGGGTTCATCCGGGCCGTGGCGATCATGGAGGAATAGACCATGGCCAAGACCATCATCACCTGTGCCATCACCGGCGCAATCCATACGCCCACCATGTCGGACGCGCTGCCGATCAATTCCGAGATGATTGCCGAACAGGCGATCGACGCGGCCAAGGCCGGGGCTGCCATACTGCACCTGCACGCGCGCAACCCGGCGAACGGCGCGCCCTCCATTGACCCGGCGCATTTCATGGAGTTCCTGCCGCGTATCAAGGCAGAAACAGATGCCATCGTGAACATCTCGACCGGCGGGAGCCTGTCGACCGGGATCGAAGACCGCATGGCTCCGGCGGTGGCGGCCTCGCCGGAGATGTGTTCGCTGAACATGGGCTCGCTTAACTTTGCGATGCACCCCTTGGCCGACCGGTACAAGGAATGGAAATACGACTGGGAAGAAGCCTATGTCCGCGGGTCTGTCGGCAATATCTTCCGCAATACTTTCGACGATATCGGCAAGGTGGCGCAGACGCTGGGCGGCGACCATCAGGTGAAGTTCGAGCATGAATGCTACGACGTCGGCCACATTTACAACCTGAAATTCTGTGTGGATCAGGGGATGTTCAAGGCGCCAATATTCCTGCAGTTCGTGATGGGCATTCTGGGCGGCATCACGGCAAACATCGATAATCTTGTCTTTATGAAACAGACTGCTGACCGGCTGTTTGGGACTGATTACCAATGGTCCGTGATCGGTGCCGGTGCACAGCAGATGAAGCTGGGCGCGGTGTCCGCCCAGATGGGCGGGCACGTGCGGGTGGGGCTTGAGGATTCACTGTTCATCGAGCGCGGGGTTCTGGCCTCTTCCAACGCGCAGCAGGTCGAGAAGATGCGCGGGATACTGGAGACCCAAGGCAACGAGGTCGCGACCCCAGCCGAAGCGCGCGAGATGCTGGGGCTAAAAGGCGCGGACAAGGTGGCGTTCTGATGCGCGTTGAGCAGCCAAGCGAGGCGCTAGAGGTCGTCTTTACCTGCGCCGGGCAGGCGGTCGGCAAGATGCGCAACGAGCTGGACGTTCAGATGACCCAGCCGATGCACGAGACATTTACCCTGGCGACGGATGAGGGACCGTTTCACGGTGGCGATGCCTCCGCCGCGCCACCGCTTGCGCTGTTTATCGGTGGGTTGACCGGGTGCATCATGACGCAACTGCGGGCCTTTGCGAAACGGATGGATGTGCAGATCGACGATCTACAAGTGGAGTGTAAAGTCGTCTGGCAGTGGACGCCCAAGGGTCGGATATACGAGACAGCGCCGAAGTCATTTGAAATTGATGTCTTGCTGGACAGCCCTAGTCCGATCGAAGACCAGCTTGGGTTGATTGCCGCTGCAAAGAAGGGCTGCTTTCTGGAGCAGACACTTGGACACCAAAACACGATCCGCCATCGATTAAAGACAGAAGAAGGATTTATTCCGGCGGACTGAGAGATCGCAAGTGCTACGGGTATCTTGCAGTGTTGCAAAACAAGCAATGAAACTGTAAACAAGTTCCGTTAGCGCTAACAATCGGAGAGACGCATGGCCGTTCATTCCAAATTGCAAGACATCACCAACCGCGTGATAGAGCGCAGTTCAGAAAGCCGATCAACCTACCTCAGCCGAATGCGCGCTGCGCAAAGCAAGGGGCCCTCCCGGGCGCATCTTTCCTGCAGCGGGCAGGCGCATGCTTATGCCGCTGCCGGTCCCGATCAGGACACGCTGGCCACGGGGTCAAATGGCAATCTTGGTATCGTGACCGCCTACAACGATATGTTGTCGGCCCACCAGCCGTTTGAGCGGTTCCCCGAGGTCCTGCGTAAAGCGGCGCGGAGCGTTGGCGGCACCGCACAGGTTGCAGGCGGTGTGCCCGCGATGTGCGACGGCGTTACGCAAGGCGAAGCCGGTATGGAACTGAGCCTGTTCTCGCGCGATGTGATTGCGATGGCCGCAGGTGTCGCGCTCAGTCACAACGTCTTTGATGCGGCTGTCTTTCTCGGCGTGTGCGACAAGATCGTGCCGGGCCTTGTGATCGGCGCGCAGACCTTTGGCCATTTGCCTGCTGTTTTCGTGCCTGCCGGGCCGATGACCAGCGGTCTGGAGAATGACGAAAAGGCGAAGATCAGACAGCAATTCGCCGCAGGCGAAGTGGGCCGCGACAAGCTCATGGCAGCGGAGATGGCCGCGTACCACGGGCCGGGCACATGCACGTTCTATGGGACGGCTAATACGAACCAGATGCTGATGGAATTCATGGGCCTGCACCTGCCGGGGTCCAGTTTTGTCACCCCAAACACGGAGATGCGCGAGGCGCTGACTGCCGAAGCCGCACGTCGTGCCTTGTCATTGTCGGCGCTGGGCAACAGCTACACGCCGGTCTGTGACATCCTTGACGAAAAAGCATTCGTGAATGGCATGGTCGGACTGATGGCAACGGGGGGATCAACCAACCTGCTGATCCATCTGGTTGCGATGGCGCGTGCCGGTGGGATCATCCTGACACCTGAAGATTTCTCTGATGTGTCCGATCTGGTGCCGCTGCTGGCGCGGGTCTACCCGAATGGATTGGCCGATGTGAACCATTTTCACGCGGCAGGGGGGCTCAGCTACCTCATCGGAGAGTTGCTGAACGGGGGGCTGTTGCACCCCGACACCAAGACCGTCGCGGGAGAGGGGCTTGAGCACTACACGCAAGAGCCGTTCTTGCAGAATGGCGAACTGACCTGGCGGCCCGGCACAGCGCAAAGTCTGAACCCGAAAATCCTGAGCCCGCTGTCGGAGCCTTTCCAGAAGTCTGGCGGGCTCAAGCGTCTGAAAGGCTCCCTTGGCACCGGGGTGATCAAAGTCTCTGCGGTGGCACCGGAATTTCACATCATCGAAGCGCCTGCGCGGGTCTTTCATTCCCAGGAAGATGCGAAAGCGGCCTTCAAGGCTGGTGAACTGACTGGTGATGTGATCGTCGTTGTCCGGTTCCAAGGGCCCAAGGCCAACGGAATGCCTGAGCTTCATAGCCTCACGCCGATGCTGGCGATCCTGCAGGGTCGGGGGCAAAAGGTGGCGCTGGTCACCGACGGGCGCATGTCCGGCGCATCCGGCAAGGTGCCTGCCGCGATACACGTCTGTCCCGAGGCTCTGGACGGGGGCCCGATCGCCTATGTTCAGGACGGCGATATCGTGCGGCTTGATGCGACCAAGGGCAGGCTGGATATCCTGACGGAGGGCGTGATGGAGCGTGCCCCGGCGACCGCTGATCTGAGCGACAACGAGCATGGAACGGGAAGAGAGCTTTTCGCACCTTTCCGTGCGGCTGTCGGCGCGGCAGACAATGGCGCTGCCGTCTTTGGCTGGTAGGAGAGTATGATGAACAGATCCGCCCGATCCGCCGCGGTACGCCGCCTGTGCGCCCTGGCGCCGATCATTCCGGTACTGGTGGTGAGGGACGTGGCGCAGGCCCGCCCCTTGGCGCAGGCGCTGATCAACGGTGGGCTGCCGGTGTTGGAGGTAACGTTGCGCACCGATGCGGCACTTGATGTGATTGCAGAGATGGCCACGGTCGAAGGAGGCCATGTTGGGGCAGGAACGCTGGTCACGCCGGAGGATGTTCATGCCGCAAAGGCCGCGGGTGCCACCTTTGGCGTGTCGCCCGGTGCCACGGACGCCCTTCTGGACGCGGCAGAAGAAGCTGGATTGCCAATGTTGCCGGGCGCTGCGACAGCATCAGAGGCGATGCGCCTGTTGGCGCGTGGCTATGATGTGCTCAAGTTCTTTCCGGCCGAAGCCTCCGGCGGCGTGGCAGCGCTCAAGGGGATCGGCGGTCCGCTGCCACAGATCACCTTTTGCCCCACTGGCGGGATCAAGCCGGAGAATGCGTCCAGCTACCTGGCGCTGCCGAATGTGATCTGCGCGGGCGGCAGCTGGGTCGCTCCGGATAATCTGGTTGCAGATGGCAAATGGGATGAGATCGAAGCGCTGGCTGCTGCGGCGGCAAAACTGGGCCGATAGCACAATTTGGTCACTGACTGCCTTTGATTTTCATCAATGAGATTTCTTCGAAGTATGTGAGAAGTCATTGAAATCTGTATGTGCCTCTTTGGCAGTCGACGGCGCGGTCGACCTGTTATGCAATGTTGGTTTTACAGGCCAGCCCGGTGGTGTATCCGAGTAACGATGAAGCTGGCCATACGGCTGGCAAACAGCCAGAATGGAGTCTCTCGCGTGGCCACATGGGAAGATTTGGACGCAGAACTGGACCATTGGAAAGCAGCGGGCGAACGGCCCACCTTCTGGTGGCGTGACGACGACACCGAGGCTCCCACACCTGAGCTGGACCGTCTGATCACGCTGAGTGCGAAGTACGATGCCCCGTTGCATCTGGCGGTCATCCCCGCAGACATTGATCCCGGACTTGCAGAGCGGCTCAAGGCCGCACCACATGTTTATGCGATGCAGCATGGGTTTGCGCACAAGAACCACGAGCCCAAGGGCGAACGTGCGTCCGAAGTCGGTAAAACACGGGATTTGGCGTTGCAGGAAGCGGACCTGCGCGACGGCTGGCAGCGGATGGCGGCCGCGGGCCTGCCCAATATGCTGCCCATCATGGTGCCACCGTGGAACCGCATCGGCGATCAGGTCGTGCCCCATCTGGCATCCTGGGGATTTGCGGCATTGTCCGGCTTTGAGCGTCGGGTCAACCCGGCACCCTATCCGGACCTTCAGCACTTCAATGGGCACATCGAACCGCTCCGCTGGCGTCCTGACGCGATATTCGCAGGGGTTGAGAAAACCCTCGCGCAATGTGTGACCCATCTGAAAGAACGCCGCACCGGGATCGCTGAAAAGGACGAGCCAACAGGGCTGGTGACGCACCATCTGCAAACGCCGGACGAGGTTTGGGATTTCTGCGATGCACTTGGAGAGCGCCTTGCACACAAACAGCGTGCGGAGTGGATCGCGCTGAAACCCCTGCTGAGGATGTCCTGACATGGTCAATATCGCCTACGCTGGCCCCGAAGAGCGTGAGGAAATCGCGCAGTTCATGAACGTCGTCTTCCACAAGGCGAAATGGGATATCGATGGCTGGCGTCGATTGCTGGCGGGGCGCTGGTGCGGGCCTGACGGGCGCTATGCGATTTCCGTTCGGGATGATGGCAAGCTGGTGGGCGTGCTGGGGCTGGTCTATGCCGACCGCATGACAATCGGCGGGCTGCGGACCACTGCGGACATGACCTCGTGGTATATCCTCAAGGAGTATCGCGGGCAGGGGATTGGGCAGAAGATGCTCGCGCTGGCGACGTCTGATCCGACTGTCACGGTTACGAACTTTTCTTCCGCCAAGGCAGCCGTCAGCGTCTTGGTCAGCGCCGGCCTGACAGTGCTCGATAAAGAGCGGCTGGTATGGCATCCGCGCGTCACGCCATCGGGGCTCATCGTCCATGACGACCCGCTGTCGCTTGGCGACAGGTTGCCTGCGAAAGATCGCAAGATCATCGGTGATCATCAGGGGCTCAAGCTGCGCCATCTTGCGGTTGAGACACCTGACGGGCCGGTGGCAATGGTGCTTTATCCACAAAACAAGCATGGTGACTGGGTGACGCATGAAATCATGTACCTCGGCAATCAACCGCTCTTTGCGCAATATGCACCGCAGATCGCTGCGGCGGTCCTGCCTGAAAGAGACGCAATCTTGTCACTGGATCGGCGGTTTGCGGCTGAGGGGATAACACCTGACGAAGTGCGCCCCTTCGCCACGCCGCGCTATTGCCAGCCGGGCCTGCTGCACCCGTCTGAAATCGACATGCTTTATTCCGAATGCGTTTTGCTCAACATCAAGATCCACTGACAATGTGCGGCATCCAAGTGGCATAAGAGGACAGGCAATAGCATGGGACATCTTACAAAGGCCCTGTGGAGCGTGACGCGCGACTGCTCTAAGGTTGCGAAGCGATGTACCGCTCAGGAATGTAGACCAACGTGAAGGCCGCATCACAGATCAGCACTGCCAAGGTCACGCTGTCCCTTGAGGGCAGTCGTTTGCTGTTAAGTGGTGAGCTGCAAATCGAGGCCGTTGGCGATGTAGACCGGGCTGCCGTGATGAAAATGGCGCAAGGTATCACCGAGATCAATATCGAGGCGCTGACGCGGATGGACACCGCTGGTGCGTGGTTGTTGGTCGATATCCAGAAGTCTGTTGCAGCGCACGCGGCTGAGGTCGCGATCAGGGGCGCATCGGAGGCGCAGGAACAACTGATCGAAACCATTCGTCAGAACATGCCACCCGATGAGAAACCTCTGCGCGAGACAAAGACACCGATTGATCGGCTGGAAGACTACGGACAGATGGTGGTCAGGGGGACAAAGACCGCCATTGAACTGACGTCCTTTCTGGGTCAGGTCATTGCCACGATCGGGGGAATACTGATCCACCCGCGCAGACTGCGCCTGACCTCGATGGTGCATCACTGCCAGGAGATCGGGATCAACGCCATTCCGATCGTCTTCTTGATGTCTTTTCTGATCGGCGTAGTGCTCGCCTTTCAGGGCTCCGCCCAGTTGCGCCAGTTCGGGGCGGAGGTTTTCGTCGTTGACCTGATCGCCATTTCGATTCTGCGCGAGCTGGGTATCCTGCTGACCGCGATCATCGTTGCGGGCCGTTCAGGATCCGCCTTTACCGCTGCCATCGGGTCCATGAAGATGCGTGAGGAAATCGACGCCATGCGCACGCTGGGTCTTGAGCCGGTCACAATCCTTGTGGTTCCGCGCGTGCTGGCGCTGATCCTGATGCTGCCTGCGCTTGGCTTCATCGCGAACCTGTCCGGTCTTCTCGGCGGCGCGCTGATGTCGTGGATCGAACTGGGTGTCTCTCCGGCGGTGTTCCAGTCGCGGCTCGTCTCTAATACCGATGTATGGCATTTTAGTGTTGGCATGATCAAAGCGCCCTTCTTTGCGCTGATTATCGGCATCATCGGGTGCTATGAAGGCATGAAAGTCGGTGGCGATGCGGAATCCTTGGGCAGGTTGACCTCGACCTCTGTCGTGTTGTCGATTTTCATGGTTATTGTGGTGGACGCCTTGTTCTCAATCTTCTTTGCGATCGTGGGGGTCTGATGGAAGACACGGACGACGATCATATAATCCGGGTACGCGGGCTGGTAACGCGGTTCGGCACGCACACCGTCCACGACGGTCTGGATCTGGACGTTCGGCGCGGAGAGATCATTGGCGTTGTTGGCGGGTCGGGCACCGGCAAATCCGTGCTGCTGCGCGCGATTGTCGGTCTGTTGAAACCGAACGCCGGGCAGATCGAGGTTTTCGGGCAAAGCGTGCGCGACACACCCGAAGAGGAATACCGCCAGTTGCGCCGCCGCTGGGGCGTGATGTTTCAGGATGGCGCATTGTTTTCATCGCTGACCGTGCGGCAGAATGTCGAAGCGCCCATGCGCGAACAGCTGAAGCTGGACGATGATCTGCGCAAGACGCTGGCAGGCATCAAGGTGCGCATGGTAGGCCTGCCAGAGAACGCGATGACCAAATTCCCATCCGAACTGTCGGGCGGCATGCGCAAACGTGCCGGTTTCGCCCGTGCGATTGCGCTTGACCCCGAGATCGTCTTTCTGGATGAGCCGACGGCGGGGCTTGATCCCATCGGCGCAGCAGCTTTTGATATTCTGATCAAACAGCTTCAGGCAGCACTTGGTCTTACGGTTTTCTTTGTCACGCATGACCTTGACAGCCTGCACGCAAACTGTGACCGCGTGGCGGTTCTGGCGGATAAAAAGGTGCTGGCAGTGGGGACGATGCAAGAGATGCTCGAAGTCGAACACCCTTGGGTGCGTGAATATTTCCACGGACCTCGTGCGCGTGCGGCAATCGAGTCTTCTCGGCCGAAAGGTGCCGCCTGATGGAGACCCGCGCGAACTATATCCTGATCGGTGTTTTCACCCTCTTGGCAATCCTTGGCACGTTGGCGTTCTTCATCTGGTTGGCCAGCGTTCAGATCAATCGTCAATACGCAACTTACGGCATCCTGTTCGAGGATGTGTCCGGCCTTGATCCATCGGGGGACGTATTGTTCAACGGAATTTCGGTGGGCAAGGTCATCGGGCTCAGCATCTATGACAAAGATCCGTCCAAGGTCTTCACCACCATCGAGGTCGACTCGACCACGCCCATTCGGTCAAACACCGTTGCACAATTACAGTCTCAAGGCGTGACAGGTGTCTCGTACATCTCGCTTGCGGGCGGTGCGCCGGGCGCGGCCCCGTTGGTTGCAACGGAAGGAGATCTGCCAATCATTCCTTCGCGTCGGTCAACGGTGCAAACCCTTGTGGAGGACGCGCCGGATCTGCTGGCAGAGGCGACCAAATTGCTTGAACAGTTTCGGGCCCTGACCGGTCCTGAAAACCAGACCTATGTGCGCAACATTCTGCAAAACCTTGATACGTCGTCCGACAGGCTGGATCAGGCGCTGAACGATTTTTCCGAGATAACAGGCACTGTCAGCGAGGCCACGGCGCAAATCACGCTTTTCACCAACCGGCTGGACAGCATTGGCGAGACGGTTACGACCACGCTTGAGAACGCGGATGCGGCGTTGATTTCGGCGCAATCGGCTTTTGAGACCGCGGATTCCGTGCTTTCAACGTCGACCGAAGCGATTGATAGCGCCAAGGCCGCATTTATTCAGGCAGAAAAGATGATGCGGGAAGATCTGCCAGGTATCTTGGCAGAGGTCCGTGATGTCGTTTCCCGCACCGATGGCGCAATTGCTGATTTGCAGGATCGCACAGGTACGACAATCGACAGTTTCGCCGACACGGCGGCATTGCTGAACGGGCGACTGACCGAACTGGAAACGACGCTGGAGAACGCCAATACTGCCTTTCTTGCTGTGACAGATGCCTCTGACAGTTTCGATCTGTTGGTTGATGGCGACGGAACCTTGCTGGTGGCAGAAGCGCGGGAGGTCGTGGCGGATACTAAATCGGCCATTGCAACCATTGAGCGTGTCGTCCTAGACGATCTTGAAGCGACCGTGACGGACATCCGCGAAGCAATCGCGGCAGGCTCTGCGGCAGTGGAGCGGGTTGCAAGCGATCTGACAGGGTTGACCGGTCAGTTCGAGCCGTTGGCGGAAGACGCCAAGGAGGCGCTGACATCGGCAAGCGCCTTGTTCGACAGGTCCATCACCACGCTTGATACCATCGATTCCACCCTCACCGGGGCGGAGGGGGCAATTACCGCAGCCGAATCCGCGTTTGATGCCGCAACTGGTGTGATGAAAACCGATCTGGGTCCGGTGCTTGAGGACATACGCGTTGCGTCCGACAGGATCAGTGTCGCGGTCGAGGATGTGACCCGCGATGTGCCTGCCATTGCCGAAGAGCTGCGCAGTCTCATTACCCGCGCCGATAACCTTGTGGCACAGGTGCAGCGTACAGTTGCGTCCAGCACGCCGGGCATTCGCGATTTCACGAACACCGGCCTGCCGGAACTGACCCGCTTTGGCGCGGAGGCGCGCAACCTTGTCAATTCGCTCAACTCTCTTGTAAGGCGGATTGAACGTGATCCGGCGCGCTTCATACTGGATGACCGTGTGCCGGACTATCGGAGATGACATGACGCAACAGATCAAACTGACCCGCAGGCTGGCAATGCTTGGCGCGATGGCGGCACTGGGCGGATGCAGCGCTGTTGCGGCGCTGAATTCAGCAGCGCAACCGCTTGATACCTATGACCTGGCACCTGCTGCCGGTGCGACGGGTGGGCGGCGCAGCAGCCGAACGCTTCTGGTTGCCCGCCCCGAAGCCTCTGCGGCGATTGGAACAGACAGGATCATGGTAAAACCCGATGCCACGTCGGTCACCTATCTGCCGGATGCACGGTGGAGCGATGAGTTGCCCGCCGTATTTCAGTCCCTGCTGGTGCGCAGCATATCGGGTACCGGGCGGCTGGGCTATGTCGGGCGCAGCGAAGGCGGGCCGATTGCCAATACCGCGCTGCTGGTGCGGATGGATGCTTTTGAAGTCCGCGTATTGGGCAAGGGCAGTTTTGAGGTGGTGGTGGATGTCGCGCTCACCTTGCTGGATGATCGCACACAGCGGGTGACTGGCACGCGCAGCTTTGCACAGACCGCCGTGGCGGTGGACGACAGCCCCACGGCCATCGTCACTGCATTCCAAAGTGTACTGGACGTCCTACTGCCTGAAATGGCAAATTGGGCGGCCGGGCGCGCCTAAGAATACTGTGCGTTGGCCGGCGCGCCCTCAGACTTTAATGCGCCAGAAGGATCGGCATATCCGTTTGTTCGATCATCGTGTGGGTGGTGCCGCCAAAGACGGTCTCGATCAGCCGGGCATGTCCATATGATCCCATGATCACCAGATCGGCACCTGTTTCCTTGGCGCGGTCCTGAATGCATTTGCCAATCTCCCGCCCGCCACTAGGGAACTGCGAAAGCGTCACGTGACAGCCATGATGGCTGAGCCATGCCGCCACATCCGTGCCAGGATCGACGCCTTGCATTTCCTCGGTCATGACCGGATCGAAACAACCGATCGTGACTTCCTTGGCTGCCTTGAGTTGCGGCAGTCCAACATGCACGGCCTTTGCTGCAGCCTCGCTGCTGTCCCACGCGACAAAGATCCGTTCAGCCGGTGCCATCGGGGAACGGTTCAGCATCAGTCCGATAGGCGAATGGAAAAGCACACCATTTGCGGCCTCGCGAAAAATGTCCGGGCTGTCGCGCAGATTGTCGGCCAGATAAGCTATGTCGCAGACCCGGGCCCGCCGTGCCACCTGCCTTTTCATCTCGGCAGGTACGCAAAGTACCGGCTGCACGTCGCCGGGTGCATTGGCATCGGCCAGAAACGTCTCGATCTCTTCAGCGCGGGCACGGTGTTTCTGGTGCGCTTCCTCGACCAGCTCGGCCCAATTGTCAGGAATGTTCATCCCGCCATAGGGGGGGACGCCGTAAGCATACATCGGCAAAGCAGGCGCTGGCCCCAGCAATTGGCAACTCAGGTGCGTATGGGTTGACGCCGCGGCCTCAGCCATCTCGCGGATCGTCTCATCGGGCGTGTCAGCGTTCATCAGGAACAGCGATGTTAGATTGCTCATGGTTGTTCTCCATTCAAGGTACAGGCGCGCCTTTTGCATGCCCGGTTGCACAACAAGTGACAGGTTTTTCAGCGACGTAAACTGACTAAGATCAATTTTTGCCACCCTTTCTATGGCATTTCATTTCCGAGCCAAGATTTTGGAAACATATGCGATGGAATTCAAAGACTACTACGAAATTCTCGGTGTCAAACGCGATGCGAGTGCCGATGAGATCAAGAAGGCCTTTCGCAAGGGTGCACGGAAGTACCATCCCGACGTGAACACCGACGCCGATGCTGAGGTCAAGTTCAAGGACGTGAACGAGGCATACGAAGTGCTGAAAGACCCGGAGAGAAGGGCGGCTTACGATCAGCTGGGCAAGACTCCACCGCCCGGTGCGGGCGGCGCCGGTTTCCAGCCTCCGCCAGGCTGGGACGGTGGCTTTGAATTTACGGGTGCGGCACCTGAGGATGACTCCGTTTTCAGTGATTTTTTCGAGTCGCTTTTCCGCCGTAGCGATGCCCGCGCCAACAGGGGTGGGATGGGCGCAGGGCGTGGCGCGGATACCCACGCAAAGGTCGAGATTTCAATCGAAGACGCCTACCGCGGAGCAAGCAGGACGCTCAGCATGCGTGCACCGGTGGTGAACCCTGATGGCACCGTGACCGTCAAAGACCGCAATATCGCGGTACACATTCCTAAGGGCGTTCAGGAAGGCCAGCACATCCGGCTTGCCGGACAGGGGACGCCGTCCTTGGGGGGTGGCTCCGCCGGTGATCTCTTTCTTGAGATCAGCTTTGCCGCGCACCCTGTTTATCGTGCCTCAGGTCGGGATCTACACCTTGATCTGCCAATTGCGCCCTGGGAGGCCGCGCTGGGCGGCCACGTTGTCATGCCAACGCCGGCAGGCAAGGTTGACCTGCGCATTCCCAAGAACGCGCGGAGTGGCCAGAAGATGCGCCTAAAGGGCAAAGGCCTGCCGGGCAAGCCGCCAGGCGATATTTATGCTACTCTGAAAATCGTGAATCCCAACGTCACCACGGACGAAGGCCGCCGCTTTTTTGAAGACATGGCCAAGGCGATGCCTTTCGATCCACGTGCCAATCTTGGAGGATAAACCCATGAAACGCGCAACCCATCAAAGCGAGATCGTCGATGCCCTGAGCCTGCAGGATCTGTGCCGCTTCTGCCATGCGGATGAAGACTGGGTGATAGAGCTGGTCGAATATGGTGTGTTGGAGCCGAAAGGCACGCATGTCGAAAGCTGGCGCTTTCGCGGGGCGAACATCGTGAGGGCCAAGAAAGCCCGCAGGCTGAACCGTGACCTTGGCATCAACGCGGCGGGCGTGGCGATGGTCATCGAACTGCTGGAGGAACGCGACGAGATACGGCGCAGATTGTCCCGCTACGAACCGGTTTGACCCTCGTTTAGCGCTTCAGACGGTTCTTGGATTTCTGATAAAGCCTGCGGTTCAGCGCGATGAATTGCGACAGGGCATGGCCTATCGGCCCGGCAGAATCGCGCTTGAGATAGATGTATCCGGTGACGCTTGCGAACAAGCTGCCCGCAGCGTCAATCATCAAATCGCCCATGGTGTCATCCAGGCCCGATTTTTGCATGGTCAGGCCAAAGGTCATGTCCATCACGTATTCGAAGATTTCCCAGATCGCACCGACGGTGACCGCAAGGCAGAAGGTGATGAAAGCAATTGCGGAAGGTGGGGCCGCGAAACGGTCACCCTCGAACAGCATAAAGACAAAGAGAAACCCGATCAGCCCAAAGCCCACAGCCGAGAAGCCATGCAGGAACAGATCCCACCACCACAGCCTTTCATAGAAATCGAGCGCTTCGCCCAGGAAGATCGACGCGAATACGAAAAGCGTCGTGGCCAGCAGGAACGGCATGGGCAGGGTGAGCGACCAGCGCGATGCGAGGATCGGGGGCACCAAGGCCAGCGCGAGCGTGGAAAAACTGACGAATGCCATGGACCAGCGGCCAAATCCCAGCGAGACAAGCGTGCCCAGAAGCAGCATTGCCCAGATGGTCAACATGATCGGATTGTTTTCCCTGAGCCGGCTGAGCACTTTGCGACGGTCCTGATGTTTAATTTGTTCCTACCTGAACATATATGGTAACTATGCGCAGCACCCAAATACGTATCGCCAGCTATAACATCCGCAAGGCCCGCGGGCTTGATCAAAAACGCAATCCTGAGCGTACGCTGGACGTCATCAACCGGCTCGATGCGGACATCGTACTGTTGCAAGAGGCGGACAAGCGCCTTGGCGTCAGAAAACCGGCGCTGCCTCGCGAGATGATCGCGTCTGAGACGGACTTCTCTGTTCTGGATCTCGCAAAGAATGGGGTCAGTCTGGGATGGCATGGCAACGCTGTTCTGGTCCGTGGTGGAATAGGGCTGCGCGGCGTCGAGCATATCGATCTGCCCGGAACCGAACCACGCGGCGCGGTTCTTGTTGATCTGGATGTGGGAAATGGTCTGCGCGTTATTGCCACCCATCTGGGTCTTATGCGTCGCGACCGACGCGCGCAGTTGGAGACCCTGAGCGGCGCAACTTCCCAGACCGAAAACACTGTGATCGCAGGCGATTTCAACGAGTGGTCCAACACAAAAGGTCTTGAACCACTGAAGGATCGGTTCACAACCTACGCGCCGGGTCGATCTTTTCACGCACGCCGACCGCTGGCGGCACTGGATCGTTTCGCATTAAGCCATGGCCTCGAACTTCGCGACGGCGGCGTAGAAGAAGGGGATATCGCCAAGATGGCCTCAGATCACCTTCCGATCTGGTCTGACATTCTGGTTCCTGCTGAGCTTTCTACTTGCTGAACAGGACCGGCAGCTTCGCGTCCTTGAGCAACGCATAGGTGGTCGCCCCGATCACAAAGTCATAGGCTTTGGAATGTCCAAAGGCGCCGGTTACGATCAAATCAGCGCCGTTCTCAAAAGCGACCGAGTTTAGAACGTCGGCGATCCCTTTGCTTGATGCTTCTCGGTGCTGCAACGTTGTCTTTAGCCCATGCCGCGCGAGCGTCTCTGCGACGTCGATTGCATCCACGTCCTTAAGAGCGTTTTTGGGGCCTTCCCCAACCCGCAACACGGTCACCTCTGCATCATTCCGTGCGATGTTCAGCATGTCGTGTGCCGCGCGCGCTGCCTCGCGGGTGTCGCTCCAGCCCACCACGATATTCGCTCCGACTTCGGGTCCGTCATAGCCAAGGGGCACAACAATCACCGGCCTGCCGCTTTCGCGGATCACCTGCACCTGAGCGTTGCGCTGATCATAGCGGTCGGTGGCCTTGTCTTCATGCGCCATGATGACGATGTCAGCGGCGCGCGCGCTTTCGACCATCCGTTCGTTCGCTGAAACGGCCTCGGCGCGGACCAGGCGATATTCACTCTGAAAATCTTCATTCTGCGTATGTTTCTCAAAGGTATTCTTGATCTTCGCGCTTTCCTCTTTCTGGCTTTCGTTGAAAGCGGCGAACGCCGGATCAGGAATGTGCATTGCGATGCCGGGATAGACAACAAGCGCCTCAACTGTATGCAAACCAATCAAATGGGCATTGTGCCGACGTGCCAATGGGACCGCGACATTCATCAGGGTATCGGCGTGATCTGGCGTGGTGAGGCAGACAAGGATCGTCTTGAGGCCCATGGTGTTCATCCTTTTGACTTCAGGGCAGAGCGACACGCCCCGCAAATTTGTTCCAGCAAAACACCGACAATCGGAGCCCTGCCGCAGACGAAACTAGCAAAACAGCCGATTTAGGGATTGATCCGGATCAATCCCATCCGCCGAACGGGGTGTAGTACACAATCAAACCTTCCTCTTGAAAAGGAGCACGTCATGCCCTGTTTCCGCACCTGTTTTGCCAGCACTTTCATGGCATTGCTCGCCACTGTCGCTTTGTCGGAAAACGTAAGTTTGGTTCATGGCGGGGATACTTATCTGTCAGGTGGCACGATAACCCAGTCATTGGATAGCACAGGCGATGCCTTTGTCTCTGGTCGCAGGATAGTCACGGGAGGTGTTTCCCAAGGTGATCTGCATGTCACGGGATTTGATCTTACGATCAATGCGGATACTGCTCAGGACCTTTATGCCGTGGGCGGCACGGTTGTCGTCCGCGGCAAGGTTTCAGAGGATCTTACCGCTGCAGGTTTTTCGCTGCGGACTGATCCTGCATCCGAGACAATGGGCAACGCGCGCCTGATTGGTAATACGATCACAATTGAGGGCCCTATTCTGGGTTCGCTTGCTGCAATGGGCATGGATGTCATTGTGAACGCGCCCATAAAGGGTGATGTCCGCATAACAGCGAATTCCTTGTCGTTCGGGTCCGAGGCTGTGATCAACGGCATCCTGACCTACAGCACCGAGGAAAAGATTTCCGTCCCTGAACGCGTTGCACCCGACGATCGCGTGATCTTTGAGAAGCTGGATCTTGGAGATGCCTGGGACGAATGGGAAGACGTGCGCAAGGAGATGCCGGTCCTGCCAACATTTGCCTCCATGTTCTTTGGTTTTATCGTGTCACTGCTGTTCTTTGTGGTGCTTGGTGCGTTAATGCTGACGTTCATGCCCCACAGGCTTGAACGGATGCGCAGCAGCGTTGCAAAGGCGCCGGGCAAATCCATCGTGCTGGGCATTGTTGGTCTTGCGCTGCTGTTCGGTATGGTGCCGATCACGGCGATGACCATCGTCGGACTGCCTTTTGTTCCGATCGCAATTCTTGCTATCGTGTTGTTCTGGACGCTCGCCTACGCGCTGGGGGCCTATAGCATCGCGATGTGGGTCTTTGCCGGATTGGGCGGTACGAAGGATCCCGGGGCAGTCGTGCGTCTGCTGGTGTTTGCTGGGGCCATCACACTCGTGGCCTTGCTCAACTTCATTCCCTTCGTCGGTTGGGTGGCGAACTATACGCTGGTCCTGCTGGGAATGGGGGCGATGACGAACGCGATCTTCCAGTCGTTGCTGGGCTCACCTGATGTGGTCCTCGACGTCGATATGAAACCGATCAAAGACTGAAACAAATCTACAGGAGAAACGCCATGTCTGACCAGGGCCTGCAAGTGATCGACCGTGCTGAACAGGTAGCCCACGAATGGGTGAATGAACTTTCTGAGCGGCTGGATTGGTCGTCAAAGCGCAGTGCGCTGCGGATGATGCGGGTCACCCTGCACAACGTGCGCGACCACCTGTTGCCAGATGAACTGGCTCAGCTATCCGCTCAGCTTCCACTCTTGATCCGGGGTATTTTCTTTGAAGGCTGGGTGCCCAAGCGTACGCCGGT
>Ga0316197_10001010_pt1 | contig 19899 bp, 14 predicted proteins | sample OudBiesiAoxic_MG_FD_204939 | JGI IMG/M metagenome (GOLD analysis project Ga0316197, IMG submission 204939) | Coastal sediment microbial communities from Oude Bieten Haven, Netherlands - site A oxic | ecosystem: Environmental > Aquatic > Marine > Coastal > Sediment | place: Netherlands... | reverse complement strand
TTGTACACCAATGTCAGATAGATTTTGAATTTTTATTGGTAGTTTAATATACTCCTTACGTTCAGAAACGGATAATTCATCAGATGTATTAATTTCTAAACTCTTGGCTGTTTTAAATTCTACATTATTGGCAGCAGTGTTAGATTCGCCGTGGTTTGATGCCAATATGGTATTTTCCGGATTGTTGAAATCCTGTAAATTGGATTTAATACTATTTTCAACATCACTTCGTAAAATTCTTACAATCATTTCAAACTTTTTCTCGAATTGGGAGTTCCGCGCATTCTCTATAGAGTCCTGTCTTAATATTAACTCGTCCAAAATTAAACGGTTTTGGTAAGCAAGAGAATTAGAATCTTCCTCTTGAGGAATAGTATATGCTACAAGAGTAGTCTCCGGTGTATTTTTTAAATTTTTATTTTTACTTCCAGATGACTTTTTAGTATCTCCTTTTGATTTACTTTGATCATTAGTTAATTTCGCTATTTGAGCTTCATACTTTTTAATAAGTTCATCAATCTGATTCTTCTTGTCTTTATTTTGATTCTCCTTTAATTGCGCCAATTGTTCTTCGTAATTTTGAACAATTTCATCAATTCTGTTTTCTTCAGATTTTACTACATAGCCACCTATTGCGGAAGATTGATTTTTAAATGTATATGCTAAGGACAATTCATGATTCCAGCCAAATGCTGCATTTTGATCCAGGATATTCTTTTCTACCAAATACCCAAGAGATAACTTTTTACTAAGATTAAAACCTAAACCGATAGACATTCCATAGGTATCATCAAGTGTACTTTGAAACCAGCCATATTTAGGTAATTCAAGCAGAACAGACCCCACATATGCAAGACTTCCGTCCTCATTTTGGCCTAATTGCACAAGCGGCATTAATCTGGCATTGGAGAATAAACCGGAATTGGCCATAAATGCATGTGTATATTGCAGAGATGCTTTAACAGTTTTTGTATTAAAACTTGTTAAAAATTCATTAGTAGTCTGACTGTATCTTAAAAGATCCTCCGCATAGATTCCGACATCAAATTTGCCATATGAGAATGTTATTCCCGGCTGTATAGCAATCTTATTTTCTAACTTAGCTTCCAGTATTTGAGGGTCATTTTCCGTGGCAACCACACGATTTTTATCTAATCCCAGGCTGTAATAGGTAACATTTGTACCAAATGTTAATTTACTTTTCGATCCTAATTGCACAGAAGTGGCGTAATTTGCATTAAAACCAAACTCCTGAATAACCCCTATTCGTTGGCTGTAAACACCTATACCCAACGCGGTATGTTCATTAAATTTATTGCTAAACCCCAGATAGTAGTTTTGATTATTATCTTCAAAAGCAGCATACTGATTTCTATGCAAAATATTCAGATAAGATTTGTTTTCCCTAACCAATGAAAATGTTGGGTTTATTAGGAACCTATTAAAAAACAACTGATTATGATAAGCAGTGTTTGTACTTAGATCAGAGATTGCTTCCTGACCGTAAGAAGCTTGAATACAGAAAATCAGGCAAAACACTTTAAGTACGAAGACTTTCTTAATTATGTAGGTGTTACAGTTCATCTGATTGAAATTTAAAGTTTATTCTGAATACTTATAATCCGATTTATACTTTTTTAACTAGTGCTTATCGGGTTGGATAATTCGAAAAATTTCGTATTAACTATGCGTATTTTTCAATGAATAGTTATTTTGAAACTATCGATCCTGGTGCTACCAAACAGATCATTGATGAGTACCTGTTTGGTTTAGGTTATAGCGCTGTTAAGCCTTTAATCATCATCATAAACAGAGCTTGCGAAATTTACTTTTACATCATTGCTAAAAACTTCTGCAAAGTTATATCCGCCATTTTCCTTTTGTTGGTTCTTTTTGGGATGCGAAAAAGAGAATGCCACTTGCTGAGTAGATTCTTCAGCATTTCCGCGATTAGACATTACATAGCCCATTCCATTCCCGGTAAGGGAAATTGCAAAATCATCTTTATCGCTATTAATAGGGCTACCTAAATTTACAGACCAGCCCACTTTTTTATTAAAAACCTGTACCATGAATACATCCAGGCCGCCGTGACCTTTATGACCATCTGATGCGAAGAATAGGGTAGTACCTCCCGCAAGATTAGGGTATAGGTCGTTCTTTTTTGTATTTACCTTTTCTCCTAAATTCTTTGCAACCCCCATGCTACCATCTTTGTTTATTGCAGACACATAGATATCATATTTTCCAAAAGTGCCTGGCATGTCTGAGGCAAAAAACAATCGTTTGCCGTCATGAGTAACTGTAGGGTGCATACTGGAATAATATTTAGGCGATAATGCAACTTCTTTAATATTTTCCCATTGTCCATTGATCTTTTCTGCCCGATAGATTTTATGAACTAGTTGTTTTTTAGAGAAAACACCATACTTGGGTTGTATATAACTGGCTTTACTGAAATAAGCGGTGTTCCCATCTGCCGTAACCGTAATTGGAGTTTTATAGGCATTTTTGTAATTAAATGTTTTATCGTTTAAGGCCACTAAATCATTTTCCTCTTCCAATACCTGTTGTGTCAGGTCGGCTAGTGATTCATCGGGTTTGTTTGATGAGCCTTTTACGGAGTTGTTTTGATAGGCTAATGACTCATCTATATGGTATTCGGCCTTAATTTGTGCCAACCAGTTTTTGGTATCATTGGTGCCGGCTATATCCGATCCGGATGTCTTTTTCAATGCATATTGATAGCGTTCAGAGTAACCGGAACCGAGGATGCCATCTTCACTGATAGCTATCAGTTTTTTATACCAAAATACGGCAGTCTCGTAATTTTGACTTAAAAAATTGGCATTGCCCAGATCTTCATAAATTTCTCTTTCGGCGTAGCCCAGGTTTAATAACTCCTGATAATTACTTGCCCGTTTACTGGCTTCATAAATATCCGGATTCACAGATTTGGAAAGCTTAGGATTCTGCGCATACGATGAATAGCAAAAAAACGTTAGTAAACATCCTAAAGCTACTTTGTAGGTTAAAGCATTCTTCATAGGTCAAGATATTGGGTTATTAATAATCCAAAGATCACAAAATGTTTGGAGCTATGACCTAGCAAAAATTCATAGGTTTTCGATAAATAGAGTCATTTATCGGATGAATGGAAGGGTAGAAAGGATTGTAATGCTACTTAAAAAAGTTTCTTAAGCCTTGCTATGATTGGGTTTAAGGACAATTTTGTTTTGAAAAGAAATTATTGATCGTTTTATGGAAAAAAACTTCCTGAAAACTGTTGTTTTTTGAAGAATTGAGAGAAAAATCATTTTTTTTTAACATAAAGTGTGAGCTTTTTAGCTGTAACCTATGGAGATATTTAAGCAGATAGTTAAATTGGAGCAGGCTATTTTAAGGTGTAATAAATGTTAAGCTGTTATACCTTCGCTGCTAACATAAAAGACATAAAATGATCAAACTTACCTATCTTTATAAAATACATCTAATGAGAATAACTTCATTTAAAAGATATTATTGTCAACAACGATTTACTTAAAATATTTTTATTACTATTCAGAAACCTGTTGAATAATCGCTACCATTATGTATATTAATGACATTGTATGATACACTATTGGTTTATAATCATCAAAATTTTAGTGTTACGCAATTTCCAAAGCTCTTTAGAAGCGGGACAAACTTTCAAGCGTACATTTAAAGTTAGACTTTTTGATTGTGATGGTCTTCGTGTAATGACCGCATGGAAATACCCGGCATATATGGATTTTATGCGTTGGGAACTTATTGCCAGATCAAAATTATACAGGGCAATAGTAAAAAGGGGGCTTGCGCCAACACTGGGTTCTCAAAAGATCATCTATCGGAAACCTTTGAAACTATGGACAAAGTTCGATGTAGTTCTAAAAACTGCAGGCTGGGATGATAAGTGGGTATATCATATTCATAAATTCGAACAAGATGGGGAACTTAAGGCAATTGGTGTAACCAGGGCGCTAATTTGGAAAAGAGATGTGCCTAGCGTTCTTTCCGAGATTATGCAGGAAGTGGGCATATCGCAAATGAAAGAACCTCATTTATGGATATTGGAATTATTTAACAAGGACAGTGAAATTATTTCGGATAATCAACCAGAGACAGAAATTCTAAAAGATTAATTTTTCTTACGCAATTCCAGATGCTGCTGCAATAAACCCTTCAAACGCTACATATAGACCTTTAATGCTACAACGGCAATATAAGGATGATAGTTTTCAGGAATGGTCATTTGGTTTTCATCTAAAAACGTATAAAGCTCCGCTTATTGAATATCAATTGTAATTGCCATCCCGATAATTACGCTCAAAACAGCCCATAGTGTTTTCATAACCCAAAGTATAGTTAATCCAGTTTGTTCAAAACTAAATGGGAATGATCTAAAACAGTTTAATAATAGCAGACGGTAATGACCGTAATCATTGCAAGACTTGTTTGTAATCAATTACTTTGAAATTTAGATTTATAGTGATATTAAGCAATAAGAAATTAAAAATAGTTGAAGTATGTTGTTAGAAGAGGAGCATAAAACGATTGAGATACCTATAGGACAAGTCGTTCTGAGAGGAAACCTCTTTGTGCCCGAAAACGCCAATGCCTTGGTACTTTTTTCGCACGGAAGTGGAAGTAGCAGGCTGAGTCCCAGAAATAACTATGTGGCAAATGTACTTCAGCAAGAGGGACTTGCCACCCTATTATTCGATCTGTTAACTGAAGAAGAAGATCGGCTCTACAAAACGCGCTTTAATATTGATCTGTTGACTCAAAGATTGATAGTCGTAACGGAATGGATAAAAATACAGCAGCAAACCAAAGGATTACACCTGGCTTATTTTGGAGCCAGTACAGGAGCGGCCTCAGCATTAAGTGCTGCGGCATACTTTGGTGATGAAATTGGCGCGGTGGTCTCCAGGGGGGGCAGGCCAGATCTTGCTATGACCGAGTTGCATATGGTAACTGCACCTACATTGTTGATCGTTGGTGGTTGGGACAAAGTGGTAATAATACTGAATCAAAAAGCCTATAGCAAATTGAGATGTGAACGGAAACTGGAAATTATTCCCGGAGCTACACATCTTTTTGAAGAACCTGGCAAATTGGAGGAAGTGGCGTCATTATCGGCAAAATGGTTTACAAAACATCTAAAATCAAAAAGGCCCAATAATGTTTAAAGATAGAATAGATGCGGGAATTCAGTTGGCAAATAAATTACTGCCATTTAAAGATAAAGAAGTAGTAATTCTGGCCATTCCCCGAGGTGGATTACCCATTGCGGTAATTGTTGCAAAAGCGCTGCAAGCCCCTTTGGATGTTGCTCTTTCCAAAAAAATTGGTCATCCATTTAACAGGGAATATGCCATTGGCGCTGTAAGCCTGGAAAATAGTATTCTTAATGATGTCTCAGGGGTTCATAAAAACTATATTGTCGAAGAAACAGCGCGAATTAGGGAAAAATTAAAACAGCGACACCAACAATACTATAAAAGCAGACAGCCAAAAGATTTAAAGGATAAGATTGTAATTATTATAGATGATGGCATCGCCACAGGAAACACCATTCGGGTTACCGCAGAATTGGTTCGTACCCAAAATCCCAAAAAAGTAATTGTGGCTATTCCCGTGGCACCCGGTTCGGCTGTTAAGAATCTTGAAGATTCATCCCATATAGACCAGGTAATCTGCTTACAGACTCCATCTGATTTTATGGCTGTAGGGCAGTTCTATGAATTTTTTAACCAGGTCTCCGATGAAGAAGCCATACAGTTATTAGAAGAATGTAATAAGGCTTAATTAAAATACAAGAATGCTAAAATTTACTTAGGTTTTTGAAATTGAGTGCATCATTCCACGGCTTATTTCATTATTGATAATGGCAATATATGCCAAGGATAGCTCATTAATAGTTTTAAGCATAATCTGTTTATCCAACTGATCTGAATCATTCCAAAAGTTTTTTCTTAATACTAAGTTTATACATTAAAGTGGGAATTATTCTTAGGAATATTTTGAATATGATCAAAATATGTTGTCATGATAAAAAAATTAGAAACCAAAGAATGCATAGAGCTGTTGAACAATAATTATATTGGGCATTTGGCATTCATATCACAAAAAGAACCTTATGTACTTCCAATTACCTATTATTACAATCAGGCAAATAATACAATTATAGCCTATTCTTCGGAAGGCCATAAGGTGGAGGCTATGCGGAAAAATGATACGGTCTCACTAGAAGTCGAAGAGATAAAGTCTGTAAATAATTGGCGATCTGTACATTTACATGGTACGTTTGAAGAATTACAAGGAATTGATGCCAAATACCTTTTACATGAGTTTACCCAAAATGTAAAAAAGATAATTACCCGAAAGGAAGGTGTACACCCCAAATTTATCGGCGAATTTTCAAGTAAATTAGCTGAACAGGGTATACCAATAGTATATCGGATCAATATAAATGAGATTACTGGAAAATACCGGGAGGGCCCGAAATAGACTAGAGGGATAATTCCAGGATGCAAGTCCTGTCTATTGTAATTGTTTTAACCGGCTTGCAACTCACTGTTCAAAATTATAGTAGAGCTTGGGATACTAAAGGAAATTTGTTGTGTGAGAAATGATTTCAGGTTTTAGGAATCACTGTTTTGTAAATAAAAAAGCAATGAAAAAATATATCAAACACTTCGATGAAATAGGGATACAAGATATTCCGCAGGTAGGTGGCAAAAACGCTTCTTTAGGTGAAATGTATAACAAACTTACATCCCAAGGGCTAAAAGTGCCCAATGGTTTTACGACTACTTCTGATGCTTACTGGAATTTTCTGGATGAAAATTCCCTTCGAAAACCTTTACAAATTGCTTTAGCACAATTAGATACCGAAAATTATTATAATCTGAACGAAATTGGGGCAAAGGCCCGTAAGATGATTTTGGGTGGAAAACTGCCATCAGATCTTTCCCGAAAAATTATTGAAGCCTATCAAAATTTGTATAAAAAGGAACAGTTTGCTGTCGCGGTACGCAGCAGTGCCACGGCCGAAGACCTGCCTGATGCAAGTTTTGCGGGCCAGCATGATACATTTTTGAATATAAAGGGCAGAGCTGCAATACTTAAAGCAGTCAAAAAGTGTTTTGCTTCTTTATATACAAATCGTGCAATTAAGTATCGCGAAGAAAAGGGTTTTAAACATGATGAGATAGCGCTCTCTGTAGGAGTGCAAAAAATGGTGCGGGCAGATATGGGCTGTTCCGGCGTCGGTTTTACTATTGAACCTGAATCCGGCTTTGAGAATGTCATCTTGCTATCCGGTGTATGGGGATTAGGGGAGAATATTGTTCAGGGTACTGTTAATCCCGACGAGTACTACATATTCAAGCCAGGACTGGAATTGGGAAAATACCCCATCATCCAGAAAAAAATGGGGGATAAAAAATTAACCATGATCTATGAAGAGTCCAAAAAGGAGACTCCAACAGTCAATATACATACACCGCTTCTGAGACAGCGACAGTTTGTATTATCAGATGAAGAAATAATTACTTTGGCACAATGGGCTTCGGTAATTGAAAAACACTACCAAAAACCTATGGACATCGAATGGGCAAAGGATGGACTTACCAATGAACTCTATATTATTCAGGCCCGTCCTGAAACGGTTCATCAGAGTAAGAACAAAAAACTACACATCCAATATAAACTACAGGAAAAAGGGAAAGTACTGACTAGCGGAAATGCGGTTGGTTCCAAAATAAAAGTTGGGATACCCTGTCTGTTGCAATCGCCCAAAGAGGGAAAAAATCTGACAACGGAACATATAATTGTTACCGATAGCATAACGCCAGACTGGGATCCCTTATTGAAACAAATAGGTGGTATTATAACCAATAAAGGTGGAAGAACCAGCCATGCTGCAATAGTAGCACGGGAGCTGGGCGTTCCGGCAATTGTGGGTTGCCATAATGCCACGGCTATTATTAAGGATGGGGAAATGATTACTTTATCCTGTTCCGAGGGTAAAACGGGATATGTCTATGATGGTAAACTTCTTTTTAAAGAGGAGGAAATCGATTTTTCAAACATACGGATGCCGCATACCGAGGTAAAAATGATATTGGCCGATCCAGAAAATGCTTTTCAATTATCACTTTATCCTAATGATGGGGTAGGTTTATTGCGAATGGAGTTTATCATAACCCACTCTGTAAAAGTGCATCCCATGGCCTTGGTCAAATTTAATAAGTTAAAAAATGCCACCGTAATACAGCAAATAAACAAACTTACGCAGGGTTATACCAACAAGCAGGACTATTTTATAGATCAACTCTCACAGGGTATCGCCACTATAGCGGCGGCATTTTATCCTAAAGAGGTCATAGTTAGGTTGAGCGATTTTAAAACCAATGAATATGCCAACCTGATTGGGGGCAAGGATTTTGAGCCAAAAGAGGAAAACCCAATGTTGGGATTTCGGGGGGCATCCAGATATTACAATAACCTCTATAAAGAAGGGTTTGCCCTGGAATGTGCTGCCATTAAAAAAGTACGAGATACCATGGGCCTTGATAATCTTAAAGTTATGGTTCCTTTTTGCAGAACGTTGGAAGAAGGTAAAAAAGTGGTAGCCATTATGGAAGAAAACGGATTGAAAAGAGGCGAGAAGGGTCTTGAAATTTATACGATGGTAGAAATTCCAAGCAATGTAATTTTAGCAGAGGAATTTGCTAAAATATTTGATGGATTCTCCATCGGTTCGAACGATTTAACCCAACTTACTTTAGGAATAGATCGCGATTCCGAATTGATGGGCCAATTGTTCGATGAAAATGACCCCGCTGCCAAAAAGATGATCGCTATGGCCATAGCTTCAGCACGAAAGACCAATACAAAAATTGGGCTGTGCGGACAAGCGCCCAGCGACTTTCCGGAATTTGCCAGTTTCTTGGTAAAGGAAGGCATTAATAGCATATCCTTTAATCCGGATGCGCTATTACAGGGGATTGAGAATATTAACAGGGCTGAGAAAGGTTTTGTAACCTTTGGGCAGGCTGCCAGCAGTAATTAATATTCTCTTTTGGAACAATCAAAGTCGGAGTAGCCGGTTTAACTGGATTGAACTTTAAATGAATAATACGTACTGGCAAAACACAAAAAATCTACAATGCATGCCAAAAGAAAATTAGCCGCAATTATGTTTACCGACATTGTCGGTTATACAGCCTTGATGGGATCAGATGAGGATAGGGCATTTGAAGTGTTGGAAAAAAGCCGGGATATCCATATCAAAAGCATCAATCAATTCAATGGCAAGCTTATCAAAGAAATGGGCGATGGTATGCTGGCTCAATTTGATACTGCAATTGATTCGGTGTTGTGCGCTATCGAAATACAAAAACAGGCAAGACAGCAAATCAAAGAGAAAATTAGGATCGGATTACATCTGGGTGATATCACTTTTGATCATGAAGATATTTTTGGAGATGGGGTAAATATTGCCTCTCGATTACAATCGGCCGCAGACCCCGGAGGTATTTATATATCTGAATCTATCCAAAAATCCATTCGGGCCAAAAGTACTGTTAAGACGAAATACCTGGGTCAGGTAAAATTAAAAAATGTTGATTATCCGGTAAACACCTATTCTATAGTAGAAGATGGACTACCAATCCCTTCTGCGGCTAAAATAGAGCAGCTTAAGGGAAATAGTCTGTTTCATAAATTAACCAGGTCTGCATATACATACATCATTCTTTTGCTTTTGATTATTTCGAGTATATATTGGATCCGAAATTCCCAGGAAATTCAGGCCTCTCCCATAACATCATTACTTATTCTGCCATTTGACAATTTTACAGGCGATGACTCACTGGAATATATTGTCGCAGGCATACATGATGCTTTAATTGGGGATGTGGGAAAAATAAGTGCTTTGAGAGTCCCTTCGAGTCGAACAGCCAATGCCTATCGCAACGTAGAAAAATCGATTCCTCAAATAGCCACTGAGCTCAATATCGATGCGGCTATAGAAACTTCCGTGACCTGCTATGGTGAAAATATTTGTATTCAGGTAAAAATGGTAAGCGCCTTTCCTGAGGAGAAGCTGTTGTGGGTACACGATTTCAACATTGAGAAAGCACAGCTTTCGAATCTAACCAAAAAAATTGCCAACGAGATTTCCCAGCAAATTAACTTAAATCTGACTCCTCAGGAAGAAAAATTGCTAAGCGAATCTAAACCTATAGACCCGGATGCTTACGAAGCCTACCTGCGGGGTATGGGCCACTGGGAGTTAGGTACAAAACCTGACCTTGACCGTGCTATGGGTTACTTTCAATTATCACGTGAAATTGATCCAGATTATGCTCTTGCTTACGTGGGTATTTCCAGAACTTGGGGAGGGTATGTGCAAAATGGATTTTTACCCTATAGTGAAGTTTACGAGAAAGCCGAAGCTGCAGGAAATATGGCCCTAAAACTTGACAGTTCGCTGGTTGAGATTCATGCCCGCATGGCCACCAAATATACCTGGGGTGATTGGAATTGGATAAAAGCTGAAAAAGAGTTTTTAAGGGCAATTGAAATAAATCCAAATTATGCCTTTTCACAGGCATATTACTCCCATTTTCTGGCAATAATGGGCGATCCCGAAAAAGGGCTCCCACATAGTGAACTCGCTATGGAACTAGATCCATTTAATACATTATATATGTCTATCCATGGGCAGGCGCTTAAAAATGCCGGTAAGTTTAATGAAGCTCTTGAATTGTTGCTAAAACTATATGATATAGAACCGGATCAGGGGATTGCACTCCCGGCACTGTGGGCGGTTTATCATGAATTGGGCGATAAGGAAAAGGCACTCGATATTGCAAAAAAAATATACGAATTGAAGGAAAATGAGCTGGCTCTGAATGCTATTGATCAAGGCTTTGAAGAAGGCGGTTATAATTTGGCTATGCAACGTACCGCCGAGATGATGATTAGAGAACGAGACTCGATCTATTTTCCTTCATGGCAAATATTTACACTTTATTGCCGTGCCGGGATGAAAAAAGAAGCCTTGGAATGGCTCGAAAAAGCATATGAAGAACACGACAGTAACATGCCTTACATTAGTGTAGATCCTCTTTTTGACTTTATACGTAACGAACCTCGGTTTCAGAACCTCCTGAAAAAAATGGACTTGCCTGAATAAAAGTCTTGGTATTATAAAGAGCTTTTACAAATCTGGGTATAAACAAAACCAACTTAGGAGCATTTTACTGATATTACTTGCGTGCTTTAGCCTACTTGTCTTTTTTGTTTACACCTTTTTAATTAATTCAACAAGTACAATTTGACGTAATATCTAATACTTTACATCCATATAAAACCCAATACCCATTCCTCTTTTCTTCTTCAATCTATCTGACATTAGAAACCATATCATGCTACAATTGAAATTTAGACAAAAAGAGAGTTCCATTTTCGGATAAATGCATGGAAATGTACAAATATCCAAAACCATTTTCCGGATATGAGTATATTTTGTGGGGATATAATGTGTTAGCTACAATTTGCGAAAAGTCGTTTCGTCCCAATTTATTCACAGTTCGGTTAATAAAAATTTAATATATCTTGAAAATTGATGAGTTTCATCTAAAATAAACTCAGTAATTATGAAACTCTTAATAATTGGAGGAACTGGAAAAACAGGACAAGAGTTGATCAAACAAGGTCTTGATCGGGGATACTCTGTAACTGCAATTGCACGTAAACCTGAAAATATAAAACATAGCAACCCAAATCTTAAAGTATTAAAAGGAGATGTCTTAATTCCTGAAAGTATTGAAAAGGCGTTTCAGGGTCAGGACGCTGTGCTATCTGCTTTAGGACATAAACGATTCTTCATTAAGACAAATATCTTGTCAAAAGGAACAAAAAATGTGATTGATGCAATGAAAAAACATAAGGTCAAGCGGTTCATTTGTATCACATCGCTTGGGGTGAATGACAGTAGATTTAAACTTGGATTGTATTATACCCTTTTTACGATACCTATAATACTTTTATTTTACTTTATAGATAAATCTAAACAAGAAAAATTAATAATTAATAGCAATCTGGATTGGACCATAATTAGACCCGGACAGCTAACTAATGGAAAAAAAAGGTTAAATTATAAACATGGGCCTTTTGTTGGCAGTTATATCCTGACCAGAATGATCTCAAGAGCAAGTGTTGCTCATTTTATGCTAAATCAGCTTGAGGACCAGACCTATCTGAGAATGACACCAGGAATAACAAATTAAAAACTGCAGCTAACACTATGAATAACTAATTGCGGGCAGAAATTCAGGATTGAAATTCCTGCAATCGATTATCTTTAGCACATACAAGACAATTTCCGTTGGTATGTCCATATCTGACCATATACGAACCGTTAGCTGAAAGCATACAACAATCTATAACCTGAACTCAAATGAACCAAAAGTAATTCGAAACTGTTATTATCATAATACACTTACTCATTACCTAATCTGATTCTCTGCCAACGTCAAACAATTTATTACCCTGTATTTTAAATGCCCTATGGCATACACTACAAAAACAAAAAATCCAACCACTTTCGTGATCGGATTCTCTTGGCAGGGCCAGGCCAACTAAGTACATCTTTGATGAACTTAATTGATGTGGCATTTTCATTATCCGCTGTTTTTACAGTACTGTTAATTCTGTGTTATCAGCGGGCATTGTAGAACTTTCTTTTCATTGAAGAAATTTTTATAATACCTAATTAGCAAACCTGTGAATTATCTAACGGAAAGACGTACCTTACCAATATGACTATTAATTTTGACGACCATAGAAGATCGTGTTAAAAAACTATTCCTTCCTATTTTGTAAATATAGATTTTGAACTTATATCATTTGAAACTCAAATTCATTGGTTTTTTTACTTTATGCTTGCTCTTTTCGTGTAATAGAGATGAGCAAAAAGATAATACAATCACTTTTTGGTCATCAAATGCCAGTCAGGAAATTCTCTTCACAGCTTATTTTGCCGATAAATGGAATGAAAATCACAGTGAGAAGCTAGAATCCCAGCCAATTCCTGAAGGGCAATCCAGCGAAGAGGTTATTATGGCCGCTGTAGTAGGCCGAACCACTCCGGATATTTATGCGAATATGTGGCAGGGTTTGGTAGAAATGTATGCAAAATCGGGTGTACTTGTTCCATTAGATACCATCGAAGGGTTTACAGATTTTATAAGGGCGCGATCTGGTGAAGCGGTAGTTAAGGAAATTACTTCGGCTGATGGTCATATTTATCAGATCCCCTGGAAGATAAATCCATTTATGACCATTTATAATGAAAAAAAGATAGCACAGCTGGGGTTAAATACTGTGCCTACCACCTATAGCGCTTATCTGAAGGCCGGTAAAGATTTTTCAAAAGATACAGATGGAGATGGCTATGTAGACAAGTGGATAGGAGATACAGAAGTAAAAAACATCTGGCATCAACGGCTGAATAATTTTTATCCGTTGTATCTGGCAGCATCTAATGGAGCCCCTTTGATAAAGGACAATAAAGCCGTATTTAATAATGAATACGCTGTTGGGGTGTTTAATTTTTTGCAGACAATATATCGTGAAGGTTACTTCGCCAAAGAATCTAATACGGTAGGGTCAGATAAATTCCTGGCAGGGCATACAGCTACTAAATGGACCGGGGCATGGGACGTGAGTTATCTGGAGCGATACAAGGAGGACGACTTTGAGTACAACATAGCACATTTGCCAGTACCAGATGACCATCGGGGAGTAGTGTACACCTATGCCGATCCAAAGAATATAGTACTTTTCAATACCTGTAAAAACCCTGCACTGGCATGGGAATTCATAAAAACAATGATCGATGAATCGGGGGATTTAAAATTTTTGGAATTATCCGGTCAGATTCCCAGAAGACAACAGATAAAAGAAAATGAAGTGTTTCAGGAATTCCTGAGAGAAAACCCAAAAATAATTCCATTTATTGATCAATCTAATTTTGTATATGGAACAGACAATTGTGAAGTATTGATTGAAGTATTAGACATTATATCCCAGGAATACGAATCCTGCGTTATTCACAACAAAAAAACACCCGCCAAAGCTATTGCCGATGCTACAAGGGCAGTAGATATACTATTGGGGAATTTTTAAGAAGTTATTATGCATGTAAGACCAAAAAAGAAACGCAGCATTATACCATACCTTTTGGTATCGCCTTACCTGCTTTTCTTTCTGGTATTTGTGGCGTTTCCGGTATTATTTTCATTCTTTTTGACTTTTCATAAATGGAATATTATCTCCCCTATGGAATATTCCGGAATGGATAATTATACAAGAATGTTTAATGACCGCTTATTCTGGAAGTCGCTGAGAAATACACTATGGTTTCTAGTTATTCACATTCCATTGCAGATCATTTTTGCCCTGGGATTGGCAGTTTTCTTAAATAGTAAAATAAAGTTCAAAGGTTTATTCCGTTCTGTTTTTTTCTTGCCGGTTATTGTGTCAGGAGTAGTAGTTACTATCATGTGGCAACAATTATACGGTTTCAACGGTGGAGTAATAAACCAATTACTCAACTCTATTGGACTTGGGCGTGTGGGTTGGTTAACAAACCCAGCTATGTCCATGCCCTCAATAGCGATTATGGCTACCTGGAAGAATGTAGGGCTTTATATTATATTGTTCTTGGTGGGCCTGCAGGCGGTACCTGAACATTATTACGAGGCTGCGGAAATAGATGGTGCTTCCTCATGGCAGAAGTTATGGTACATTACTATTCCGGCCATCAACCCTACCATATTTATGGTAATTATTTTATCTACTATTGGCGGTTTTTCCCTATTCATAGAACCTTATGTAATGACAGGTGGCGGGCCGTTAAACAGTTCGCTCTCTTCGGTATTGTACATTTATAAGCAGGCATTTGAATTCTACCATATGGGCTACGCCGCTACCCTGGGTTTTGCCTTTGCATTTATCATATTGATCATTATAGTAATTCAAAAGAAATATATAGAAAAAAAATACTGATGCGGTAGTAATATGAAAAAAGCACTTATATATATCTGTTTAATAGTAATGGCAATTACTTTCCTGTATCCTTTTTTTTGGATGATAATGGCATCGCTTACCCCGGAAAAACTAATAGGAAGTCTGACCTTTATACCTGACAGCTTCACATTTGATAATTACCTGGCCATGTTTGGTAAGATACCAATTGGCAGAGCTCTGCTGAATAGTATGTTCGTCTCCAGTGTAATTACACTTGGGGTAATTCTTATTGGAGCTATGGTTGGCTATGCCCTGGCTAAAACCAGATTTATGGGGCGTAATTTTATTTTTTATCTTATCATATTTACAATGACCCTGCCTTTTCAGATTACCTTAATACCGAATTATATTACCATTGTAAAATTAGGTTGGGTAGATCAATACACGGCTCTGATAATCCCTTTCCTGGTCAATAATTTTGCGATCTTAATGTTCCGTCAATCTTTTATGTCCGTGCCTCAGGCACTTATTGATGCCGCAAGAATTGATGGCTGCAGTGAATTGCGAATTATCTTCCAGGTCTTGTTTCCTAGTATCATCCCCACCATAGTGACTGTAGGGATCCTCACTTTTATGACTACCTGGAATGAAGTACTATGGCCTTTGATTGTAGTACGGGATGAAATGGTAATGACCATGCCGCAGCTGGTGACCTTATTTTCAGTAGGGGGTCGTGCAGATGCACAATTGGGTGTTAAGCTGGCTTCAGCAGTGTTGTTGGCTTTGCCTATTATGATTGCCTATTCATTTTTTCAGAAATATTTTATTCAAAGCATGGCCAGCTCTGGCATTAAATAATTATAATCTATGATAGCTATCAACAGATCTGAAACGGTTTTGAAAGCCGATCCCAAACGTGTTATTTTACTATTTAACAGCCTGGGCATTGGTACATATACAACCAAAAACAGGGCAGAGGATCTGGTTCAAAGGGTTTTAAAATTAACAGAGGCAGAAATAGAAATCATGTACCGAGATTTACTTCAGGAATTTAATCATCGCCATAAAGATCTCTCATCAGCCTTTTTAAAGTTTTACGGTCATATCGTGGATCTTGTACCCACGAATCTTCAGCTTTCTAAAGAAAAGAAGTTGCTTTTGGGCGCACATTTTGCCAAAGAATATTCTATTCAATCAGCCGCCCTTTTCAATCCATCTATTGTTCCGCATCCCAATCAGGAAAACCTTGGGGAAGGTGAAAAAAGGTTTATCATTAGCTTGCGTTCCGTAGGAGAGGGCCATATTTCGTCGATTGAATTTCGTGAAGGAATTATTTCTATAGATGGAGAGGTTACTTTGGATAAAATCACACCCTTTGCCACACATTTCGATAAAGACCTCTCAATTAGTTATAACAAGGACCAACTAAAATTAAGAGCTGCAATAATTTCGAATTTTGACACTAGTATTTTTGAAGCTCTCCCAAGTGATTTTACTTATCTGGACTATAAAGCAGCACTTGAAGCTAAGGTATTTAATGAATATGATGCTGACACGCATAGGTTATTGTTTGATTTCATAGATACAAACTACAATCTGGCAGCTGATACCGAATCTCCTCTTAGTGAACGTGTAATATTTCCAAGCGCAAAAGGTGAATCAATGGGGATGGAGGACGTACGTTTTGTAGAATTTACGCATGAAAACGGACAGAAAGAATTTATAGGCACTTATACTGCATATGACGGTCATAAAATTACTCCTCAATTAATTTTGACAGATGATTTCACCCATTTTCAAATTCGTACCATGTATGGTAAAGCGGTATCAGATAAGGGTTTTGCCCTTTTTCCGGAAAAGATCAATGGAAAGTTTGTAATGACTGCCCGGCAAGGTGGAGAAGATCTTACCATTATGGAATCTGAAGATCTCTATTACTGGGATGAATACAAAGTTATAATGACCCCTGAATTTAGCTGGGGATTGGTACAACAGGGAAACTGTGGTTCTCCACTCAAAACAGAACAGGGATGGCTATTGCTTACCCATGCAGTGGGTCCCCTGCGAAAATACGTGATCAGTGCTGTATTGTTAGATTTGGAACAACCAGAAAAGATTGTAGGCAAGTTAAATTTTCCCTTAATATCGCCCAATGAGGATGAGCGCGAAGGCTACGTGCCTAATGTCGTATACAGCTGTGGCGCCATGATACACAACGACCACCTTATTATTCCTTATGCGATGTCTGATTCTGCTTCAAGCTTTGCCACGGTTTCGGTTTCTGAGATTTTAAAAAATATGAAGGCATAAAACACGAATTGATCTATAATGGAAAGAATTGTAACCATATCCGGAAAAAATGAGATTATTGACCTTAGCAAGGTAGTGTTTCGCTATGAGGGTAATCCGATTATTACCTGTCATGATGTCAATAAAATATGGGATCCTCCACATCTGAAAGTGGTAACTGTTCACAATGCCGGAATCACTAAGTATAAAGATGATATACTCATGTTATTCCGCTCGCATCTTCGGAATGGTATCTCTGTTCTGGGAATTGCCCGCAGTAAGGATGGCCTCACAGATTGGCGCATAGATCCATCACCTGCTATGATTCCTTGCGACTCGGACGATGAATTTGCGGAGGGAACAGAAATGACTTCCCTAATAGCCAATGAAGGAGGCGGATTGGAAGATGCGAGAATTACAAAGATTAATGAGCACTATTTTATTACATACAGTGCCTATCATGGAAGTATTCAGCATAGGGTGAGGGTTTCTCTGGCTGTCACAAAAGATTTTAAAACGTTTGTTCGTTACGGACCTGTTTTGGAAACCGACATGCGAAATGTGGTGATTTTCCCAGAGAAAATAGGCGATAACTTTTTCGCTCTTTTTCGTCCAAATGATTCTACAGATGGACATACAGGAGGAATATTCAGGCAAATTCTATTGGGAAAGACGGCAGATTGTCTTTCTAATACCTGGGACATCAACCCCAAACCCATTATGAACCAAAGTGGTCTTCCCAGTTTTTATTCCGATAAAATTGGACCGGGAGCACCTCCCATAAAAACCAAACATGGATGGATCAACATTTTTCATGGGGTACGGAGCACCATGGATGGCAATCCCTATTATTTAGGAGTAGCGCTGCACGATTTGAACGATGTCTCAAAGATCTTGGTGGCTAATTTTCCAATTCTAATGCCTTCAAAAGCAGATTGCAGGGTAGGAGAGGAAGATTATGTACATGTTCCCCAGGTGGTATTTTGTTGTGGGGCAATGAGAAAGGACAATGGTGAAATCTACATATATTATGCAGGTAACGATACGGTGATGAATGTTGGTGTCACCCATGAGGATATATTGGCAGAATTGTGTCATCGATATCCCCAGGATACTGCTACAGGAGTGGCTTTGTATAGTTTAAAATGAGAATGTAATAAATACTGGAGTATGGCACAAGTAAAATTAAATCACATTGAAAAAGTTTACGAAGGCGGTTTTAATGCGGCAAAAGATATTAACCTGCACGTTAAAAACAAGGAGTTTGTGGTTTTTGTAGGCCCCTCAGGTTGCGGGAAATCTACCCTTTTGCGCATGATTGCCGGACTTGAAGAAATTACCTCAGGTGAATTGTATATTGGTGAAGATAACGTCACCACTACGCCAGCAAAAAATAGGGGCATAGCCATGGTTTTCCAGAACTACGCCCTATATCCTCATATGACGGTATATCAAAACATGGCATTTGGGTTAAAAATTAAGAAGGTAAACAAGAAAGAAATTTATGAGCGGGTTATGGAGGCTTCAAAAATACTGGAATTGGAAGATCTTATGGACAAACGACCGGGACAAATGTCCGGGGGCCAGCGCCAGCGAGTAGCCATTGGCAGGGCTATAGTAAGACATCCAAAAGTATTTCTGTTTGATGAGCCTCTGTCTAATCTGGATGCCAAATTACGAGGCCAGATGCGGGTTGAAATAGCCAAGTTACATACCAAACTGGATGCTACCATGATTTATGTAACCCATGACCAGGTTGAGGCCATGACGCTTGGGGACAGAATTGCAGTCCTGAATGACGGGCGATTGGAGCAGTTTGATACGCCAATGAATTTATATAATAAGCCTGATAATATATTTGTGGCAAGATTTATTGGATCTCCGCCTATGAATCTGATAGAGGGCCAGCTTTCCAGGCAAGAAAAGGGGCTTCACTTCAGGGATGCCAGTGGAAACCTTGAATTTGATATTCCTGAAGATTTTCAAAAACGCCTTATAGCTTATACAGACAAACGGGTGGTTTTGGGAGTACGGTCAGAAAGTATTACTGATAAAAGGGATGCGGCTAGCATTAATTTCCAGGGGACTATAGCCACTATAGAATTGTTGGGTAACGAACAGATTATAGCCGTTACCGGGCTTACTGACTCGGTTATTTGCAGAGTGTCTACCAAAAGGGTTTGTACGCTCGAAGATACAGTAGAATTATTTATGGATTTATCTTCAATCTATTTTTTTGACAAAGAATCTGAACAACGGATAATTTAATATTAACAAAGTTAGTGATTGACCGATATCATCTTAAATACACTACATCTGATTTATACAGCCAAGTATATCTTTAGTGAACATAGTTGGGAAGACGGATTACCTGCGGTGAACTTTATGGGGTTATTGCTCAAGCTAACCCTTGTCTGTTTTTTTTGTTTTCACCGCTTTAGTGCTTGGCGTCGCAGCCCGCCTGCACGTTGTAGCCCACATTGACGATATTGCGATGTATCACTACCGATCTTGCATCGGGGTCGGTAAGGCTGATCT
>Ga0316197_10001009_pt1 | contig 19906 bp, 14 predicted proteins | sample OudBiesiAoxic_MG_FD_204939 | JGI IMG/M metagenome (GOLD analysis project Ga0316197, IMG submission 204939) | Coastal sediment microbial communities from Oude Bieten Haven, Netherlands - site A oxic | ecosystem: Environmental > Aquatic > Marine > Coastal > Sediment | place: Netherlands... | reverse complement strand
GTCCTGCTTCCGCCTAGACTCGCGGGGTGGCTCCTAATTGGTTCATCGGGTTTCCGATGCAAGTGCTGGGCTTGCATTTGCGACCGGCCCCGCCGCGCGTGCGAGTGTTTTCCCGCGTAGATCTGCACAGTACCTTGGGCTTTCTCGGCTCGATGCAAGAGTCGGATGCGAGAAAAGCTTGGGATCGGATCGAGGACTTCGGATCGTTCCGCGGACTGATCGGCACGTTCAGCGCCGTGCAGCCCTTGGGCCATCCCCGAAAGCCTTCGGCGCTTTCGGCGCTAGTCGATGAGGGGCGAGACGCGCTGAGCGAGATGATCGCGGAAGCCAGGGGGCCGCTTCTGATCGCGGCCGGTGCCCCCGAGGACAGCCGGCCGCCGCTTCCGCACATGACCCTGGCCCGCATTCAGCGCAGGGCTAACGCGGCGGAGCGCCAAGAAGCGCTTCGTTGGGCCCGGGGGATCGATCTGCGCGGCGTGACGTTCAGCGCTTCTTCGGTGGCGCTGTACACCTGGGCAGAGGATCGTCAGGAGCGCCTTTTCCAGATCGTCGAGCGCCACGACTTCGGCAGTTGAAGGCCCCCGAGCACACCCCATCGGGCGATGCACCCCCGGGATTTGTGTGCTGCCTCGCGCGACGGCCGCCCGGGTCTTGTCGGAACGTGGCGCTTCTTTGGCGAATCGAGTTCAATGCGGCAGGTAGGCGAACCGCGCGATGTGGAAGAAAGCAGTCTTTGGAACGGTTTCGGCAGGCTTCCTGAGCTATGTCGTTTGGCTGTCTTGTCTCAGCTCCGCGCGCCATCAAATCGAGTGGGACGTGGCCACCCGCGTCGGAGGCGTCCTCGAACGCACCGGTTTCTCGGATGTGGTGCCCGTGGTCGACGGCCGGGATGTCGAGCTTCGCGGGGAGGTGTCTTCGGAGTCGGAGGCGCGACGGGCACAGCGCATCGTGAGCATGGTCCGGGGGGTGCGCGTCGTGCGCATGGACTTGTTCGTGGCCGCTGACGACGGCCTTGGGGGGGGTGAGACTTGACGTATCTGGTTTTACAGATGGCCGGCGCCTTGCTGATCGCCGCTGTTCTTGGCGCGGTCTTGCTCTGGCTGGGCCAGGTTTTCTGGGGGCGCCTGGTGGCTCCGGTGCGGGCCAAGACGCTCGCGTACGAGCTCGAGGAAGCGCGCACCGACCTCGCCGCGCAGAGCGAGCGTATCGAAGCGCTTCAAGAAGAGCTGGGCCGTACGGACGTGAAGATCGAATCGCTCCAGCGTGCGAAGCGGCAGCTCACCGCGACCCTCGACGCGCGCAACCGAACGATGCAGGAGGTGACTCAGCGTCTTTCGGTCGTCGACCTCGAGGCGCGACCAAGCTCGCGCGAATCCGCCGAAGATCTGCGACGCGAGCTTCGAATCGCCGTTCAAGAGCGAGACGAGGCACAGGCCACGCTCCGACAAGCTCAGGCGCGGGGTGCACGCTTGCACACCGAGCTCGAGGTGCTTCACGGGATCCACGAGCGGATGCTCGACGACATCGAACGGCTCAAGGGCCGGATCCGGGATGCGGAGCTCGAGCGGAAGAGCGGAGGCGAATCGCGGCCTCCCGCCTGGGTCATGGTGCAACCGTTCGGGCCTCGCGATGACCTGCAGCGGCTCGAGGGTGTCGACCCGAGCCTCGAACGCATGCTGAATCGACTCGGCATTTACCACTTCCACCAGATCGCGCGCTTTGAGGCGTCGGACGTCGAGTGGCTGGTCGAGCACGTCGACGGAGTCCCCGAGCGCAGGATTCGTGAGAGCTGGATCTCAGACGCCACACGACTTTGCGGCGCGACGGGGAACTGAGCAGCGCTAAGACGCCGCGTCGAGAGCGCGATCGGCGAGAGCTGTGAGCGCTTCTCGGGCGCCTTCGAGGTCGCCGTCCACGGCGCCGAGGAGCGAGGCCCCGTCTTGTACGCTGCGGGCCAGTTCGATTTGCAGGCAGGTGGAGCCGAGCTTGCGGGCACCCAGCTGCTGGCTGCTGCCCCGAAGCATATGAGCGGCTAGCTGCAGCGCTTTCAAGTCTCCGTTCTGCACGGCGGCCTTCATGCGGTCGACGTTGTCCTCGGCACTCCGGAAGAAGCTTTCGATGACTTCGGAGACGAAGCCGGGGTCCTCCTCGTCGAGCTCCAGGAGCTGAGAGGTGATCGCGGTGTCGAGCGCATTGGCGGGGAACTCCGAGACCTTGGCGGCCGGCCGCGCGGCCCAACGTGTGAGCGCTCTTTGCAGTTGCTTCTGGGTGAATGGCTTCGAGAGGTAGTCGTCCATCCCGGCGGCAAGCGCAGTATTTCGATCGCCTAGCATCGCATGAGCGGTGAGCGCGATGATCGGAACGCGCGGACAGTTGGATGCGAGCTCGCGCGCCCTTTGTTCTCGAGCGGTCTGATAGCCGTCCATTCTCGGCATCTGGCCATCCATGATGACGGCGGCGTAGCGATGGTCTTCTTTGAGCGCCTCGAGCGCCTCGACGCCGTCGTTCACGGCGTCTACCTCGTAGCCGAGCGCTTGCAGGTGCGCGGCGACCACCTTTTGATTGATCGCGTTGTCTTCGGCGACGAGAACTCTCATTCCATTGGACTGCAGCTCCACGGGCGGGCTTGGAGGCAAGGACGCGCGCCTGGCTTCGTCCGACAAGGGCGCCGGGGCGCTCGTCCGGTTGAGCGTCTCGAGAAGGGCGGCGATGACCTTTGCTCTTCGCATCGGCTTCTCCACGTGGATGCTGATGCCGGTGTCGCTAAGCTCTCTAATCTCGTGCCGGTAGGAGCAGATCGCCACGAGCGAGATTCCTTGCTCCGCCGCGATGGCGTTGAGGTCCATGATGCGGCTGCGCCAATCGGTGCCCAGGCTGCGCAGGTCGATCAGCATGACGTTTGGGCGCTGCGAGACCCGGAGCGTGCTGAGCGCGCCGTCGAATGTGGTCGTCGCCCAGGCCTCCATGCCCCAGGACTCGAGCTGTGCGCTGAGCGTTTCGCGCGCGCGGTTGTTGCTCTCGAGGATCAGGACCTTCATCCCGCGCAGAGCCTGAGTGACGGCTTGCAGCTCCTCGCTGAGCTTCTCTTCGAGCTCGAAGCGCGCCTCGAAGAAGAAGGTGCTCCCCTGCCCGATGGTGCTGACCATCTGAAGCTCCCCGCCCATCAGGGCGACTAGCTGCCGGCAAATCGGAAGCCCGAGTCCCGTGCCGCCGTGCTCGCGCGTCGTGGACGCGTCGGCCTGTGAGAATGGCCGAAAGATGCTCTCTGCGCGTCCCTCGGGAATACCCTCGCCGGTGTCGGTGACCCGAACTTCGAGATCGACGTGCCAGGGGCCTCGGTCTTTGACGCGAACTCCGACGACCACCTCGCCCTCCTTGGTGAACTTGAGGGCGTTGCTCAGCAGGTTGGAGATGACCTGCCGCAGCCGAAGCGGGTCACCGCAGACTTCGGCGGGCACCTCCGGGCCGACGTGGGTGATGAGCTCGATGCTCTTGGCGTTCGCGGCCGATGCGTAGTTGACCACGATTTCCTCGGTCATCGAGATGACGTCGAAGGGAACGGATTCGAGACGCATCTCGCCCGCCTCGATTTTCGAGAGGTCGAGCAGATCGTTCACGATGGCGAGCAGCGCGCGGCCCGACTTGTGGACCTCGCGCAAGTATTCGTCCTGCGGCTTGGGTAGCGCGCTCGCGTCTATCAACTGAAGCAGCCCCAGGATGCCGTTGAGAGGAGTTCGAACTTCGTGGCTCACGTTTGCTAGGAACTCCCCTTTGGCCTGCGCGGATGCCAAGGCGGCGTCGCGTGCCCCTTCGAGAGATCGCGATTGCTCTGTCGCGAAGTGACGCATCGCCTCGGCCTCTTCAGCCTGGTGGTAGAGACCGAACATCAGTTGCCGACGCGACCAGAGGAACAAGCCGCCGACGGTGCTCGCCGCGACGAGCTGCAGGAAGCCCATGCCGATCTCAGGGCTTCCGATGCGATAGGCGAGTGGGAGCCACCCAGCGAACACGACCGCGGTCATGAACGCGTAAATCGCGAAGCGGTAGGTCACGGCAGCCGTGGCCATGATCACGATTGCGAGTGTCGTCGTGTTGGCGAGCGAATCGCTGACCGCAAGCATGGCCAGGCCCATGCCCGCGGAGATGCAGATGGTCGCGACCGAGGCGGGCGTGTCGAACTGCGGCTCGTCGATGCGAAGGCCGGTCCACAGAAGCAGCGCGAGCGCAGCAGAGGCGGCGCAGATCAACACGTGAGGCGCGTTCGGTAGGAAAGGCGGCGCAAGGAGAAAGAGGGCGGCCCCTGCTGCGTAGATGAACGCCAAGACCGGAAGCATGTGGTGGAGCGCCGCAAGCGAGCGAAGGCGCATTTGCTCGTCGCGTATGTTCGCGCGCCGTGCCCTCAGGTCCGCCTCGCGGCTCTCTAGAAGCTGCTGCCCTTCGTTCATCCCCTACTAAACAAAGTGCCTCAGAGGCGGGGCGATGTCACAGCATAACCCTAAAAGGTGACTGTAAATCGCCACAGGGCTTGCCTGTCTCCTTTTGAAAAGGGCTATTTCTGCCATGGTTTGGCGATGGGCGGTCGTGCGCGGGTCGAAGTCGAGCTGGAGCAGCTCAGCCAGCAGATTCGCTATCACGAGGCGGCGTACAGGGCCGGGGTGCCCGAGATCACCGACCCGGCGTTCGACGACCTGGTCGAGCGCTACCGGGAGCTGGCCGATGCGCTCGGCGTCGATCCGTCGGAACGACTCGATGCGCAGCCCGGACAAGATCACACCGCGGGCTTCGAGACGGTAGAGCACCGGGTTCCGATGCTCTCACTCGAAAAGCTGTCTCCCAACCGACGCGACAGCACCGGTGAGCCGATGCCGATTTCGGAGCAGCTCTCGGCCTGGTTTCGCCGTCGCAGGAAGGAGCTCGAGGTAGATGCGCTGCCGGTCATCGTCGAGCCGAAGGTCGATGGGATATCGGTGTCGCTTCTCTATGCAGACGGGGCGCTGCGCCGTGCGGTGACGCGAGGCGATGGCCGCAAAGGTGACGTGATCACCAAGCAGGTTGCGCAGCTTGGGACCGTGCCGACTCAGCTCGAGGGGGCGGGCAGTGGCGAAATCGAGGTTAGAGGGGAGCTCTACTGGCCGCTCAGTGAGTTTGCGCGCTTCAACGCGACGCTGGACAAGCCGCTGATCAATCCTCGCAACGGCTGCGCCGGAATGATGAAGCGCAAGGACCCCGTGGGACTCGAAGCGACGGGGATTCGAGCGTTCTTCTATCAGGTGGCTTGGGAAGAGGGCGTCGAGCTGCCGGAGACGCAGTACGAAACCTTGCAATGGCTGGCCGAGCGCGGAGCGGACGTGTACCTCAGCGAAGTCTTCAGGACCGACTCCGACGAAGAGGCATTGCGGTACTGCGACGACTACCAGGACAGGCGAGGAGAGCTGGGTTACGACATCGATGGCATGGTCATCAAGCTCGATGACCTTCGCGTGTATGCGCGGCTTGGCGCCACCGGGCATCACCCGCACTGGGGCATCGCGTACAAGTTTGCTCCGGAACGCAAGCCCACCACGCTGCTCGGGATCGAAGTGTCGGTCGGAAAGTCGGGCAAGCTGACGCCGGTTGCCATTCTCGAGCCAGTATTCGTGTCGGGGACGACTGTGAGCCGGGCATCGCTTCACAACTTCGTCGAGCTCGAGCGCAAGGATGTGCGCGTGGGCGACACGGTGCTGGTCGAAAAGGCCGGAGAGATCATTCCTCAGGTGGTCGAGGTCGACAAGAGCAAGCGCAAGCGGGGGGCGAAGCGCTTCGTGCCGCCGAAGGTTTGCCCGACTTGCGGGACCGAGGCGGTGAGCGAAGAGATTTTCGTTTACTGTCCGAACCCGGCCTGTCCTGACCAGGTACGGGAGCGCTTGCGGCACTTCGCGAGCCGTCGCGCGATGGACATCGACGGGATGGGCGAGGTTCTCGTCGATCAGTTGGTCGAGAAGCTCGGGGTGCGCTCGCCGGACGACCTGTTTGCGGTGGACCTGGATGCGCTTGCGGGGCTCGATCGGATGGGGGATCGGAGCGCGGAGCGCGTGAAGGCTGGGCTCGAAGAAGCCAAGCAGCGGGGCTTGGCGCGGGTGCTCAATGGCTTGGCGATTCGGCACGTCGGCGAGACGATGGCCGAGGACTTGGCTGCGTATTTCAAGACTGCCGACGCGCTTTTGGCGTTTGCTGCGCGATACGTGGCCGAGGACGAAGATGCGATCGAAACGGTGGCTCCGGCGAAATCGACCGAGCGAGGCGCCATCGACGGGCTTGCGCGGAAGTCGGCGGACAGCATTTTTCACGAGCTCGATTCGCCGGCGGTGCGAAAAATGTTTGCGGGCCTCCGCGAGGTTGGAGTGAACCTGGCGGTGAAAGCCGCGGACGTGCGCGAGGTCGAGGCCGTAGCTGGGAAGACGTTCGTGCTCACCGGCACCTTGCCCACGCTCAAACGCACCGAGGCGACCAAGCGCGTGAAGGCGGCGGGCGGCAAGGTGTCGGGGTCAGTTTCGAAGAAGACCGACTACGTGGTTGCGGGAGAAGACCCGGGTAGCAAGCACGACAAGGCACAAGCGCTCGGTGTCGAGATCATCGACGAGGCGAGGCTTCTAGAGATGCTCGGCGGGGGCGAATGAGACTCAGAGCTTGGGGACCGCGCGCGCCAATCGGCGCAAGCCTTCTTCGATTTGCTCTTGCGAGGTCGCGAAGCTGAACCGGACGAAGCCCTCTGCGGCTTCTCCGAAGTCGCGACCTGGCCCGAGCGCGACGTGGGCTTTGTCGAGGATGTCGAAGGCCAGCGTCAGGGAGTCGCGGCCGAAGTGACGCATGTCGACCAGAACGTAAAAGGCGCCGGGGGGATCGATGGGGATCGAGAGCCCCATGCCGCGGAGACCATCGATCAGGATTCGGCGGCGAATCGCATATTGCTGGCGCATGTACTCGACGTGCTCGGCACCGTGAGCCAGCGCCGAGATGCCTGCTTGCTGGACGAACTGCGAGGTGGAAATGAAGAAGCTTTGCATCAGGCTTTGCAGCGGCCGCATCGCGATTTCGGGGGCGATGAGGTAGCCGAGGCGAAATCCGGTCATGGCGTAGCGTTTGGAGAAGCCGTCGAGCACGTAGCAGTTGTCGGTGAAGCTCAGCGGGGAGGCGACCTCGGCGCCATCGTAGGTGAGGCCGCCGTAGATTTCGTCGGAGAGGATTGGGATGCCGAGTTGGCTCAGCTCTTCGACGACTTCCCTGGGCTGGACTGCGCCGGTCGGGTTGGCGGGGGATGCGAGAAAGATCGCGCGGGTTCGGGGGGTGATCGCGGCGCGCACTTTGGCGACGTCCATGATGAAGCCGTCTTCGGGGCCGGTGGGGACGAGGACGGGCTTGCCGCCGCAGACGGAGATCATGTTCGGATAGCAAGGGTAGTGTGGAGTCGCAAGAATCACCTCGTCGCCCGGGTCGACCAAGAGGTTCAGACACAGGAGGATCGCGGGCGAAGTTCCACTGGTGACGATGACGTGGTCGGGGTTTACCGAAACGCCGCGACGCTTTTCACAATCTTGGGCGATCGCTTCGCGCAGAACGAACAAGCCGCGGCTGTCGGTGTAGTGGGTTTCGCCCGAGACCAGGGAGTCGACCGCCGCTTGCACGGCGGCCGGCGGCGCATCGAAGTTGGGCTCCCCAACGCCGAGCTGGACGATCGACGTTCCGGCTCGGGCCATAGCCATCCCCCGCTCCATGACCTCCATCGCCAGGAACGGCTCAACCTCCTGTGTACGCTTTGCGAACATGGGGACAGGCTCTAGGCCTCTAACTGCCCGAGATCTAGCCGCTTCTTAGGCAGGCTTACGGCGCCCTCTGGGGGGCGTTGCGATCTTTGCCTGAAAACCCTTGGAATGTCGGGTGATTACGGGTATGGAGCGTGTCCCCTATGGAGTCGCTTGTCGTTACTGTGATTGGGAAGGATCGGCCTGGGCTGGTCGAATCGGTGTCTGCTGCGGTGGAGGCGCATGGCGGGAGTTGGGTGGAGAGCCGGATGTCCCGTTTGGCCGGTGAGTTTGCCGGCATTCTTCGGGTCACTGTGCCGACCGCGCAGGCCGATGACCTGTCGGGGGCGCTCGAGGCGCTCCGGGCCGAGGGGCTCCGGGTCGTGGTGGAACGCGGCGTCGAGGAGGCGGTCGAGGAAGGGCGCCTGATCGTGCTCGAGCTGGTCGGCAGTGACCGGCCCGGCATCGTTCACAAGATCTCCGAGGCCCTCGCTGCGCGTGGTGTCAACGTCGACGAGCTCAATACCGAATGTGAAGGCGCGCCCTGGTCGGGCGGCACTTTGTTCAAGGCGATGGCCCGGCTTCGCGTGCCGGAGGGGCTAGACCTCGATCAGCTTCGAGAAGGCCTCGAGGCGATCGCCGGTGACCTGATGGTCGACATCAGCATCGGCGAGGCAGAGTAGGGCGTTCGCACGCGCGCGAGGATAGCGGCGCAGGAGCTTGCGGGCCGCGCGCGCTTTTTCTTCGGCGCTCATCCACATTCGTAGCGTGGCGAAGCGATACATGGTGCGGATGTTCGGGAACAGCGCCAGGTAGATCTGCCACGAGCCTTCGTAGGCGCTTGCATCGAGCGCGAAGGCGAGCTGCTCGTCGCCGACGGCCGAGCTGGTGTCGGCGCCGCGCGTCGCTAGAAGCGCGCGGACCAGGCGATCGACCGCGTGCCCTCGGGCCTTGCGGGCGTGGCCGCCATGCGGGTTGAACGAGGCGCGGCGCCGGTTCCAACTCTTGCGCCATCGCTGGTCCCAGGCGTAGAGCAGGGTGTTGTCGAAGTTCGCGAGCGCGATGAGGCGGCTCCATCGCATGCACTGCTGCACCGTGCCGCTCGCTCGGAGGGTCACTTCGGGGACTTCGTCGCGCGAGATTGGCGCCCGCCGTGCGCCAAAGTGATCTTCAATCCAGGCGAACTCGGCCGGGAACTCGTTGGCTGCAATTTGCAGTGGGTAGCTCGGCTGCTTTCCGAGATCGAGGGCGACGTCCTTCAGGTCGTCGAAAATCTGAAATGACGCCAGGAGATAGCCCCAGCGACGAATCACGGCTGCGTACCTGGCGGGCTCGAGACCGAGCAGACGGGCCCGAAGGTCGAGCCAGAGCATCATGACCATGTTGTTCTTGCGGTAGAAGTGCCAGGCGGTGTCTTCCAAGCGCATCTGGTCGGCGCGATGGCCGCTCGCGCGCTCGCAGAGCTCCGCTTCGTCCAAGAAAGTCTGAAAGCAATGGTGCAAGAACAAGTTTGTCGCGTGCACGGTCTCGCTGTCGGATTCTGCGAGCAGCCCATCGATGGTTGCGGCAACCTGATCGAGCGCGTCGAACAGCTCCGATAGGGTGATGCCGAACTTGGTCGTATGCGCGTCCGGCCAGATGCCGAGCTTTCGAAGGTGAGTGAGTGAGAGGTCGCGCAGGGGACGATCGCAAGTGTCGTCACTGTAGAGTGAGCGCAGCAGCTTCCCCGCCGCGTCGTGTCCTCCCACCGCGGCCGCCAGCTCGTCGAGGAACTCGTCGGCTAGCTGCATATAGAGGAAGGCGATGTCAGCGATCGCAACTGTCGTCGCGATGGGAGCGGCAGCCGCGCCTTTGAAGGCGAAGTTGTCGACCAGTGGACCGATCTGTTCGATCGCGTGGAAGGTTTCGCGAAGCCCGGGGTTGTCCAACACCACGCTCGGCAGGAGCTTCCGGATCCGTTGACGCCTGAGCCAGTAGACGGGAAGGGCGGCGCCGTGGCGAAAGAAGTCTCGGTTCTGCCCGAGCTTCTCGGAGAGAACCGACTTGAGCGAGCGCTTGGCGTGCAGCAACTCCCATTGCTCCGTGATGCGGTCGATGTCCCCGTCGCGCGCACCGGTCGAGCCCACAGACTGCGGCTCGGGGTGAAGCAAGAGCGTGGTCTCGTAGCGAAGGCGGGTCTCCTCAGAGCCCTCTTCGTCGAGCACGGTCTCGGCGAGCTGTGCTTCCCATGCTCGAAGCTTGGCGAGGAGAGGGGCTGACTCCGAAGGGCCTTCGGTGTGCAGCAATGCCAGCCGGGTGCTCAGCACGCCTTCGAGCTCCGTTGCGACCGGGCTCGCGGCGCCGAGGTCTACGCGCATATACGCGTGCCGCGCGAGAACGCCCTCGACGCGGCGGAGCACGAGTCGCTCGTGCGTGTCGAAGGAAGGCATGGTGATGGAGGCGAGGACGGTCATCGGGCGAGCGCGGTTGTGACACGCTTGGGCGACAGGCTCCAATTCCCGCTCCCACGGTGCTAGGGTTTCGGTCCGGACCATGGCAGGGACAGGCCGAAAACCAAGCTGGCGAGCGCCTTTTCGCCGCATCGCGATGGCGACCGAGAACGCTCTCGAGCTCGCGAGGCTCGGGCATTTCACCGATCCGGAGCACGCGCCGTACAAGGTGGCGCATCAGCTGCCCATCGCACGACTGCGTCGCTACGGCGGGGACGACTACCGGCCGGCCGTCGCCGCGCCACTGCTCTTGATTCCGCCGCTGATGGTCACAGCCGAGATTTACGACGTTGCACCGGACATCAGCGGGGTCAGCGCGCTGACCCAACTAGGGCTCGACGTTTGGGTCATCGACTTCGGCTCCCCCGAGCAAGAAGAGGGCGGCATGAAACGCACCCTCGACGACCACATCAAGGCGGTGAGCGATTCGATCGACTGGGTGCGCGCGGCAACGGGCCACGCCGTGCACGTCGTCGGATACTCGCAGGGCGGGATGTTCGCGTATCAAACCGCCGCCTATCGCAACTCCGAGGGCATCGCTTCGTTGGTCACGTTTGGAAGCCCGGTCGACATCCATCGAAACCTTCCGATGATCAAGGACAGCGTCGCAGGCCGTTTGTTCGAGCTTGCGCAGGGTGCCCTCGACGCGCCGCTCGACAAGCTCGAAGGCCTGCCTGGCATTCTCACGAGCACCGGCTTCAAGCTGCTTGCAGTTCACAAGGAAGTCGGCCAGCTCGTGGACTTCGTTCGCAAGCTGCACGATCGGCAGGCCCTCGAAAAGCGCGAAGCGCGAAGAAGGTTTCTGGGTGGAGAGGGCTTTGTCGCCTGGCCCGGCCCTGCTCTCAAGAAGTTCATCGACGAGTTCGTCGTTCACAACCGGATGCTCTCGGGTGGCTTCGTCGTCGACGGTCGCACCGTGACGCTCGCGGACATCACCTGCCCCGTGCTGTTCTTCGTCGGTGAACGCGATTCGATCGCGAACGAATCTGCGATCCGAGCGATTCGTGGCGCGGCCCCCAACGCCGAGCTCTTTGAAGTGTCCATGCGAGCGGGGCATTTTGGGCTCGTCGTCGGAAAGCAGGCCATGTCGTTCACCTGGCCGACCGTAGCGAGCTGGGTGCGCTGGCGTGAAGGACTGGGCCCCGAGCCTTCGGTGTTGCAAGCGCCCGCGCCGCTCCAAGAACCGGAAGAAGCGAGCTTCGAGGAAGTCGATTTCGACGTCGAGCTCTTCTATCAAACCATCGTCGGAACGCTTGGCGCCTGGTGGCAACGGGTCGGGCGTTCCGCGACAGACATGGGGGAGCAACTCGACAACCTGCGTTGGCAGGTCCCGCGCCTCAGCGTCCTTCAACAGATGCAGCCCGACACCAGGGTGAGCTTGGGCCTGGCGCTGACCGAGCAGGCCCAGTCCGAACCGGAGGGGACCTTCTTTTTGTGGGAGGGCCGCGCTCTGTCCTATGCGCAGGCCGATCGGCGCGTCGACAACGTCGTTCGAGGCTTGATTCACTGCGGTGTCCGACGCGGCGAGCCCGTTGCGGTTCTGATGGGGCCGCGTCCGAGCTACCTTTCGATGACCGCTGCATTGAGCCGCCTGGGCGCCGTGGCGATTCTGCTGAGCCCCAACCGTTCGCGCGCCACGCTCGAAGAAGCGATTCAGGGCTCGGCGCCGCGTTTCCTAGTTGCCGACCCCGAGAATGCAGCCCTGGGCAAAGAGCTGTTCGACGAGGTTCTCGTCCTCGGCGGGGATGGCGCAGAGCGTTCGCTTCCTCCGGGCGTCATCGACATGGAGCTCATCGACCCCGACGCGGTGGAGCTTCCTGCCTGGTACGAGGCCAACCCGGGCCGCGCTCGCGACCTGGCGATGATCATCCTCACGGCGGGGCGCGGCAAAAAGCCCCGCGCTGCGAAGATCACCAATCAGCGCTGGGCGTTCTCGGCCTACGGTACAGCGGCTGCATGCACCTTGTCCCCGAGGGACACGGTCTACTGCTGCCTGCCGCTGCATCATCCGGCCGGCATGTTGGTGACCGTGGGTGGCGGCCTGGTCGGAGGTTCCCGCTTGGCGCTCGGCACCGGTTTCGACCCCGACGCATTTTGGGATGACGTCCGTCGATACGGGGCGACGGTCGTGTTCTACGCGGGCGACATGCTGCGCGAGCTCCTGCGCGCCGAGCCCTCCGCCTCGGATAACGAAAACCCGGTCCGGCTATTTGCCGGGAGCGGGCTACGGCGTGACGTCTGGCAGCGCATCGTCGACCGATTCGGGCCGGTTGGGATTCTCGAGTTTTATGCGGCGACCGAGGGCAACGCGGTCTTGGCGAACGCGTCGGGCAAGAAGGTGGGCGCGCTCGGCCAGCCACTACCAGGCAGCGCAGAGGTGGAGCTGGTCAGCTACAACTTCGACGCCGAAGAGTTCCGGCGGGACGAACAGGGCCTGCTGGTTCGCTGCGAAGAGGACGAGTCAGGCATCCTGCTTGCGCGACTCGACGCGGACCATCCGCTGGCGAGCTTCACCGGAGGCGACGAAGCCGGCCGGCGCTTGCTCCATGGCGTCTTCGAACCGAAAGACACCTGGTTTGTCACCTGGGATGTGCTGCGCCGTGATGCGGACGGCGACTTCTGGTTCGTCGACCGTGCCAGCCGCATGCTGCAGACCGCGTCCGGCATTGTCGCGACCCGGTCGATCGAGGATGCGCTGTATGGGTTCGAAGCCCTCCGTCACACCGTGGTGTTCGGGGTCCATCAGCAGGGCCTCGATCGCCCGGTTGCGGTGGTCGTCACCAAGGGCGAGCAGGACCTCGATTTGCAGGCTTGGAACGAGTTTGCCGCAGGACTGGACCCTCGCGAACGGCCTCACTGGGTGAAACGGCTCGAGCGCATTCCGATGACAGACGGCTTTCGGCCTGACAAATCGGCCCTCGAAAGCGAATCCCTCGACTCGGGGATCGAGCTATTGCTCTACGACGAAGAGGCGGGGGAGTACCGCTCCGCGCCCGGCGGTCGCTCAGAGAGCGGCGGCTAGCTCTCCCGCCATACTGTACAAAAATCGCCCCCTTCCAGCTCTCTTGCTACATACCGTCTCGATGACCTCGCGAGCTGTCCTCTTGCCCTTTGCGTTTTCGCTGGCGCTGGCCTTCGGCTGTGTGAAGCCGATCAACGACGGCAACGCCTGCTTCGAGACATCGGAGTGCCGCGGCGGGTCGATCTGCGCCGAGACGGTTTACGGAAATTTTTGCATCAAGCGCTGCACTCAGGAGCAGGTTCGCTGTGAGAGCGGCGCGTCCTGTTTGCGATCCGAGGAGCTGCCCGATGCTACGGGCGGCGCGGGGGGTAACGGCGGCATGGCCGGTGCGGGCGGCATCGCTGGCGCAGGTGGCGTGGGCGGCGCAGGCGGCATGGCGGGCGCAGGCGGCATGGCTGGCGCAGGCGGCATGGCGGGCGCAGGCGGCATGGCGGGCGCAGGCGGCATGGCGGGCGCAGGCGGCATGGCTGGCGCAGGCGGCATGGCGGGCGCAGGCGGCATGGCGGGCGCGGGCGGTATGGGTGGAGCAGGAGGCGAAGGCGGCGTGGGTGGCGCCGAAGAAGAGATCTGGCTCTGTCTCCCCGGGCGCCTGGAGTATCCGGAGTACTTCCCACGAGAAGTCGGCTTTCTGTGTGAGTACAGCCTCGACTGCGAGCTCGGCCTGATCTGCGTATGCATCCCCGGAGCGACTTGCGAGGGAGAGGGCAGGAACGGCCCGACGTGCCAGCGGATCTGTAACCCAGGGGTGCTCAACGAGTGCCCGCAGGTGGTGGACATCAAACCCGAGTGCACCGATTTGGGCGACGGCCGTGGTTTTTGCGACCCAACGACCATCATGATCGACCCCTGACGTGGCTCCAGGGAATTGACCATTTACGTGGGGCGGCGGGAACACTAGACTCGCCCGGTCATGCCCACACCCCAAGAAACAGTCGAGGCCCTTGGTTCATACTTGCGCTTGCACCCCGAGGAGCTCGGGCGCGCGGTTCGCAGTGCACTGGGCCTGAGGTTTGGCGTTCCGCTTGCCGCCCTGCGCTGGCTTGGTCAGCAGGCCGAGCGCAGCGGCAAGGTCGAGGACTTTCACATCGACTCGGTTCCGCCCGGCCTTCGGCTTTCGGGCAACCTGGACTTGATGAACACCCCGCTTCGTGCGGGCGCGATCATTTACGTCGAGCGCGTCGTGTTCAACGACGAGGAGCTGACGGTCGCGCTTCGCCTCGAAGAGGTGAAGCTCAAGCTCAACGGTGAGTCCGATTCGCCTGTTGCTGCCCTGATCAAGTCCGGGGCACTCGACCTTTCGAACCCCGGCACGCTGGTGAACTTCATGCCCGGCCGCTCTCCTGTTTTGGCCGAGGCCAATGGCAACCGGATCGTGCTCGACCTGATGCGCGACCCGAAGATCGGCAAGAACCCGCTCGTGCGTCGCGCCGTCTCCCTGCTGACCTCGTTCGTCACGCTACACGGCGTCGAAACCGACCAGAAGCATATCGACATTGCATTCCGCGCGCTCCCGGCAGGTTTCGGCGGCGCGTTTCGCTCGGTTCGTCAGAACGTCGTCCTGCCCGGGATGAGCCGTTTCCTTCCGCGGGCTAGGTAGCGCGCGATGCCGACCTGCCGCTCATGCAAAGACGAGGTCGATGAGCTCCTGCCCGTCAAAGCCGACGGGCGGCGCATCAAAGTCTGTGAAGATTGCGCCGAGCGCATCGCCGAAGAGGGCGAGATAGCCGAGATGAGCGAGTCCGTCATGCAAGACATGATGGGCTACAAGGGCCGCCGCTAGCGTCGCCGCCGCAGCAGGAACCGGAGCTCAGCTGTCGGGAGTTGGCTTGCCGACCGAAGGGTCGGACTCGGGCTCGGGTGCATGCGGCGGCGGACGATGGCGCAGAGCTTCGAGCTCTTCCTCTGCAAACTCGAGCTCTAGCTCGGCGCGGCTACGCGCGGCCACAGCCCGGGCGACTGCATCTTGCAAGTCCTGGGTTTTCGCGACCTCTGCGTTCAGGCGGGCATCGAGCGCTGCGATTTCACCCTGAAGCTCCAGGCGCCGCTCACCTTCACGGTCGAGCCTTCTTTGAATTCGTGCGGCTCGCTCCTCCTCTGCGGACAGTTTCTGAGTCGTCGAAACGAGCCTCTGATTCGTCGCTGCCAGCGAGCGCTCTGTCGCAGAGAGGTCGCGCTCGGTCTCTGAGAGGTGCTGCTCGAGGGTGGCCTTCTCCTCGCGGTTCTGCGCCAGCTTGTCGCGCGTGCGCGTCAGTCGCCGCTCTTCGTCTTTGAGCTGCGTCTTCAGAGCTGCGACCTTGCCGTCGGTGCGGGCCAGTCGCTTCGCGAGCTCGGTGCGCGTCAGCCTGCTCTGCTCGTATCGGAGCTCGAGCTGCTCGGCGATTTCGCGAGTGTCCTCCAGATCGCGCCGGAGGTCCGAGGCGGTGAGCTTTGCCTGCTGGGCGACTTCACGCTGGGTTTCGGCCTGCTGATAGAAGACGGTGACCGCGGCGCCCGAAGCGCCGAGCAGGGCAAGCGCCATCGGAATCGTCCAGCGCAAGATCGTCTTCACGCGTTCACGGCGTTCTTCGGGAAGGGAGAGCGCGGCGAGCTCGCCGGCGAGCTCTTCGGCCGTCGGCCGTTCGTTGGCGTCGCGACTGAGCCATCGGTTGAAAAAGGGCGTGAGGTACTTGAGCCCTTTGCGGGTCGGCGCACCAGGCGTTTCCTTCGATCGATATTCGATGAACGTGTCGACCGCGCCCGCGGCGACGTCTTCTTGCGTTTCCGGTTCGAGCGCGTTGCGAAGAGACAGTGCCAGCGCGAACACGTCGGCCTTGTTGCTGACCGTCGGCTTGCTCTCGAGCGACGCGAACTGTGCAGCGACTTCGGGAGCGAAGTACGTCGGTGTTCCGGCGACGACCATCTCCGCTTCGGTCGCAGCGACGCCGAGATCGAGGAGCACGGGCGTGACTTCCTGATCGCCGAAACCTGGGATTCGCGCGAGGAAGATGTTCTCCGGTTTCACATCCTGGTGACGCACGCCCGCGGCATGCATGGCCGCAAGCGCGCGGGCGAGCGGCTGAAAGATCGCGAGCGCCTCGGCGCGATTCAAGGGCTCACGCTGTAAACGCGACTCGAGCGTTTCTCCGTCGTACCAGGGCATGACGAACCAGAGGCGTTCTTCGAACCAGCCGTGATCCTTGAACTGAACGATCGACGGGTGGAAGACCGACGCGATTAGCCGCAACTCGCGCAGCGCAGATTGCTTGGCCGATTTCGAGTGCGCCGGTTGGTGCAGGAGTTTCAGGGCGACGACGTGACCCGGCACCTCGGTGTCCTTGGCTCGGTACACGTCTCCGAAAGCGCCGAGACCGACACGAGCCTCGACCGCGTAGCGTCCACCGACAATCGTCCCGTTGGCCAAGGGCTCGACGCCTTCGCGTTCTTCTCCAGGCGAACGAGGGGCCGCCTCGAGCGCGAACGCTTCGATGATGATCCGGCCGAAGCGACCGGCGTCAGAGATGCCGTGCTCGTCGAGAATGAGTTGTGCCTGGGTGGTTGCGGCGTCTACACGCTCTTGCATCGCCTTCGGAGTCTTGCCGTACACGAAGGCCAGCTCCTCGATGCTGAGCTCGCGCGCATGCCGGAGCTCGAGGAGCTCGGAGTCTTCGGTGCTGAGGTCGAAGCGCAGCCCGTTGAGAGGGTTGGAGCCGTGATGCGCGGAGGGAAGGGCACGCCAAGGTAGCGATTCGAGGGCCTGCTTGGTCGGAGGCTCGTGCGGGCGACTCTGGTTGTGCATGTACCCACGTGCTGCTCGATAGAGCCGGGCGCGAACGCCGGGCGCCTGCAGCAACTCATCGCTTTCGGCCTTCGCGACGAACGCGCGTAGCTTGGCGAGGTAGTGATCTGCCCGCTCGGTAGAAGCCGTGCGAATCGAGAGGTACTGACGCAGGCCCTCCGAGTAGTAGCGGAAGGCGCGACCATGCAGAACGTCGACGATCGTCTGCGGCTGGCCGTTGGAGAGCGCGATGGACGCGGCCGCCTGTGTGAGTGCGGCGTCGCCCTTTCCGAGCGGCCTCAATTGATTCAGAAGAAAGGGGACGGTGCCCTGGGTGCCCATGGTTGCCTCTTACAAAGTGGGGAACTGTAAGGATGAGTCACCCTTGCGGCGGCACTCAACAATTCCGCAAGGCCGGGTGCTGCCCAGGCGGCGCTAAACTTGCATTGCGTCCGGTTCGGCTACAAGGTGTGTTGGTCGTGGTACATTTGCGTCTGGGAATATTGGCGGTTCTCGGCTGTGCAGTTTTGTACAGCTGCACACCGAAGCAGGATCCGGCCACCGCGCCGCTCGAAAGCGATGTCACACCTTCGCGAAGGTCGGCTCGTGGGGGGGACGCTCCGGCGGTTGTGATGCAGTCGCCGGTTGCGTTCTGGAAAGACGGCAAGGCGCAGGGTGAGGTCGATGCCGCCAAGGCCGACCAAGAAGGACACCTTCTGTTGAACCTGGGCGAGGAGTGGACACCGTACATTCTCACCGAGGGACCCCAGACCGACGAGGTGCCCGAACCGAGCGAGTACCGTGAGACCTACTTGGCCCTGGCGCGGGGAGAGTTTCCCGATGATCGCCACGGGTATCGCGCCGAGAAAGATCAGTACCTCGAGCTCTATGGCATCTTGCCGACTCTGAGCCTATTGAGGGAGCGCTTCACTGCGGTTCGCGCCTTGGCATGCGCCGAGGAGCTCGACCTGGTGCCCCTGCAAGAGTTCGACGGGTTCTTGGCGTATCAGAAGGGCCGCCGACCGGCGCGTCGCCTCGCGCGCTATCAGCTCCTCAAGCCGAAGATGGAAAGACTCGTGGCGCGTGCCCAGGTCGAAAGCCTCGATCAAGTGACCCGGGCTCAGGCCGCCGATAAAGACGAGTGGGAGAAGGTCGAGGAGTACAGGACGCTCGCGCCCGGGATCGAGGCGATCGTCGCTGCCCAGGCCAGGCTCGAATGCGAAGGCTTTTTTGAAGGTAGAGGCGAGTACACGCCCGGCCTTTTCGATTGGCGAACGCATGAGGCGCTCGCGGAGTTCGAGCGTCGGCATCGCGTCTACGGCTGGGGCTTCATCGGCAACGACACCCTGGCCGTTCTACGAACGACGCCGCAAGAGACCGAGCGGGAAGCGCTGATTCGCGTTCTGACCGAGCGCGCGATGCACGCCGCCGAGGTGATCGAAGACGGAAGCACGTCCTTCGTGCGCGAGGATGAGCCGCGAACTTACAAGACCGAGGACGGTCGCGAGCTACAGATTCCGAACTTCGAAGCCGAGCTTCGCGAGCGCGTGATCGCGGCATTCGGCCTTCAGACGCCCGAGTCGACCTACGCCTGGCTGCAATCGCTGGGAGAGCTCTCCGCCGAGCGTGTCGTTGCGGTTCAGGGGATCGAGCTGCCCGCTTACTACAGCGACGCCATGGACCTCAGCGTTTCGATCGACCGTGGCGATGTCTGGTTCGAGTTCCCGTACGACGAAGAGGGCAAGGCGCGCTCTCAGCCGGTCAGGCGCCGTCCGCGACTCACGATTCTAGTCCACTACAACGGGCAGAAGATCCCTCTCGCGCGTTTTGGTACGACCGTCGGCGGCTGGCGCGGTGAATACATCGACGGCCAGGTGATGCTGAAGTACAAGGGCTCGCCCGCCGGCAAGCGCGTGTGGAGCCGAATTTCCGCTGCGCCGATTTGGGTGCCACCCGAAAGCACGCCGCCGGGCGTGATGCTGACCAAGCGGCGCAAGCGGGGCCAGAGCTACTACGAGGTGAACTACCACACGACCGGTCCGAGCTACGCGTCGGCGTACGGATTGGTGGCTGCGTACCACCGCAAGTTCTACCGCGGCCCCGACGGGACCATTCAAATCGGCGGCGACGAGGGCATTCGAACACACGGCTCGGTCGACTACATGAGCATCATGCGGCGGCACTCGCATGGCTGTCACCGTATGCACAACCACATCGCCGTTCGACTGATGTCGTTCGTGCTCGAGCACCGGCCGCACACGCGCTACGGCCAGCAACCGATGATCTACCGTCGCGAGTTCGAATACGAAGAAGAGATGTACGTCATGGAGTTCGACAAGGGCGGCTACAACTTCGTCCTCGACGAGCCCTTGTTCGTCGAAGTGCTCCCGGGGCGAGTCCGGGGCCAAGTCAAAGAGCCGATTGAAGTAGCATTGCCGCGCTACGATCGCGACGTGGGCGCGTACGTGATGCCTGACGGCGCATGGGTCAGCATAGACCGCTTTGGCACCATGACGCCTCGGGTCCAGCCATTCGATTTCGATGCGCCTCTCGAAGCGCCGGAACTGTCGCCTGGCTCGATGGACCCAACGGACCCGATGGGCCCGATGCCGTCGACCGCAGGACTTGCGCCCGTCAGCGGGGAGGGCGGCATGCCGACCAGCGCGCCGGCGGCGATTCCCGTGAACACCACGGTTGCGCCTGTGAGCTCTGCGCCCTGAAATCAGAACACAATTTCGCCCCTGCAGTCTGCTGTGGATGAATTGGGCGAAACGCGATTTTGCTGTGGAAAAATAAATAGGTTTTCCACAATCGAATTTCGTTGATCTCCCTCGGCGGATCGGTGACAAAAGGATCGGAAGAT
>Ga0316197_10001008_pt1 | contig 19927 bp, 16 predicted proteins | sample OudBiesiAoxic_MG_FD_204939 | JGI IMG/M metagenome (GOLD analysis project Ga0316197, IMG submission 204939) | Coastal sediment microbial communities from Oude Bieten Haven, Netherlands - site A oxic | ecosystem: Environmental > Aquatic > Marine > Coastal > Sediment | place: Netherlands... | reverse complement strand
CATTCGGAAACCGCCTATATGACGGATCGCGCCATCGCTTTCATGCTAGAGGCTAAGGCGGATCGGCGCCCGTGGATGTGTCATCTCAGCTATATCAAGCCGCATTGGCCCTACATCGTGCCCGCACCCTATCATGATATGTATAACGAAAGTCATATCGTGCCGCCGATCCGGTCCGCGACAGAGCGTGACACCGACCACCCTTTGATGCAGGCCTACCTCAAGGCGCGGGTTTGCCAAAGCTTCGCGCGTGACGAGGTGCGCGAACACGTGATCCCCGCGTACATGGGGCTCATTAAACAACTCGACGATAATCTGGGGCGCCTGTTTGCGTGGATGAACGAGGCGGGCCTGAGCGACAATACGATCATTGCCTTCACCTCGGATCACGGTGACTACATGGGCGACCATTGGATGGGTGACAAGGATTTCTATCACGAGATGGCCGTAAAGGTACCGTTGATCATCGCCGATCCGCGTCCCGACGCGGACGTGACACGTGGAATTGTGTCAGATGCGCTTGTCGAAATGATCGACTTGACCCCGACATTCATGAACACGCTTGGTTGCGCGTCTAAACCCCACGTGATCGAAGGCCGCGACCTGACGCCGATCTTACAGGGGACAGAGGGGTTTTCGCGGAGCTATGTTATCAGTCAGCATGATTATCATTGGTCTGAAATGGCCCGTCTGCTGGATCAACCTCAGGAACATGCACATACAACGATGATCTTTGATGGGCGCTGGAAATATATCCGCTGTGAAGGCTTCCGGCCGGTTTTGTTTGATCTGCAGTCCGATCCGCATGAACTGACTGATCTGGGCACATCCGAAGGACCTGATCATGCCGCCGTCCGCAGCCGTATGGAAGCGGCTCTGCTGGATTGGGCCACGCGCCATCACACGAGGATCACAGCAACGCCTGCCGTCTTGGCGCGCCAGAAAAAGGCCGCCGAGGGCGGTATTCTGATCGGATTTTGGGATGAGAAGGAATACGAAGACACCACCTGTATCGCATTTGACGACCTTACGCCCGTCGGGCGGTCTTAACGTAGCCGCGATGCCTTCGCGTTGATAAATATTGCTTAGAAACAAGGGCACCATCTATCCCCCGATTACGCCGCAGCCCGGGACAGCGACCCCACAAGGATCAAGCAGATTTTTTGGATAGCATCCGTGACTTGGAATACTGATTGACCCTAATGATCGATCACGAAACCCCATTTCACAAAGCGGACTTTAGCTGCGGCACAGAAAATCGGTAAAGTGGGCTCTACCTTTGATTTCGCCGCGTCCGACACAAACGGCTGCAATGTCAGACCCAATGGCTGGGAATACCGTTGGCAGCGCGTTCAAGTACCTGACAAACAACGATTTGTCTGACGTCAGCACCCGTGGGACAGATTTGAGGATTTGAATAACGGAGGATTTCTGGTTCATCTTATCGATTAGGAGATCGAGATGACGAAGAAGCTACAGACATCGAAAGACGCCGCCGACAAGCTGGTCAAGAACATCCGCCGCAAGACCCGACAGACCTATTCGGCGGAGGAGAAGATCCGCATTGTTTTGGCTGGATTACGCGGTGAGGAAAGCATCTCGGCGCTGTGTCGCCGCGAGGGCATCTCTGAGAGCCTGTATTACACCTGGTCAAAGGAATTCCTTGAGGCGGGAAAACGCCGCCTGTCTGGCGACACTGCGCGTCAAGCGACATCGCCTGAGGTGAAGGCTTTGCGATCAGAGGCCATGGCTCTGAAAGAGTGCGTGGCCGACCTTACTCTGGAAAACCGTCTGCTCAAAAAAAGCATGACAGGGGCTGGGGAGTTCGAGGAATGAGATACTCCGCCTCCGAGAAGCTGGAGATCATTCGCACAGTTGAAGGGTCGCATCTGCCAACCAAGAAGACCCTTGATATGCTGGGCATTCCGCGCACCACATTTTACCGATGGTATGACCGATATGTCGAAGGTGGCTTTGAGGCTCTGGCGGATCGCTCGCCTCGCCCAAAGTCGGTCTGGAACCGTATTCCGCAGGACCGCCGGGATAATCTGATAGAGTTTGCGCTGGAGCATGAGGCACTGACCACACGCGAGCTGGCGGTCAAATATACCGATGAGAAGCGGTATTTTATCTCTGAATCATCGGCTTACCGCATTCTGAAAGCTGCTGATCTGATCACGGCACCAGACTATGTGGTGATCAAGGCTGCCGAAGAGTTCACGGACAAGACCACGGCCATCAACGAGATGTGGCAGACCGACTTCACCTACTTCAAGATCATCGGGTGGGGCTGGTATTATCTCAGCACCATTCTGGATGATTACAGCCGCTACATCATCGCTTGGAAACTCTGCACAAACATGCGGGCCGAGGATGTGACCGACACGATCGAACTGGCTCTGACAGCATCGGGCTGCGACCAGGCCGTTGTGCGCCACAAACCGCGCCTGCTCAGCGATAACGGCTCCTGTTACATCTCCGGTGATTTGGCCGAATGGCTGGAAGGGCAAAGCATGAAGCATGTCCGAGGTACCCCGTTCCACCCTCAAACCCAAGGCAAAATCGAACGTTGGCACCAGACCATGAAGAACCGCATTTTGCTGGAGAATTACTATCTGCCCGGCGACCTTGAACGCCAGATCGGGGCCTTCGTCGATTACTACAACAACCAGCGTTACCACGAGAGCCTGAACAACGTCACACCCGCCGATGTCTACTTTGGCCGGGACAAAGCCATTCTGCGAGAAAGGGAGAAGATCAAGAAACGGACAATCCGCCAACGCCGCTTGCAACATCAAAAACAAGCAGCATAATCAATCACACAAACGAGCCAGAGCCTCCAATGATCAAGCCGCTCTGATGTCCCATTTTATATGACGACGGACATCACATTCGCCGATTCAAGCTGGGTTCTTTCCATCGTCCTTTTCCATCAACCGCATTTCCGTGGCCAGAAACACGGCAGCTACACGTTCTGGGGCTACGGTTTGCGCGGTGACCGCCCCGGCGACGTGATCAAAAAACCGATGTGGGAGGCGACAGGGGATGAAATCATCAAAGAGCTTTCTGCGCACCTGAAGCTGACGAAGCAAGAAGAGGCATGGTTTGAAGGTGCGCGGGTTCTTCCCTGTCGAATGCCGTTTATCACCAGCCAATTCATGCCCCGTCAGCCCGGCGATCGACCTGATGTGCGGCCCAATGGTGCGCGGAATTTTGCAGTTATCGGGCAATTCTGCGAGTTGCCCCGGGACTGCGTCTTCACGGTCGAATACTCTGTTCGTTCCGCTTGCACCGCCGTTGCTGCACTGACGGCTCGTACAGACCCGCCGCCTCCAGTCGCGCGTACCGACCTTGACCCAATGGTGCTGATACGTGCTGCCCGCGTGCTGTTGGGGATTTGACCAACTTGACAGGGTCAGGCCCCGCATTCGAAGGCCTTAAGGCGTTACGTTTCATGCGTGCCTGAAGACACCTTAACCTGACACCAACAGTCAATCGCGACCCATCAGAGACATTCATTGCACGTGCTGCCGCCGCAGCACAGCCTGACCAGACTGGTCATTCGCTGCGCGCGCAAATTCGAAGGGCGTGCGAACTCACACCACGCGGGACAAGGCGGTCATTGGCTGTAAACGCATCCGCGTCGGATCAGGAGGCCGATTCAACATACGGTTTGGAGGCTTTCGTCCCAAGGATCGTCACCGCAATGCGGCATCTTGATTGCGGACTTTGGGCATCAGCGCACCAATTGCCTTGAGGCAATGAAGCCGAAAGCAGCCGTCGCGGTTTGCCACTTCGGACATGCCTCAGAACGGCGTGCAATGTCTGGTCTTTGTGTTGCATCGCTACAGCAAATGAACAGGCCAGTGGTTCTTTGAGGGCAGACAGACGGCGGTGCGGCTACTCTTCCAATCGGGCCTCAACAAGCTGCTCGTCTGGCGTTAGGCCGGATATTTCCAGCACCAGCTTGCGCCTGACCGTATCCGCAAAGCTGTTCCGCCCCTCGGCGGTGACCATGAAAGCCCCCGGTCCGCCAATGATGCGGGTCGCGTATTCCTCTTCAAGGTTGGCACCCGCGCGCCGCCCGTCTTCGGGGCGCAGGATTGGCAGAGCATTGATTGTGATTCCGGCCGCAAGCACCTCTGCACGCGCGGCGCTGATGGATGGGCCGGACGAGTTGCGGATGCTGTCCCCGGAGAAATCGATGACAGCACGGGGTGCAAAGACATCGTTGCCTTCGATAAGGCGTTTGGCGTCCAGTAGCGCAGCCCCGATGGCGTTGCTGCCGTAAGCCTGGCGCGGCGGGCCGGTAAGCGCGTCGGCAAAGGCGCGGGCGGTCTCAGTGCTGTCGACAATGGTCCAGGGAACCACGACTGCGGTGTTACTGGCCCATTCGACGTAGGTCACGGCGACATTTCCATAGATTGAGTTGCGGATGGCCGCGATGACAGCTTCATCCGTAATGGCGAGCGCGTAGCCCTGACGCTGAAAGTCAAGCTCTTCTGCGTCGATAGAACCCGAGGCATCGGCCAGCAGAACCAGTTCCAGACCCGCCTCGCGCTGCGTCTGTGCGGCAAGTGGGCTCGCAAGCAGCAGAATGACAATCAATCTCAAAATCATGGGAAGACAGTCTGTCACTTTGTTTTCCTGGGCAAGAGATTTGGTTTCGTGACGGCGTAACAGGCATCGAAATGCGCAGAGGTGCTGCAAAGGTGGGCAAGGGAAATTCAAGAACCGTCGGATTTCCGGGCCACAGACAAGATCGTGCTTCCGATCAGTTGCATTGCGTCACCGCATAACTCGCATCAGCATTAGAACGGCTACCAACCAACGCGGTGCCCGTAGTTCAGTGCTGAGCCAAGTTTAACAGAACTGTGATGGGCAGCACTATTTGCTTCTGTGGCTGCAGCGTGACGTTTAAGCAGTTGAAGCTATCTATGAGCAGATGAACGTGTCAACGAACGGTTGGTGGCCAAAATGACTTCTGTCTGGAAACAGCTTGCGGTGTGCGCGATCCTGATCATTGGGGCCGCCGTATCATGGCAATATCGCGCCGAACTGACGCGTCTCTGGGAAACCTCCTTTACCGCTTCGGCGCCTGCGCAACAGCAACGGGACCGCGCAAAGGGAATACCGGTGATTGTCGCCCAGACCGAGATCATGCGCGATGACCGCAGGTTGTCAGCAATCGGCACGGGATTTGCGATCCGCTCCATCACCCTGCGCGCGCCCTCGAGTGGCGAGATCACGGAATTCAACATCGCGCCGGGACGTCGTTTTGCCAAGAACGATACGCTGATGCAGCTCGATGATGCAGATGAGCGGTTTGCCGTCTCGCTCGCTCAGGCTCGGTTTGACCGGGCCAATGACGAACGTGAGAGATACCGCCGGTTGCAAGAGAGTGGCGTTGCGGCGACCGTCCGTCTGGAACAGGTGCAGACGGATTTTCAGGTTGCCCAGATTGAGCTTGAGCGCGCGCAGGAGGACCTGGACGATCGCGTTTTGCGCGCCCCGTTTGATGGGATTACAGGTCTGGCATCGGTCGAGATCGGAGACAGGATCGCGACGGACGATGTCATTGGAAATTTCGATGATCGCAGGAGTATCCTGGTCGAATTCGATCTTCCCGAGGCACTTCTGGGGCGCGTATCTACCGGGCTTGGCGTGACCGCGACAACACCTTCGGTCGAAGGGCGCAGTTTCGACGGTGAAATCAGTGCGGTTGACAGCCGGGTAAACGCCGCAACACGGACAGCGCGGGTGCGGGCCGCGATTGGTAATGCCGCCGATTTGCTTAGGCCTGGCGCATCATTTGCTTTGCAGCTTGATCTGCCGGGCAGCTCGTTTCCGGCGGTACCCGAGCTTGCATTGCAGTTTTCCCAAGACTCGCTGCATGTCTGGCGCGTCGCTGAGGGGGCGGCGGAACGCGTGGAAGTCCGCCTGGTTCGGCGGCGCGCAGGTCTGGTCATCGTGGACGGCCCCCTTAAGAAAGGCGATTTGGTCGTCGTAGAAGGCACGCAGAGGCTGCGCAGCGGCGGAGCCGTTCGTGTTTTGAACACACCAAAAGAGCCACGCACATGAATTTCGCAGGAAAAGGCATCAGCGATCTGAGCGTGCGCCGACCTTACCTTGCGGCGGTCCTTAGCCTGATAATTGTGATCGCCGGGATCGGCGCGTTGTGGGGCGTAGAGGTACGCGAATTACCGGATGTCGACCGGCCCATCGTGTCTGTCCGCGCGAACTATCCCGGTGCATCTCCAACCACGGTGGATGCCGAAGTCGCTTCTCTTGTCGAAGGGGCGGTCGCGCGGGTGGCGGGTGTCAGATCGGTGCGGACCTCGTCGGAGGAGGGAAACTTTCGGATGCGGGTTGAATTTAATCCGAGCCGAGATCTCGACAGCGCGTCGAATGATGTCCGCGAGGCGGTCGCGCGGGTAGAAAACCGATTGCCCAGCGGTGTTGAAGACCTCTTTGTCGTCAAGTCCGAGCGGGACGCGAACCCGATCGTAGACATTGCCGTCTGGAGTGATACGCGCTCCATCGACGAATTGACACGTCTTGTCGAAGACGCTGTTGCCACCGAATTCACCGCGCTTGACGGTGTGGCGGAGGTGGTGCTCTTTGGTGCGCGTCAACGCGTGTTGCGGGTTGAAGTGCGCCCGGACAGGCTGGCCGCCTTCGAGCTTTCCATCGGGGAGGTGGCAGATGTGCTTCGCGCGGCGCAGTTCGACGTACCCGTGGGCAGTTTCGGCTCCGGCGCGCTGGAAGTACTGGTGCGCGCCGATGCAACCGTTTCCAACCCCGAGCGCATTGAGGATTTAATGCTACGTGACAACGTGCGGCTGGGCGATGTGGCGACTGTGTTTTTTGGCCTCGCCACGCCCGACAGCGTGGCGCGTCTGGATGGCCGTATGATTGTCAGCCTTGGCATCGTGCGGCAGGCGCAATCGAATACCGTGCGCATTTCCAACCAGATGGCAAATGCAGTCGAACGGCTCAAGCTGCGCTTTCCTGATCTGGGGTTCCAGATCACCAGCGATGACGCGGTCTTTATCAAAGGCTCTATTGCCGAGGTAATGAAAACGCTTGCGCTGGCGCTGGTCATCGTAATTGCGGTTATGTGGGTGTTTTTCGGGCGCCTGACCGCCACACTCATCCCGGCGGTCACCATCCCAATCGCGCTTATCGGCTCGATCGCGGGCATCTGGATGATGGGGTTTTCAATCAACCTGATCACCTTGTTGGCGATGGTGCTGGCCACCGGCCTTGTCGTCGACGATGCCATCGTTGTGACCGAAAACATTCAACGCCGCAGACAAGAGGGCATGGGGGCCAAGGCCGCTGCCGTCGTTGGGTCGGGACAGGTATTTTTTGCCGTTGTTGCCACCACAATCACACTTGTCGCGGTATTCGTGCCTATATCCTTCCTGCCCGGAGAGGCGGGACGCCTCTTTACCGAGTTTGGCTTTGTGCTGGCCTTCACCGTCATCATCTCCTCTTTCGTCGCATTGACGATGTGTCCCATGCTGGCCTCACTGGGCGACCCGCTGGGAAAGGGTGGCGGGATATTCGAAAGACCGGGCAAATGGGCCGCCCAAGCCTACGCCGCCCTGGTGCGCCCGATGATCCGCGCACCGCTCGTCACCATCGTGGGCGCCACGCTTCTGGCTGGGGGTGCTGTGTTGGTCTACGACGATCTGGGCGAGGAATTGGTACCACCGGAGGATCGCGGAAGGGTCTCGGTCTGGATACAAGGTCCGGATGGGACCAGCCTCGATTACACCGACCGGCAGGTCATACAGGTCGAGGAGATACTGCAACCCTACGTCGATGCGGGCGTTGCCGAGCCGCTTTATTCCATCACGGGCCGGTATGATCTTAATCGCGGTGCGATCACGATGGGTCTGATACCCTGGGAGGCGCGTGAGGTCAGTCAGGCCGACATCGAAGCCGAGATACGTGGAAAACTCGCGCAGATCCCCGGCGCGCAAAGCCGCATTCGTGGCGGAAACAGCCTTGGCCTGCGTGGCGGGTCCGGCGGCGGGTTGAGCATTGCCCTGACCGGACCGAACTATCCCGATATCGCCGCTGCGGCAGATGACTTTGCGCAGGATCTGGGCGAGGTTGAGGGATTGTCAGGTGTCCGCATTCAGTATCAGGCCACCCAGCCGCAGCTCAGCATCGGCGTAGACCGCGCGCGTGCGTCTGATCTGCGTGTGCCGATGTCAACGCTTTCGGCTACCCTGCGGGCGCTGGTGGATGAGGACGAAATCGCCGAACTGACCATCAATGACGAGGCCGTGCCGGTGCTGCTGCAGTCTGCTGCGGGTGCGGTGCGCGACCCCGTCGATCTGATGAGCCTCTATGTGCGCTCCGAAGTGGATGAACTGGTCCCATTGAGCCAGATCGTAACGCTGGAGGAAAAAGGCGTCGCTGCCGAGCTGGACCGCCACGCCCAACGCCGCGCCATTGAGATTGACGCCTCCGTTTCCCCGGAAGTCAGTCTGCGCGCGGTGATAGACGATGTGCGCGCGCTGTCACAGGACAGGCTCCCCGAAGGGATCGGCCTGATTTTCTTGGGCGAGGCAGCCTCGCTTGACGAAAATTCCTCTGCCCTGATGGCAACCTATATCATCGCTCTGTTGGTCGTCTTTCTGGTACTGCTCGCGCAGTTCGAAAGCCTGGCGAGCGCGATTGTCGTGATGTTAACCGTGCCATTCGGGGTCTGCGCCGCCATCTATGCAATGCTGTTGACCGGCACGACGATCAATATCTACAGTCAGATCGGGGTTCTGGTCCTGATCGGTGTGATGGCCAAGAATGGCATCCTGTTGGTCGAGTTTGCCAACCAACTGCGCGATCAGGGCAGCGGCGTCATGGAGGCCGCACTTGAGGCCGCGCAAGCGCGGTTGCGCGCTATTTCGATGACGCTCATCTGCACCGTAATGTCTGGTCTGCCGCTGATCCTTGGCAGTGGGCCGGGCGCCGAGGCTCGCGAAGCGATTGGCTGGGTCATTGTCGGGGGACTGGGACTTGCGGCAGTCTTTACGCTGTTTCTGACCCCTGCGGCTTACGCACTGGTAAGCGGGCTCACGTCCTCGCGCGCGTCAAGTGCGCAGGCGCTTGAAAAAGAGCTGGATGCATTGGCAGAGGCCTGAGGCAAGGCCACGATCCGCAGGTCGGATCACGCCAATGATCGGCTTGACCTTGGACCGTCAGTATCCACGTACCACGAACCATTTATTGGCTGATGCGTTCCCGGGATTATGGATAAACGTCACAGACATATCTGTGTGGCCTGTGGTATCGAAAGTACTGGGACGAAAGGGGCAAGCATTGTACCATTCAACCCTCCATAAAATAGTGAAATGGGCCTTCAGGCGTGAGAGAATGTGCGCGCGGCTCCAATCGGAAAACCATGATGCGCATTGCGATTGTATCATTGTACGTCATCACCGGCATCGTCAGCGTCACCATGGGCGCGATCTATCTGTTTACACCTGAGTTCATGCCTTATCATTCCGACGCGCTTGGGCGTGCGTGGCAAGACTTGCAAGACAGCGAACAGGTCCTTTTCGGCGCGCTACTTGATGTCGCGGGGGCGGGGTGGATTGCCCTCGGCGTCGCGGTGATCGTTCTTGCCATCGTTCCCGTGCGTCGCGGGGAATTGTGGGCGCGTTTTCTGGTACCTGTCCTGCTTGTCCTGTTCTACGTGCCGACCCTTCTGGCCACGCTCTCCGTGCTCGCACAAACACCGGGCAGCCCGCCCTGGTACGGCAATGCATTCGCGTTGCTGGCAACGGCAATCGCTCTTGCGCTGGACCGGCCATGGCGTAGGAATTCCGAGGCGCAGGCCTGAGGTGTCGACGCGTGAGGCACCGAACCAACACAGAGAAGACGCTTGCGGCGAGAATGTGACGTTCGTCAGAACCCGCAGATCGATTAGTGCCTCCAGCCCAAAGAAGTGGCGAGCCGTCTTGGCGCACCCCCATGGATGTTCCGGTCCTTTTGATCCTTGGTCGGTCTTTTCAGGACGGACCTACGCTTTCAGACTACAGACGGGGGCGCTTTCTGCGAATGCAGCCAATCACGCGCGGTGTTGCTTCGCACAGACTGGGTTCGGAACCAACGTTCGCCACTTCACGTAAATTTTCGAAACAGCCGCGTCTGGTCGAACATATCCTCAAGTTCCTCCATCCGCGCCTTGGTCTCGTCCCAGTGCAGGTTTTGCACAGAGGCGATCATCGTTTCGACCAGCAGCATCGTGGTCGCGGCACTGTCCCAGGCCGACGGCACGACGATCCTGCTGGAGAAACTGTGCGTCGCCAGTTGGTGCACCGGAGAGCGCCACTGGTCGGTGAACAGGATAATCTCGGCCCCGCGCGCGTGGGCCATCTCGGCCAGTTTGAGGGTGTTGTTCTCGTACCGGCGCACGTCGAAAATGATGAAGACGTCGCCCTTTTTCGCATTCAACAGGTAATGGGGCCACGAGTTTGAGGTCGATTGCACGTGGGTCAGGTTCGGGCGGATCACCTGCATGTGCAGGAACAGGTATTCGGCCAGCGTGTGGGTGATGCGGCCGCCGACGATATAGAGGTGGCGCGCAGGATCGCCAACCAAGGCGCAGGCAGCGTCAAAGGCGGCCGGGTCAATCTGTCCCAAGGTGTGGCGGATGTTGCCGATCACCGCATCGGTAAAGCGGTTAAGCATATGTTCCGAAGGTGCTGCCTCGGCCCAGGTGTCATGTTTGGCGATGGGGTCTTTCGCCTTGGCCCTCAGTTCCTCGCGCAGCTCTGCTTGGAATTCGGGGTATCCCTTGTAGCCCAGCTTTTGCACCATTCGTGCGACAGTGGGCACCGACACATCCGCGTCTTTCGCCAATGCAGTCAGCGGTCCTAACCCTGAGGCCGGATAATTCTCAAGGATCGACAAAGCAAGCTGACGTTCCGCCCGCGTGAGATCATCCAGCTTTTGCTGGATACGATCCGAGATGGTCAGCATATCTCCGGACACGCGGCCCTCCGCCATTTGCACTAAAATTTATCAAAGCGAGTTCACTTGTGATAAATTTTTCACAATTGTGTTGACAGAAGCCGCCGCTGGCAAGACCTTTGTTGCTCAGGGGGCTGTATGAATCAGACAGACGCAGGGGATACGGGGCATGTCGTCAGGTCGTTGAGACCGGGCGCGACGAACGCCATCGTGCTGGTCTGCGAACATGCAAGCGCATTCATTCCGTCCGAATTCAAGAACCTTGGCTTGTCAAAAGAGGTGCTGACAAGCCATGTGGCATGGGACCCCGGTGCATTGGGCGTGGCCGAAGCCCTGTCAGAGATGCTGGAGGCGGAACTTGTCGCTTCGGGCATCTCCCGCCTGATTTACGACTGCAACCGTCCACCGGATGCCCCGGCGGCCATGCCCGCCCGCAGTGAAATCTACGATATTCCCGGCAACGTTGGTCTGACCGCAGCCCAGCGCGCAGCGCGTGCGGATGCCTATTATGCCCCGTTTCGCATGGCGGTCGACGCGGCTTTGGCGGTGCGTGAGAAGGCCGTCCTTGTGACAATCCACAGCTTCACGCCGGTCTATCATGGCAAGACCCGCGATGTTGAAATCGGCATATTACATGACCGCGACAGCGGTCTTGCAGACGCCATCCTTGAGGCCGCCGCAGATCATGACGCGCATGTCGTGCGCCGTAATGAACCTTACGGACCCAACGACGGCGTGACGCATACACTCATCGAACACGGCGTGTCCAAGGGGCGCCCCAACGTGATGATCGAGGTGCGCAATGATCTGATCAGAACCGCAGACGCGCAACGCGAGATGGCGAGCCTGCTGGCCGGTTGGCTGAGACAGGCGGTTGAACAGATCACCTGTGCACAGGAAGCCGCCACATGACCGGCATGTTGCGCGGCTTTATCCGGGGCGTTGATGCCGTGAACCACCGTCTGGGGCGGGTGGTCATGTACGGCATCTTTGTGCTGATGGGCATTCTGCTTTGGTCTTCGGTGTCCAAGACCTTCTTTCTGCCCTCGCTCTGGACGCTGGAAATGGCGCAGTTCGTGATGGTCGGGTATTACGTGCTGGGTGGACCGTATTCGATCCAGTTGGGATCGAACGTACGGATGGATTTGCTTTATGGCGGCTGGTCGGACCGGCGCAAAGCGTGGTTTGACCTGATCACGGTCTGTTTCCTGATCTTCTATCTTTGTGTGCTGATCTACGGGGCTGTCAGTTCCACTGCTTATTCGCTGGGCTACTGGAAGGATGCGCCATTCTCGTTTCTGTTCGGCGTGCTGACCGGGGCCGAGGACATTGGCCGGATGGAACAATCCTCTTCCGCGTGGCGACCTTACATGTGGCCGATCAAGGTGGTGATGATCGTGGGCTTTGTGCTGATGCTGCTGCAATGCCTGTCGGAGCTGTTCAAGGACGTGCTGCGCCTCAAGGGTGAGACTGTCTGATGCCCTATGAAATGATCGCCACGCTCATGTTCTCGACCATGATGCTGATGCTGCTGACCGGTCAGCGGGTTTTCGGCGCGATTGGCTTTGTCGCCGTGGTGGCGGCACTCTTGCTTTGGGGGGACAAGGGCGGTTTTGACATCGGCTTTGCCGCCGCGATGAAACTGATGAAATGGTATCCGCTGCTGACGCTGCCGATGTTCATCTTCATGGGCTACGTTCTGTCTGAATCGAAGATCGCCGATGACCTTTACCGCATGTTCCATGTCTGGATGGGCGGCCTGCGCGGGGGGCTCGCGATTGGGACGATCGGACTGATGGTCCTGATCTCGGCGATGAACGGGCTGAGTGTGGCAGGCATGGCGATAGGGGCGACGATTGCCCTGCCGGAGTTGTTGAAGCGCGGTTATGACAAGCGGATGGTGACCGGGGTCATTCAGGCGGGATCGTCCCTGGGTATTCTCGTTCCGCCGTCCGTGGTGCTGGTGCTTTATGCGATGATCGCACGCCAGCCTGTCGGGCAGTTGTGGCTTGCCGGTGTGGTGCCGGGCTTGATGATGGCGGGGCTTTTCATCGCCTATATCGCGATCCGCTGCCGGTTGAACCCGGTGCTTGGCCCCACCTTGGACGAAGACGAACGCAGTGAAATTCCACGTGCAGAAAAGCTGCGGCTGCTGCGCGCGGGTTTGCTGCCGCTGATCATCTTTGCGGTGATGATGGTACCGTTTGTGAATGGCTGGACATCGCTGGTCGAAAGCTCTGCCATTGGTGCGCTGGCCGCTTTTGCTGCGGCTGTGCTGAAGGGTCGTATGACGCGCACCGTGTTCGAAAACTCGGTGCGCAATACGCTGGGCATCACCTGCATGTTCATGTGGATCATCCTTGCCGCGCTTGCTTTTGGTGCGGTGTTTGACGGGCTGGGTGCAGTCAAAGCCATCGAAGACCTTTTTACAGAGCGGCTGAACCTCAGCCCCTGGATGATCCTCATCCTGATGCAGCTCAGCTTTATCCTGATGGGCACCTTTCTGGACGATACCGCGATGCTGGTCATCGTTGCCCCGCTCTATGTCCCTCTGGTGGGGGCGCTGGGGTTTGATTTGGTCTGGTACGGCATCCTTTATACGATCACCTGCCAGATCGCCTATATGACGCCACCCTTTGGCTATAACCTGTTTTTGATGCGCGCGATGGCTCCGCCTGAAATCAGCCTGCGCGACATCTACGCCTCCATCACGCCCTTCGTGATCGTGATGGCCGGGGCACTCGCGCTTGTGATGATCTTCCCACAGCTTGCCCTGTGGCTGCCCAATTATGTGTACGGAAAATAAAACCAAGAACTCCGCGAATGGAGCTTAACTCATCAAGGAGAAAGACATGACAACAAGACGTAATTTTATCCGCAACGCGGGCCTTGCCGGTGCCGCCACACTGGCCGCACCTTCCATTGCGCGCGCACAGGAAGCGATCAAATGGCGCTTTCAGACCTATGCCGGTGCGGCACTGGGCGAGCATGTGACCAAGCCCGTCATCGATTACATCAACACGGCCGCCAACGGTGAGCTTGAGATCGAACTGTTCTACGCCGATCAGATCGTCCCCACAGGCGAGCTGTTTCAGGCCCTGCAGCGCGGCACCATCGACGGGGTGCATTCTGACGACGACTCCATGGCGTCGCCCACACCGCTGCAGCAGTTCGGCGGGTACTTCCCCTTTGCGACCAAGCACATTCTGGATGTGCCGGTACTGTTCAACCAGTACGGGCTGAAGGAAATCTGGGAAGAGGAATACGCCAAGGTCGGTGTCAAATGGTTGTCTGCTGCGGGTCAGGATCCGTGCAACTTCAACACCAAGAAGGAAATCACCAGCGTTGCCGATCTGGACGGTCTGCGGCTCTATACTTTCCCCACCGCCGGACGTTTCCTGTCGAAATTCGGCGTGGTGCCGGTGAACATTCCTTACGAGGACGCGGAAGTTGCGGTTCAGACCGGCGAGCTTGACGGCATGGCATGGTCGGGCATTACCGAAGACTACACCGTGGGCTGGGCAGATGTGACCGACTACTTCCTGACCAACAACATTTCGGGCGCTTGGATTGGGTCGTGGTTCGTGAACGAAGAGCGTTGGGCAGACCTGCCTGAACACCTCAAGGCTATCGTGATGGCGGGCACCGAGGCCGGACACACCTACCGCAACCAGTGGTACTGGGGCGGTGAAGCGGCCCTGCGGGCCAATGGCGACAAGCTGGCGCTGCGTTCCGTGCCTGCGGGCGAATGGGCTGAGGTCGAGAACGCCGCCAAGGAGTTCTGGGAAGAAGTGGCGCAGGAAGGTGAAGTGCACCAGAAGATCGTCAACATCTTCAAAGAGTACAACAGCGTGATCAATCAGGCTGGCGCGCCGTATAACTTCGAATAAGCTAAAGTCGGGGGCGGCGTCGTCCGCCCCCTCTCCCAACCCAAAGAGTGTTTTCCCATGCCCGGCAATCTGACATTTGAAGATCTGAAATCCCGCGTTGCGGACGGTACAATCGACACCGTGCTGACCTGTTTCGTGGACATGCAGGGCCGCTTGATGGGCAAGCGCTTTCATGCGGTGAACTTCGTGGAGACCTCGTTCGAGGAGACCCACTGCTGCAACTACCTGTTGGCCACAGATCTGGAGATGGCGACGCCGGAAGGCTATGCCTCGACCTCGTGGGAGACGGGATATGGTGACTACATCATGGCACCTGATATCTCGACGATCCGTCTGACGCCATGGCTTGAGGGCACCGCGATGGTGCTGTGCGATATCCTCGATCATCACACCCATGCGCCTGTGCCCCATGACCCCCGCGCGATGCTGAAAAAGCAGGTGGCCCGGCTTAAGGAGCTTGGCTTTGACGCGATGATGGCGACCGAGCTGGAATTCTTTCTGTTCGAGAAGAGCTTTGATGAAATCCGTAAGGGCGGATACCGGGACCTTACGCCGATCAGTGGCGTGAATGAGGATTATCACATCCTGCAAACCACCAAGGAAGAGCACGTGATGCGGCCCATCCGCAATCACCTGTTTGCTGCCGGTCTGCCGATTGAAAACACCAAGGGCGAGGCCGAGACCGGTCAGGAAGAATTGAACATCCGCTACGCGGACGCGCTGGATTGTGCCGACCACCACTCCATCGCCAAACACGCCATCAAGGAGATCGCCTGGCAAAACGGCCACGCCGCGTCCTTCCTGCCGAAATGGGATCATACCAAGGTTGGCAGTTCCTCACATGTGCATCAGTCGCTTTGGAAAGATGGCGACCCGGCGTTTTTTGACAAGGACGCGGACCTTGGGATGACCGATCTGATGAAGCATTACATGGCCGGGCTTATCCACTATGCGCCCGACTACACCTTCTTTCTTGCCCCCTACATCAACAGCTACAAACGCTTTGCCAAAGGCACCTTTGCGCCCACGAAAACCGTCTGGTCGGTGGACAACCGCACCGCCGGGTTCCGCCTGTGTGGCGAAGGGACCAAGGGCGTGCGCGTCGAGTGTCGCATCGGCGGGTCGGACCTGAACCCCTACCTTGCGCAAGCGGCGATGCTGGCAGCCGGGATCAAGGGGATCGAGGACAAGATGGAATTGGCACCGCCCACCAAGGGCGATGTGTACGAAGACGCAAAGGCTGCCGACATACCCCAGACCCTGCGGGCCGCGACGGAAACGCTGCGCAATTCGAGCTTCCTGCGCGAGGCGATGGGCGAAGATGTGATTGACCACTACACCCGTTGCGCCGAATGGGAGCAGGAAGAGTTTGACCGCGTTGTGACCGACTGGGAAATCGCGCGAGGCTTTGAAAGGGCATGACTGAGGCCGCCGCAACTGCCATCCGCGCGGCAATCAGCAGCTACCTTGCCGCGTATGAGGCCAAGGATGCCAAGGTCTGCGCCTCATTTTATACAGGCGATGCCTGGGTGGTGTCGCCTTGGGGCGCGCCCCTTCACGGTCGCGCGGCCATTCAAGCCGCCCATCTGGAATGGTTCGAAGCCGAAGAGCACAACAAGATAATGGATATTATCGACCTGCGCATTGCCAGTTCAATGGCGCAGTGCCTCGTGCGTTATGCGGCGGATGTGCCGGGCGAAACAGGGCCTGAGCATGAGTTTGGGGTCAGTTTAAATGGATTTGCTCTGGAAGCCGATGGAAAGTGGCGTATCACCCACAGCAGCCTGAATGAGTTACAGGACGGCCAAGCAATAATCGAGGAACTGACATGATCAGATGCATCTCTCCCATCGACGGCTCGGTCTACGCCGAACGTGAAACCCTGTCGCCTGGTGCCGCCCTCGCTGCCGTAGACCGTGCGCGCAAAGCACAGGCCGACTGGGCCGCCCTGCCATTGGAAGACCGCATTGCGCGGGTGATGGCGGGTGTTGCGAATGTTGGCGACATGAACGAGGCCATCGTTCCAGAGCTTGCCCATCAGATGGGACGCCCGATCCGCTATGGCGGGGAATTCGGCGGCTTCAACGAACGGGCCAGCTATATGGCGCAGATCGCGCAAGATGCACTGGCCCCTATTGAGCTTGAGAACAGCGACCAATTCCACCGCATGATCAAGCGCGTGCCGCATGGCGTGGTGCTGGTCGTGGCGCCTTGGAACTATCCCTACATGACCGCGATCAACACCGTGGCACCCGCGCTGATTGCAGGCAACACGGTGATGCTGAAGCACGCCTCGCAAACCCCTCTGGTGGGTGAACGGATGGCCGAAGCCTTCCATGCAGCGGGCATTCCCGAAGACGTGTTCCAGAACGTGTTTCTGGACCATGAAACCACCTCCGCGCTGATCGCGGCAAAGTCATTCGGCTTTGTCAATTTCACTGGCTCCGTCGGTGGCGGGAAAGCCATCGAGGACGCTGCAGCAGGCACCTTCACCGGACTTGGCCTTGAACTGGGGGGCAAGGACCCAGGCTATGTCTGTGACGATGCGGACCTCGACAGTGCCGCCGAGACGTTGATTGACGGGGCGATGTTCAACTCTGGCCAGTGCTGTTGCGGCATTGAACGGATCTACGTGGCCGAGCAACATTTAGAAGTCTTTATCGAAAAAGCTGTCGCCATAGTGAGCGGCTACAAACTCGGCAATCCTCTTGACCCTGAAACAACCCTCGGCCCCATGGCGCAGGTGCGTTTTGCCGATGCGGTGCGTAGTCAAACCGAAGAGGCGATTGCCGCCGGGGCCAAGGCCCATATCGATCCAGCGCTTTTCCCCGAAGCCGGTGGCGCGTACCTGATGCCGCAAATCCTGACGAACGTGACCCACGACATGCGCGTCATGCGCGAGGAAAGCTTTGGACCTGTGGTGGGCATCATGCCGGTCAAAGACGACGATGAGGCCATCGCACTGATGAACGACAGCGATTACGGCCTGACCGCCTCTGTCTGGACTGCTGACACCGCGCGGGCCGAAGCGATTGGCGACCGGATTGAGACCGGCACCGTGTTCCAGAACCGCGCCGATTACCTTGATCCCGGCCTGTGCTGGACCGGCTGCAAGGACACCGGGCGCGGTGGCGGGCTTTCCGTCATCGGTTATCACAATCTGACACGCCCCAAATCATATCACCTCAAGAAGGCCTGACGCCCATGTCCCCTACCGCCAACTGGTCCTATCCAACCGCCATCCGTTTTGGCGCCGGCCGCATCTCGGAAATTGCCGAGGCCTGTGTCGCTGCCGGTATCCAGAACCCGCTTTTGGTCACGGACCGTGGTCTTGCGACGATGGAGATCACCACAAAGACACTCGATCTGCTCGAAGCTGCCGGGCTTGGCCGGGCGTTTTTTGCGGACGTCGATCCGAACCCCAACGAGAAAAACGCCGAAGCGGGCGTGCGGGCCTACCGCGAAGGCGGCCATGACGGGGTCATCGCCTTTGGCGGGGGCTCCGGTCTTGACCTCGGCAAGGTCGTGGCCTTCATGGCTGGACAGGCCCGCCCGATCTGGGACTTCGAGGATATCGGCGACTGGTGGACCCGGGCCGATGCCGATGCCATCGCCCCCATCATCGCTGTGCCCACCACCGCTGGCACCGGATCAGAGGTCGGTCGCGCCTCTGTAATCACCAACTCGGAAACGGCAGAGAAAAAGATCATCTTCCACCCCAAGATCCTGCCATCGATTGTGATCTGCGATCCCGAACTGACCGTCGGCATGCCCCCGTTCATCACTGCTGGGACAGGTCTGGATGCCTTTGCGCATTGCGTGGAGGCCTTCTGCTCACCGCATTATCACCCGATGAGCCAGGGCATCGCGCTGGAGGGGATGCGCTTGGTGAAAGAGTATTTGCCACGCGCCTATGCCGATAGCACCGATCTGGAGGCCCGTGCGCACATGATGTCCGCTGCCGCGATGGGCGCCACTGCCTTTCAGAAAGGGTTGGGTGCGATCCATGCGCTGAGCCATCCCATCGGCGCGATCTATCACACGCACCATGGCACGACGAATGCCGTGTGCATGCCTGCCGTGCTGCAGTTCAACAAACCAGCGATCACGGACGTTTTGGCCACAGCCGCAGCTTATCTTGGCATTGATGGCGGCTTTGACGGCTTTTGCGCATTCGTGGACGCGCTGAACGCTTCAATGGGCATTCCCAAGACGCTGACCGCGCTTGGGGTTGAGAACCCCGACATCGACCGCATCGTGACAGGCGCGCTGAATGACCCAAGCACAGGCGGAAACCCTGTTGAGATGACACGGGAAAACACGACCGCGCTGTTGAAAGCCTGCCTGTAAGAAACTGGCGTTCCCTTCAGCCTTCGCTTTCGGGCGTGGGCTGCCTCTTCCAGATCATCTGTCGTTGCCCCGGCAGCGTGTCCATTGGGCTGACGTCCCCAGGCCGACGCGCGATGGCCAAAACACGCCAAGCTTGATTTGTGCGCGCCAAGGTTGCACCCTTGTCGCATCGCGCCGCTGTCAGTTCTGGGGGACAAAATGAGCGATACAGACGACACCGGTGGCTCAGGCGTCATGCACAGCTTGGCGTCGTGGGGACTGACCGCCTACTCCATTGCGGGGTGGGCTGTTGATGCTGCCGCTCAAAGGTTGCTGAGCATCACAGGTTCGGCAGCACCTCCGCCCGACCCGTCGCCCAGCGCCATGGAGAATTTCAAGGCAACGCTGGCACCCCGGCCAACCAACACAAACGCCCCTGCCAACGCCACGGCTCAGGAAACGCAGGCCATTGACGCAGCCTTTGTCGAGCTGACCACCTATGTCGATGACAACATCGACAGCGAAGACATCAGCGTCGCCCAGGAAAAACTGGCGGCCGTGGTCAAGCTGGTGGGCGACACTGCGCGGGCCGCAGACGACCGGGACGCGCTTGCTGCCAAGAAAACCGCCCTTGAGCAGGACCTGAAAAAGATACTGTTCTTGAAAGACGTGACCGCCGCCGAGATGCGGGATTTTGCCAAACGCAGGACGCTGAT
>Ga0316197_10001007_pt1 | contig 19960 bp, 14 predicted proteins | sample OudBiesiAoxic_MG_FD_204939 | JGI IMG/M metagenome (GOLD analysis project Ga0316197, IMG submission 204939) | Coastal sediment microbial communities from Oude Bieten Haven, Netherlands - site A oxic | ecosystem: Environmental > Aquatic > Marine > Coastal > Sediment | place: Netherlands... | reverse complement strand
TCCCTTCGATCCAGGGAACAAGCTCGCGGCCCCATACATGTGGGGGACGACGCTGGTCGCCTATCGCAAAGACAAAATTTCTGACCCGGGCGATAGCTGGAATCTGCTCTGGGACGAGCGCTACAAGGGGAAGATCATGATGATTGGCGAGAGATTTGAAGTGCTCAGCATCCCGCTCATCCTTCTTGGGCATGAGCTCAATAGTTCCAACCCGGAACATCTCAATGCGGCGACAGACATGCTATTGAAACAGATTGATGAACTAGACGTGCGGATTGGCACCGATGCCGAGGTGCGCGATGGTCTTGATGACGGCAGCGTCTGGGCCGCGATGTGTTATAGCGGAGACGCGGCCATGGTCGCAGACGAGAACGAGAACGTCGGGTTCTTCATCCCGACCGAGGGGGCTCCGCTGTGGGTCGATAGTTTCTCCATCGTCCGCGACACCAACATGCCGAAGGAGGCGCACCAGTTCGTCAATTTCATGCTCGAAGCAAAGAATGCGGCGGCGAATACCAATTTCACCTGTTACGCGAGCCCGAACAAGGCGGCGCGCGAGTTCATTGACAAAGAGCTGCTGGAGAACCCGTCTATCAACCCGCCGAGCGACGTCTTGTTGAACTGCGATTTTTTCACCAAGCTCAGCGCGGAACGCGAGCAGCGGCTGAACAGCGCCTGGTTGAAGGTTCAGACCCGCCTGCGGGAGAAGAGGCTAATGGAAGCGGACGAGATCGCCACCTCAGGTGCCGATTCCGAAGCGGACGGGATTGCCACCTCAGGTGTCGATCCTGAATTGGATGGCAGCGACGAGGACTAGCGATTGTGCCTGTCCTGCACCTGCCTCCCTCCTCCTCCCAACCGTCGAGCCGTATTGAAATCGATCCGCCACAAGGTTCTGCTGGTACTGATTGGTGCCTGCCTCATCCCGAGTATCGTCCTGCTGTGGGTCACCAACCGGATCACTGGCGAGGCGTTGGAGAAGTCTGAGTTTGGCAAGATCGAGGGGGTTGGGTCAGAGGTGGCGCGCCAGGTCGCGGCGAGCATGGAGGCGACCGACAGCAGCCTCGAGATCCTGCGTTCGAACCTGACTCTCCGCAACCCCGATGCGACGAAGCAACAGCGTGTCGAGGTGATGAACCAGATGGTGAACGCCTTCAAGCGGTTCAGCGACATCACGATCTACGCCCCTGACGGGTTCATGGTCGAGAGTACGACAACCGAGGTCGGCCACCCGGAGCCGGTCGAGAGCACCAGCTGGTTCGAGCGGGCACGGGACACCGGAGAGATCGTCACCTCGATCCCGCACAAGGTGAACGGCGTGCCAGGTCTGCACATCAAGGTCTATATTCCGGTGCAGATCCGCAATTCCGAGAAGCCGTACGTCCTCAAGGCGCGCGTCCCATTCGAGAGCGTTTGGAGCCGGATCGAGGGCGCCCAGCTCGGGGCCAATGGGATGATCGTGCTGCTCGATTCACGCGGCTATATCCTCTACCATCCTGACAAGTCGAAACTGCTATCGAAATTCGACGAATCGGTGCCTGACAACTTCTGGAACGAGAGCTTCCGCTCCGACTACCGGGACCCGTCGGGGAAAGACTACATCTACTGGGCAAAGACGATCCACAAGGATCAGACCCACGTCGGCGAGCAGTGGCGGCTGATCTCCCTACTGCCGAGATCGGAGGTGAACGCGGCGATCCGCCATAGCCAAATGCTCCAGTTCACGATCGGCTGTGCGACCTTGCTCGTCGCGATGGGCGTTGGTACCTGGCTTGCCCACGGACTAGCGTCGCCGCTCATACGGGCTTCCCATGCGGCCGAGCAGGTCGCCGAGGGCAAGCTCCAAGCGCGCCTACCAGAGAATACCGGCTCCACCGAGATCCGCCGTCTCTCCGCCTCGTTCAATATCATGGTCGACGAGGTGCGGGAGCACCGGAACAAGCTGTCATCCCTCGTCGAACGCCGGACCCGGAAGCTGCGTGAATCCGAACTCCGCCTCAAGAAGACGACCGCGATGCTACTAGCGTCCTACGAGTCGACTCAGGAGGCGGTGCTGGTGGTTGATCCCAACGGCAATGTCGTTGCTGCGAACCATCACTTGGGCACCTTCTTCGGGCTCGATAGCAACTCGCTCCCCGGCATGCCGGTGGCGAACCTTGAGGAACCGATCGTCCGATGCTTTGAAACCCCCGCGATGTTCCAGGCGGAGTGGGCGCGACTGGCGGAAGATCCCTATGCCTATGTTGAGGCGGAGTGGGAATTGGTCGAGCCGGAGCAGCGAAGCCTATCAATCTATTCGACGCCTGTGTCGGATCGCGAGGGGGTTCTCTGTGCCCGCCTGTGGATGTTCCGCGATACTACCGAGCAGCACCGGCTGCAGGAGGGCTTGCAGCAGGCGCAGAAGATGGAGGCGGTCGGCCGGCTCGCCGGTGGCGTCGCCCACGACTTCAACAACCTGCTCACCGGTATCATCGGAAACCTCTCGCTCGCCGAGCTCGGTGGTGGCTCGGAACATGGTGAGACGACCGATGAGCTGATAGCGACCGCCAAGCGGGCGGGCGAACGTGCCGCTGATCTCGTGAAGCAGTTGCTCGGATTCTCGCGCCGCACGCATCTGCAGTTCCGCATCGCCGACTGCAACGAGGTCATCCGGGATGTCGAGGGGCTCATCCGCCGCACGCTCGATCCGCGGATCAGGATCTTGATCGATACGCAGGAGAACCTTTGGGGGGCGAAGGTCGACCCGAACCAGATCGAGCAGGTCGTGATGAACCTGTGCGTGAACGCCAAGGATGCGATCGGGGGATCGGGGACGATCTCGATCTCCTCGAGGAACGAGATCCTAGATCAGGACAGCCTCAGCGAGAATGTCAGCGCGATACCGGGCGAGTACGTGGCCATCACGGTTGCGGATGATGGCGAAGGGATGCCCCCGGAGGTGTTGAAGAAGATCTACGAGCCATTCTTCACGACGAAAGAGCAGGGCAAAGGGACAGGGCTCGGGCTGGCGACCTCGTACGGGATTATCCGGCAGCACGAGGGCTGGATCGACTGCAGCTCGAAGGTCGGAGAGGGGACGACCTTCACGATCTACCTGCCGAAAGCGGTCGAGGCGATGGCCGCCCCACACCCAGAGCGTTCGCAACCCAGTATCGATCAGCAGAGAGGTAGCGAGACGATCCTCCTGGTCGACGATGAGTCTGTCGTCAGGACGGTCGCTAAGAGCGTGTTGCAGCACCATGGATACAAAACGCTTTGCGCCGAGGATGGGCTGGTGGCCTTGGACTATTTCAAGAGGGGTGAGGAGGAGATCGATCTGGTGCTGTTGGATCTGACGATGCCAAACCTCTCTGGGGCAGACACTTTCAAGCAGATCCGGTCGGAGTTCGGCGAGGTCCCGGTGATTGTCTGTAGCGGCTACACGGTCAACCTTGATGAGTTCGAGGCTGAGAATGGTGCCCGGCCGAACGGGTTCGTCCAGAAACCGTATAATATCGCAGACCTCGCGCAACATGTCCGTGAGGTTCTGAATCAGGCTTGCCTGACGGCTTGATCTGCGGCGGGGTGAGCCTGGGGAGTGTAGGGGATTCTGTCATGCCGATCTTGTTTTGGGAACGCACGGCTGGTAGGTTCGCCCGAGGAGGATGAGACTCATTGTATCGATCGTATTTTTGGTCTGGTTGGTTCTGGCAGCGCTGTCAGCGCGTATGTTCACTGGGCCGATCGAGGTGGAGCTGAAGGAGAGGGCGCGCCGTGCGCTCGATGCGCGAGGGCTCGAGATGGTGCAGGTGGAGTTCGATCATCTCGATGCGAGACTCTCGGGTAACGTCCCGGTGCCAGAGATGAGATCGATGGCTGCGGCTGTTGTCGGTGAATTGGAGGTCGTGAGGCTCAGGGAGAATCGGATCACGTTCGGCAGGGATCCGGCGCCGAGTTTGGAATTTGTGGCAGGCGATCCGGTGCGCGTGAGCGGTGTGATCGGTCGGGGGCAGGAGTGGGTCACGCAGAGCTTGGGGAGGGGATTCGACCCCGCCGGGATCGAGGTGGCGCGGCGTGCGGATATCTTGTTCATCGATCGGCTGATTCCGCTGGCGGAGCAATTCTTCGAACAGGTCGATGGTGGGAGGCTCCAACTCGACGGGCACCGCTTGGTGATGGAGGGCGAGCTGCCAAACCGGCTGGCTAAGTGGCAGTTGATCGATCAGGCGATGGGCATGGCGGTGAATATCGACGTCGTGGATCGCTTGAAGGTTCGTTCGCCCAGACCCTTCGCGATCCACTTGCAGACGGAGGGGGACCGGCTCCGCCTGCGCGGTGTCGTCCGCGATGAGGCGTCCTTGCTCGCGGTTGGGGGCGGCTCGCCGGCTGCCGATTGCACGGCGGTTTCGCTCGATCCGAGGGTCGGAGCACCGGCCTGGCTGTGGCGCGTCGCAGCTCCGATTGCGGCGTGCTCAAGGATGGCGATCAGCGCTTCGTTCGATCTGTCGCCGGAGAAGCTTTCGGTGAGCGCCACCTTTGCCAATCGCTTCTGGCTGGAGGCCGCTGAGCGACAGCTGCGTGTCGCGCTTCCAGGCCGGCCGATACTCGAGTTGGATCTCCAGGTCGCCCTGCCCGCTGTCGCGCTCGAGGGGGCGCCGGCGGCGACGCCCCCCGAGCGACCGCTCCCGATCGGGCTCTTCGTCGCGGGAGATCGTCTCAGGGTGGAGGGGCGGGTGCGCAAGCGTGAAGATCGCGACGCGATCATCTCAAGGCTCGAATTCGCCCGACCAGATCTGATGATCCAGAACGCGCTGCAGCTCGACCCGAGGGTGCGCCGCTTGCCTGTCGTGCAGCCGGCGCTCCCAGATTTTTTCGCCTTTGCCGTCTCCGGGATCTCCGAATTCGGAAGCCTCGAGCTGGGGGCTACCCGCTGGAGCTTCAATGCGGACAGCCGCGATCCGCAATTTATGCGCAGGGCGGAGCTCGTAGGCGCCGGGATCGAGCAGTACTGCCAGATCCCTTTCGATCTCGATCTCCGCCTGGAGGACGGGGAGCCGCAAAGAGGGCTCGAGCTAGCGCTTGCCGACTATGCGATCTACTTCCGTGAGGGCGGGGCGCAGATCGTCCCCGGGCAAGGCGAGAAGATTGCATCCCTCGCCGGACTGATCACGGGTCTGGCTGGGAAGCAAGAGATCATGCTCACTGGCTTCGACCGCGGGGACGGTCGTCTGGGACTGCAGCGGGCACGTGCCGTGAGGCGCGCCCTCCAGCAGGTCGCTAGTGGGCCAAGTACCCGCTTCCGGGTATGTGCTGCTGAGGCGCAGCCAGAGCCGGATTGGCGTGGTGATAGGGTGAGTGTAGGTTTGAGGCCGGCGCCCGATGGGGTGTAGTGTTGCCGCGGGGACATCATGATTGGAGAGGCTGCTAGCTATTACTATCTGTGGGTCGCCCTCCGGGCGCTGCTGCCGGTTGCGCTCGGCGCGTTCCTCGCAGGCCTCGTGCTCGCGTGGGTGATCTGGAGCCTGGGCCGCGGGAGGGGGGGGAAGTGATTCAGTCGTTCGTCGCGGCTGGGCTCAGTCCCGAGGTGATTTTCCTGCTCGATGGCATCGATTGGCTCAAGTACCTTGTGGCGCTGTTTTTTTTCTTCCTCGGACTGTTTGCAGGATGGTGGCAATGGCACTATCAGCCTCTGCTGGCGCAGCTCCAGGAGGTGCCAGAACCCGTCGCGCGAGGGCATTCCGAAAAGCCTGATTCGGAGGGGGGGGGCCCTCCGGCGGTTGGTGATAGCGGTGCAAGCCTGCCGGCCGTTCGCAGCGACGCCGAAGCGGCGGTGGAGGATCCGCTAGCGGAGGCACTTGCCGACTCTTCGACGCCGGAGGAAAGCGACGATCTACGACTGATCCGGGGCATCGGAGCGGCTTTGGAAGTGAGATTGAATCAGCAGGGAGTCTACCGGTTTAGTCAGATCGCGAACTGGGATCCTGCCGAAATCGCTAATATGTCGGAGAAACTCCATCTCGGACAGCAAATTGAGAGGTTCAGCTGGGTGGAGCAGGCGAAATCACTCCAGAATTCTGACTAATCCCGCCCCATCGCAAATTCCTAGTTTTAGGTGTTCTGAGCATAATAAGCGATACAACTTATTCATAATAAAGAATTTGAGATAAATTTAGGCGGATCGTATTCGATCTTTCTGCAAGATTTAAGAGCCTGTGAGAGTTCCGATTATTGCATTCCGCCTCCAGCTCGCCTTAGTATCCGCCCCATGCGAATTTTGAGCTACAAGGACGAGGACTTCGAGCGCGCTAGAGAACGGTTTTTCGTTCGACGAGCGGAGCCGACTGCCCCAGTGAAGGATCTAGTCGGAGATGTCATCGAAGCCGTCCGCCGTCGTGGAGACGCCGCAGTCTTCCAGTATGCGGAGCGCTTCGACCGCGTCGAGCTCGATCCAAAGACGATCGTCGTTGCCAAGAGGGAGCTGACTGCTGCCGACAAAAAGGTCGAGGCCTCGGTGAAGAAAGCGATCGCCGCCGCCCACAAAAATGTCACCGAATTCGCCAAGAAGAGCATGCGCGAGGACTGGATGATGAAGAACGCGCAGGGGGCCGAGATCGGAGAGATCTTCCGCCCCTTCGACCGTGTCGGTTGCTACGTTCCTGGAGGCACTGCCCCTCTTGTTTCTACCGCGATCATGACGGTCTCGCTCGCCGCCGCCGCGGGCTGCAAAGAGATCGTCGTGTGCACACCGTGCAGCCAGGAGCGGAAGGTCGACCCGAACCTCCTCCACGCCCTACAGGTTGCCGGAGCCACGGAGATTTACAAGGTAGGTGGTGCCCAGGCTGTCGCCGCGATGGCGCTAGGGACGAAGACGATCGCCCCGGTCTCAAAGATCTTTGGTCCGGGCAACGCTTTCGTTGTCGAAGCGAAGAGGCAGTTGTTCGGCAGCGTCTCGATCGACCTCTTGCCAGGTCCAAGTGAGATCCTGGTTCTGGCCGACAGTTCGGCGAACGCCAAATGGGTCGCTGCTGACCTGCTCGCCCAGGCCGAGCACGGCAGCGACAGCATCGTCGGGCTGATCACCGACTCGGAGAAACTTCTCGACCAGGTCGAGGGGGAATTGCTCGAACAGAGCAAAGAACTCTCGCGCGACGAACCGATCGAAGCAGTGATGAAGAAGAGCTGCTACCTCGTTCACGTGAAATCGCTCGACCAGGGTGTCGAGATGGTGAACAGTTTTGCTCCAGAGCACCTGTCGCTCATCACCAGGAAGGAGAAGTCGACCCTGCCAAAAATCCATACCGCCGGAGCGATCTTCCTCGGCAACTTCAGCCCAGTCGCCGTCGGCGACTTCCTCGCAGGACCGAGTCACACCTTGCCGACCGGCGGGGCGGGAGCCTCGTTCTCCGGACTCACCGTCGACCAGTTCCAACGCCGGACGAGCATCGTCCGCCTCGACGAGGCGTCGATGAAGAAGTCGGTGCCGATCGTGAAGAAATTCGCTGAGATCGAGGGTCTGGATGGCCACGGGAAGGCTTGTATGTTGCGAGGGAAGTAGCCGGAGAGCCGGGGTTTTCTGGGATCCATCGGGTGCAGAACCCCAGGCAATCCACGCCTCCTGGTAGATGCGTCGATGTGGCAGGAATTGTCTGAAAGAACTGGTGTCCGAGCGCCGTATCTATCAAGAGTCATTGATTCCTGATCCCCCGCTGCCATGGACAAGCTCGCCCGACGCCAATTTTTCAAAAATCTGATCGCAACTGCGGGGATTGCGGGGATTGCAGGGCGGGCGAGTCGCTCGATCGCAGCTCCCGCCCCGGTTCCGGCCTACGATGGACCGCGGGTGATCATCGTCCGCTATGGTGGTGGCGTGCGGCGGCGGGAGACGATCGACGCCGACCACAGCTACGCCCCATATTTGGCGAGTGAACTTCTCAAGCGAGGCACGCTGTTCTCCGACATGCGCATCTCGACGATGGAAGGGCTTAATACCTCTCATGGAGAAGGGACGCTCAACATCCTCACCGGGAAGTACGATCGCTACGAAAGTGTCGACCGGGCCTTCTTGAGCGAACGATTCGAGGCGAAGGTGCCGACGCTTTTCGAGTACCTGCGCAAAGCCTACGCAGTGCCCGACCACCAGACTCTGATTATCAATGGTGAGGACCGGACGCAGGAGGAGTTCTACAGTTTCAGCAACCACCACCTGTTCGGGGCGGCCTTCCGTTCGAATGTGCTAAGCCTCTACCGGTACAAGACCCATGTGCTGCGCAGCCAAGTGGCTGCTGGTAAATACTCCGGCTCCGAACTGATAGCCAGGCGGCGGGAACTGGAGAAGATGGAGCGGCTTGATCTTCGCGGAGGGGCGGAATCGATCGGGCAGGGCGCTGAGATCGAGTCCTACTGGGAGAGGTGGCGTGAGCTCTATGGAGATACTGGGTTGAAGAACCCGCGTGGTGACCGCCTTCTCACGGAGCTCGCGGTGCGCGCGATCCAGCAGCTCCGACCGCGCCTGATGATGATCAACTACAATGACCCCGACTATGTGCACTGGGGGAACCTGAGTCACTACACGCGTGGGATCACGATTATCGATGAGGGAGTACGCCGCGTGATGGAGGTCGTCAACGCTGACGAGGAGTACCGCGGCAATACGATTTTTGCTCTAGTTCCGGACTGCGGACGCGATACCAGCCCCTTCGCTTCGGTGCCGTGCCAGCACCACTTCAACTCGGTTTCCTCCCGCCGCATCTGGGCCCTGTTCGTCGGCCCGGGGATCCCCGCGGGAGAGGTCGATGACCGGGAGGTTCAGCAGATCGATTTTGCCCCGACTATCGCTAAGCTCATGGGCTGTCCAGCGGAACACGCCGATGGCAGCGTTCTCGAGGCCGCCATCGCATGAGTGCGGAAGTGCCAGAGCTGAGCCCGCCGCATGGTGCGCGGCTGCAGGAGGTGATCGCCGGAAGCCATGGACTGGCAGCCAAGTTCCGACGTGTGGGTGCCTTTTTTCTCAAGCTTGGTATGGGGGCGTTCTTTTGTTCGGGAATGTTTGGGATGCTTGGCCCATTGGGGATTGTCGGAGCGGTATTGGCTGTCGGCTGGACCTACCGGCTGATGCAGCGCTGTGCCCTCAGGGTCTGGTGGCGGGGCAGCCCTGAGTGGTATGACGGTGTCCGGTTCGAGACCTTGGCGGCCACCAGTGCCGAGCTGCGGCTACATCTCCGATGGCCAAACTGGATTCGGGGGGAGCGCTGGTTCTCAGCGCTCGCAGAGAATTTCGTCACCGGTATCCGCGGTGTCTTCAACTCGCACGTCCTCACCGTCATCCCTGGGCTGGTCTGGTTCCTGACATGGGAGGGGGGCTGGGACAATTCGTTCAACTTTGGCTACGAGCAGTCGTTCGTGAACCCATCCAGGTATGTGCTCGGGATGCTCGCATTCGTTGCCGTCATGTTCTACCTGCCGATGGCGCAAGCGCGCCAGGCGGTGACTGGCGACTGGCGATCTTTCTACCAGTTCCGTAGTGTGCGGTGCCTGATCCGGCGCCGCTGGCTAGGATGTCTCATCCTCGCCGGATTCTATGCGCTGCTCTGCGTGCCGGTGATGGCACTGAAGGTATTTCCCTATTTCATCGGTCAGAACGATCCGGGTTTTCTCGATCTCGGAGCCGCCGAGCAGTTGCGGCGGCTGCGCGGCTACCTGTTCGTCGCTGGCCTGTTCGTCTTTCCGGCATTCGTCTTCCTGCACGCATTCGCGGCGCGCCTCTATGCCGGTGCCTTGCGCGACGCCGTCCAGGATCGTGCGATTGTGCCGATCGGCTTCGAGAGCGTGGTCGTTGAGAAGCTCCACATCGACGTGCCGGAGCCGCGCCGGGAGATCTCGGCGCCGACCCGCTGGATGCTCTGGACTGGCAGTGTCACCGGGCGCATCACGGCTGGTATCCTAGCGGCTCTTCTGTGGTTCGCATTCGCCTTCCAGATCGTTGTCGGCCAATTCCTGAAATTCGAGGCAGACCCGATGAAAGGGTGGATCAACCAGCCGCTCGTCCAGATGCCGTGGTTCGATCTGACGCCAGCCCAGCTCAAGGAGGACGCTCGCGAAGAGCTTGAGCCAGGCAAGTGAGCGCCGGCCGGCTGCGGCGGTATTCAACCGCGCAGGGGAGGCTCTTGAAAAAAATGTGATTTGTCTGAAAGATCCGCTGAGCAGAGGCGGATAGGGGGTGGGGATCGAGTTCCTGATTCTCCGCAAGAGCCCCTCAGATCCAGCAAGCTCCTAACCCATGGCTATCCACTCTCATCCGGCACCCCATTCCAATCTACCGAGCGAGTCCCCAACTGGGGCTGAGGCGAGGCCATCCCGTGCAAAACGCTTCTTCTTCTGGCTCTCCGGCGCCGGCACGGCGGAGCTTGAACAGTGCCCGGAGTGGGAGCAGCGCAAGTATGTGGCCTTCGGCGCCACGGTGCTTGTCCCGACGGTATTCGCCTTCATCGCCTCGGCCTATGCGCTGTCGACGATCGCGTCTGATTGGCGCGTGATCGTCTCGGTCGCTCTGGCCTGGTCCCTGATCATCCTGACGGTCGACCGTGCCCTGCTGGCGACCTACCGCTCGTTCCAGGGGATCCATCGCAAGCTTGGGCAGTTCGCGCTGCGCTTCGTGGTCGCGATCCTGATGGGATTGACGATCTCGCACCCGCTGACGCTGTTGTTGTTCAAGGATACAATCCAGTCTGAGATCGAGGCCGGGCGCGAGGTGGAGATTGCCGCCGCGCGCGGGGAGGCGGAGCTTGAGAAGGTGGCGGTCGAGACGAAAATTGCTGCACTCGAGGAGGATGTTGCGGAGCGTCGCGAGGATTGGAAGGCATCGTTGAAGTCGGATTTCCTGCTTGGGGAGGGGGCGGTGGGCGATGCAGCGGGCGCGGGTGCTGGTGACGGGCTGGACGCGGCTGCCCAGACCGAGCTGCAGGGCCAGATCACCGGAGCGACCGCCCCGAACGCGGAGCGGGTCAGCGCGATCGATACCGAGATGGCGAAGTTGAAACCAGAGTTGATGCGAATCCAAGGGGAACAAGATTTTTGGCAACGGGAGTTCGAGCGCGAGGTCGATGGCCAGCGCAGTGGACTCGTCGGGCTCGGGCCGCGCGCCAAGAGCATCCGCGATGATCAGCTGGCGCCGCGCCGCGCCGAATCGAAGCGGCTGGCCGATCAGCTCGAGCATCTGACGGACGAGCGCAACCAGCTTCGCGCACTGATCGCCACTACCGAGGAGTCGGTCACGGCGGAATTCCTGGCAGGGCTGGCCGCACTGGCGGAGGAGGCGAAGGCGAGAGAGGCATTCCGCGAACAGCTCGACCGCGATATCAAGACCGCCCAGGGGGAGAAGTTCGTCGAGCAGCAAGATGCGATCGCGGGATCGATCATGGATCAGATCAACACGCGCAACACCGAGCTCCTGCGTCTCCAGGAGGAGGTGGCGAAGCTCGATCGCGACAAGGATGTCCACGTCGCTGCGATCCGGGCAGAGCCCCGCCGGGATATCCTCACCCAGACACTTGCCCTGCACGCGCTGTTCGGAGCGGGATCAGAGGGCGGGCAGTTCGCGCTGATCGCCTACGCGATCCTGGCCGCCCTCTTCATGCTCGTCGATACCATCCCCATCGTCATCAAATTCTTCTCGAAACCCGGCCCATACGACACCTTGGTCGATTGCGAAGAAGTCCGCTTTGCGAAAGAGCGCAAGGCCTATCTCAAGAGTTACGACGCCTACATGAACGAGTTGTCGAGCAGCCGCCTGCTGACGGCGACCAAGAACCGGCCGCTCGAGCGGGCATTGGTGGACGGTGTCGACCGGTCGCGGGTCGCCAAGGAGTTCATCGAATCGATGATGGAGCTCGAGCGTGCATTCGAGGCGAACATGCTTGCCAAGCGCAACCAGCTGGCGGAGCACGCTGCCGACGATGCGGGTGCCGCCGGCCAATCCGCGATGCTGGAGGAGATGGCCCAACGTTTCTACGCCGACATGCGCCAGCGGATGGAGAGCTTCTTCGCCAGTGATGGCGGCGCGGCAGCCGGCGCCTGAGTTTTTCTAAGTCGCTAGCTCCCGCCTTCGGTATTCGGGTAGCTGCCGAGGATCTTGACGAAGCTGCAGTGTTCGCCGAGCTCGTCGAGCGCCGTCACGAGCTTCGCATCCTCGCAGTGACCTAGCACGTCCACAAAAAAGAAATACTCCCAATCGCGCCGCTTGGAGGGGCGGCTTTCGATCTTCGACATGTTGATTTCGAATTCGTTGAATGGCTTCAGCGCGCTGAAGAGTGAGCCGGGCCGGTCGCGGACGGAGAACATGATCGAAGTGCGGTCATTGCCGGTGGCTGGGCAGGTGTTGTGGCTCAGGACGAGGAAACGGGTCGTGTTCGTCGTGCGGTCCTGGATCGATGGCTCGAGGATCTCGAGTCCATACAACTCTGCCGCCAGCTTTCCTCCGAGTGCCGCAGCGCCGGGTTCCTTCTTGGCGATCTCCGCTGCCCGGGTGGTGCTCGAGACCTCGATGATCTCGGCCTGGGGGAAGTTCCGCTGGATCCACCCGCGGCATTGGCCGAAGACCTGGGGGTGCGAATAAAGTTTGCTGATCTCCTCGCGCGGACCGGTCGCCATCAGCGCATTGTCGATCGGCAAGAGGATCTGAGCACAGATCTTAAGTGGGGAATCCGCGAACAGATCGAGCGTGTGATTGACCGCGCCCTCGGTCGAATTCTCGATTGGGACAACTCCGTAATCCGCAACGCGCCGCGCTACCTGGTCAAAGACCTCGGTGAAACTCGGCTGGGGCGAGTAGGCGACGCTGTGCCCAAACTTGTTGATCGCGGCCTGGTGGGTCCAGGTCCCTTCGGGCCCGAGATAGGCAATTTTTAGATTCTCCTCCAGGGCCAAGGCCGCGGACATGATCTCGCGGTAGATGGCCCGGATCGATTTTTCAGGGAGGCGACCCTCGCTCTTGGCCACGAGAGATTGGAGCAACTGCTCCTCGCGTTCCGGGGCATAGATCTCGAGCCCATCCTTCTTCTTGATCTCCCCGACCTCATGCACGAGGTCGGCCCGCTCGTTCAGTAGGCGCAATAGCTCGCTATCAAGAGCGTCAATCTTCTTTCGGATGTTGTCGAGTGGCATGAGGTGATGATGAAAAACCGATTCTAAAGGGCGCAAATGCGCCTGATCGCCGGACAAATCTTGCACCTGATTCCATCGGCTGGCCAGTCGAACCTACACCGGGCGCGTCGATTTTTCGTCCTCGTCGTCCTCGTCGTCCTCGTCGTCCTCTGCACCAGCTTGTGGGTCGGGAGGCTCGGAGGTGGCGTCGGCGCTCTCGGAATCGGCGGAGGGATCGAGATTGAATTCATCCTGCTCTTCGTTCTCCTCCTCCTCAGTGTCCGTTTCGCTCTCGGGTTCAGGAAGTTTCACCTGGCGTAGCTCGGCGGCGTTCGGAAGATCGTCGATGGTGCGAATGTTGAAGTGCTCGAAGAACAGGGAAGTGGTCTCGTAGAGCAGAGGTCGCCCCGGGAGTTCCGCCCGTCCGGCGATCTGGATCAAGCCGCGCTCGACGAGGGTATTGACGACCCCGTCTACCGCAACGCCACGGACGGCCTCGATGGCAGCGCGAGTGAGCGGTTGGCGGTAGGCGATGATGGCGAGTGTTTCCAGCGCCGGGGGGCTGAGACGGGCACTGCGCTTGACGGGGAATAGTTCTCGCAGCCATGGCGAGAACTCTGGGCGCGAATAGAGCTTCCAGCCATTTGGGCGAGCGACCACGGCAAATGCCCGTCCCGTACTGCTGTAGTAGTCGTTGAGCTTGGCAATCGCTCCCTCGACCTGAGCGGCGGATAGCTTGGCGAGATTGATGGGAGCGTCCTCATCCTCCCCAGTGAGCACGACTTCCTCACCGTTCTCGTCAAGGTCATCGACGGGGCGCATCTCCTCCTCTGATCCGTCCGGCTCCTCCGCGGCTGTCGCGGCATCGAGCGGCTCCTCGGATTCGGATTCCGTCTCCTCATCGACCTCGGCCACGTCCTCGACAAGTTCCTGCTCTGGTTCCAGCGCCGCTTCATCGTCGCCTTCACCCTCAGCTTCGCTTGCCGCAGCTTCCGCTTCCTCGGCCGCTCGGCGTCTGGCAACATTGCGCACGAGGCGGGCAATCGTTTTGGATTCAATCGGTTCGGGTGAAGCGAAGAGGAGAGATTCGATGATCTGGTCAAGTTGGGGATCCATCTGGGTGGCAAAGACACGGTCACCTGAGTGGTCGGGAGAATCAGGCTGGGTTGAAAGTCCGCCAAGCATAGGAAGCTCAAGCTGCTTTTCAAGCATCAAGCACCGCCGGATCACCATTGCCCAAATGCCATCCTCCAATCCAAACACAGACTGTTATTCCTAGCAAACTCCATAGATTCCGAAGTAGACGGTAGAAAAGCGGTTTTACAGAAAAATGAATTTTATTTCATGTTTCCGTAATTTTTAGATTTCTATATTTTGAAAACAGTTTATGGTTTTTTTCGGTGATCTTTGGAAGTTTGGCGATCGAATGCCAAGAAAATAAAAAAATTCTGAGTCGCGGCGCATTTTTTTTGAAATGAACTCTGATTTTGCAGTAACTCCCATAAAAACGATATTGACCCTAATGGCGATGTGGGGCAGATTGGGGGCTAATGGGACAAATGACCTATCTAGTTTGCTAGTGCATGGAATCAAACGACTCAGAGCAGGGAAGGTCGATCTTCGCGGGGATCGTCAGGCATTCGCTGGACGAGAAGCACCGTGTGACGGTACCGGCGCGCTGGCGGCGCTCAGGTTCGAAGGAGCTGTTTGCCATTCCGGATCCACGGCAACCCTTGTTGATTCTATTGACCGAGGAGGAGATGCAACGTTTGGGTGCCGAACTGGACGCTCTACCGGGGCTGGATCCGTTGGCGCGGAGATCGTTCAAGCGCCAGTTTTTTTCGAAGGCGCAGCATTGTCCGATGGACAAGCAAGGGCGGCTTGTCCTGCCCGCGGAGCTTTGCTCGGACTTGTCCTTGAAGGGCGAGGTCGTGCTCGTTGGCGGCGGGGCGCGGATCGAAGTGTGGGCGCCGGGCGAATGGGAGAGCGTCTGTGCCGCCGAGAAGGAGGCCTTCTCGGACATCGCCGACAAGCTGGGTCTGTAGGGCTGCATGATGGAGGAGGCCAGCAGCAATCAATTTCCCCCGAGCGCGCGTGCCTAGCCAGTTCCGTCCCGATTGCCGGACGGAGATCCTAGCAAAGCAACACAATCACTCAACAACCAACCACAGGAAAATAGAATAGTAACATGGCGACGTCGATTCCACGGTTTCTTCAGAAACTGGTCCCTGCCTATGCTGGCGGGCTTGAGAGATTTCACCTCCCCAACTGGCCGCAAGGCGCGCGCCAGCAGCCGGGGATCATGCAGGGAACACGCCTCACCTTGACCGGTGGTGGCGGCGGCGAGCCGGAAGACGGAAGCCGGCAGTCCCATCGCGTGCCCGATGATGAGTACCACCGCCCAGTGCTGCTGGAGGAGGTCACCCACTACCTGCAGCCGGCACCCGGGAAACTGTACCTCGACGGCACCCTAGGTGGCGGAGGCCATACGGAGCAACTCCTCGCGGTCGGGGCTAAGGTGATCGGTCTCGATCAGGATCCGGCGGCGCTCGCCTTCGCACGGGCGAGGCTCGACGAGTACCGCGACAACTTCGGTGCCATCCAGGGGAACTTCCGCAAGTTTGGCGAGATTTTGGATACGATCGGGATCAAGGGGCTCGACGGCGTCTTGCTCGATCTCGGGGTCTCGTCCAAGCAGCTCGATGATCCTGACAGGGGGTTCGCGTTCTCCAGCGACGGCCCGCTGGACATGCGGATGGATCCTGGCTCCGAAATGAGTGCGGCGGATCTGGTGAACACTTACGAGGAGCAGGAGCTCGCCGACTTGATCTACCAGTATGGTGAGGAGCGTGCATCCCGGCGTATCGCCAAGGCGATCTGTCTGGCACGGCGCCAAGCTACGATCGAGACGACGCAGCAGTTGGCCAATATCGTCGAGAGTGTGAAACCGCGGCGCGGCAAGATCCACCCGGCGACGCAGACCTTCCAGGCGCTGCGGATCGCGGTGAATGATGAGCTGCGCTCGCTCGAGGCCGCCCTGGCGGACGTCCCCAGATGGCTGCGCCCGGGGGGGCGCCTGGTCATCATCTCATTCCACTCACTGGAGGATCGGATCGTCAAGACCTTCCTGCGACGTTGTAGCCGGGAGTACATCGATCGCCCGGAGTGGCCGGAGCCCCGCAAGAATCCCGACCATCACTTCAAGCTGGTGATCCAGAAGGGGCTGAGCCCATCGTCGGAGGAGGTCAAAGCCAACCCGCGGGCGCGGAGCGCCCGCCTGCGCGTCGCGGAGCGCCTCCCGAACCTCTCCCACGCCTAGCCGTCCGGCCGTCCGGCCGGGCGGAGCCAGCATTCCCTAACACAACCAAAAACCTTAGAACCAAGAACGATGAATACGAGCCGAATGAAATACCGCAGGAGCCTCCAGGTGGGTGGTCTGATCAGACTCGTCCTCGTCGGCGTGATCGGAGCCGGGGTTGGAGGAGCCTTCGTCGTGGTGAAGAACCGTCAGCACAGCCTCGCCAATGAGAAGGCGGCGATGGAGGCGGAGATCGAACAGTTCCACAAACAGATCGATACCCTCGGTCTGCGGATCATGGCAATGGTCGACCGCAAAGTGCTAGAGGAGCGTCTCGCGGGAGATATGGCCGGACGCGGGTTGATCGATATCGAGCAAACAGAGCAGGTGAGCCTGGCCGGGCAGGGGGGGGAGCAGTATGCCTCCTACAAGGACACCTGGAGAGACGAGAACAACTACTAGCCGTAGCGAGCCAGTCCGCCCCGCCCCTGCCGGTCGGCAGACCGCCTCTGCCACTCTACCCCACGCGAACTTCTGAAACCTTCGAATCGAGAGAACCAGATCCTGTTAAAGAGGACGATGCTGGCCTGCGTCGCCCTCGTCGCTGCGTTTACTGGGCTGTCTGCGCGCCTGGTATACATCCAGATCGTCAAGCATGATGATTATGCGTGGCGGGCGATGCGGCAGAGGAGCTACAAGCAGGTATTGCCGGCCCACCGTGGCCAGATCTATGACGCGAACGGCGAGGCGCTAGTCGTGAACTATCCGACCCAGGATGTCATCGCCGACCGTAACATCATCCGCCACCTCAATTATTGTGTGCGCGGCATGGCCCACGCACACGGCTTGAAGCCGAAGGACTACCGCTCCCTGTATGATGACGAGGAGATCCGCCAGCAGTATGCCGAACGCCTGGCGTTGGTGGTGGGTGGAGTCATTGGTGAGGAGGCGGCCGAGAAGATCCGGAAGATGGCGCCGTTGGAGTCCAGGCAAATCTCGGTGTCGCTCGCACCCAAGCTCGATCTCGAAGTCGCGATGCGCCTGGAGAAGATCCTGCAGGACGAGAAACTATCCGGGATCCAGTTTGAGGATTCGATCAAAAGATCCTACATGAACCCGGACAGCTTGGTGCACGTGCTCGGCTGGCTCAACTACGAGGGCGAGGGCGCCGAAGGAATCGAGCAGATCCTCGATGCTCGTCTCAGCGGAACGGACGGTAGCCGCCTGGTCGAGCGGAATGGCAGGCGTAAGGAGATTCGGATATTCCGCGGCGAGACGATCGAGCCGGTCGATGGGGAGAACGTCCATCTGACGATCCACAGCCCCCTGCAGAGGATCGTCGAGGAAGCGCTAAGGCGGGCGGTCAGCCTGCACAACCCGGAGAAGGTGACCGCGATCTTCATGGACCCGTTCACCGGGGATATCCTCGCGATGGCGAACTGGCCGGATTTCAATCTAGAGACTAGGAGTGGGGATAACCGCCGCAACTTTGCCATCTCCGATCGCTACGAGCCGGGCTCGACCTTCAAGGTGGTCACGCTGGCCGCGTGCTATGATTCTGGGGTCGTGTCGCCCGGGGATGAGATCGATTGCGAGACGGGCCCATGGTGGGATGATGTGCTCAAGTTCCCGGTCACCGATCACCACTACTACTCAATACTATCGACCGGGATGGTGCTGGCGAAGTCGAGCAACATTGGAACCTACAAGATGGCCAAGATGCTGGGTAAGAACGCGCTCTACTCCTACATCCGAGATTTTGGTTTCGGGGCGTCGACCGGCATCGCCCTGCCCGGCGAGGTGTCGGGACTGGTCCACAATCCGAATTCGTCCACTTGGAGCAAGACATCGCTGAGGGGCGTCAGTATCGGCTACGAGGTTGATGTCACGCCGCTGCAGATGGTGAATGCCCTGTGCGCGGTCGCGAATGGCGGGACCCTCATGCAGCCGCAGATCGTCAGCAAGATCACCGATGCGGATCACCGCCCAGTCTACCAGTCGCGGCCGCAGAAAGTGCGCCGCGTCATCAGCGAGGAGACCGCCGACGCGCTGCGCTCGGCGATGTTGCTGGTGACCGGGGAGAAGGGGACGGGCAAGCATGCGGCCCTGGAAGGCTACGCGATCGCCGGCAAGACCGGAACCGCGCGCAAGCCGAAGAAGAATCGCGGCAACGGATACATGGAGGGGCACTATGTCGCCTCCTTCATGGGATTCCTGCCAGCAGAGAATCCGCGGCTCGCAGGGATCATCATCGTCGACGACCCGAAGGGCAAGGATTCTAACGGGGAAGATCTCTCGCGTTACGGGGGCACGGTGGCTGGCCCAATTTTCAAGGAGATCGCAAAGGAAGCGATGAGATACATGGAGGTGCCACCATCGGTGATCCCGCGCCGGGCGCTACGGAGCAAAGTGCCGATATCGGCGGTTCGCAATGTCGCCCACGGGGGCGGCTAACTACTAAAGTGATGCGATTGGAGGATCTACTGACAGACGTAAAAAGCGCGAAAGTGTCCGGCTCGGAAGAGGCGGACATTACGTCTATCTGTTATGATTCGCGCAAGGCGGAGCCTGGGGCACTCTTCGTCGCGGTGCGCGGCAATGCTGTGGACGGGCACGATTTCATCGATGATGCCCTCGGGCTCGGGGCCGCGGCGGTGCTCTGTGAGCAGCCGGTCCCGCACGGGTGCCAGTCGCCATGGGTGCAGGTTCCGGATGCCCGCATGGCTCTGTCGCAGGCAGCTGCCCGCTTCTACGACCACCCGTCGCGCAAGATGCGCGTGGCGGGCGTGACTGGGACGAACGGGAAGACGACTACCGCATTCCTCCTGCACCACCTGCTGAAATCGACCTGGCACCGCGCGGGGTTGATCGGGACGGTCCACTACGATCTCGGCGACGAGATTGTCGAGGCGAGCCACACGACGCCCGAGTCGCTCGAGCTGCAGGCTGTGCTGGCGGAGATGGCTGCCCGTGCCTGCCGCGCTTCGGTGATGGAGGTCTCGTCGCACGCGCTCGAGCAGAAGCGGCCATCTGACGTCGAGTTCGACACGGCGATCTTCACCAACCTTACCCGTGATCATCTCGACTACCACGGGACGATGGAGGATTATTTCGAGGCAAAGCGGATGCTCTTTGCGCAGCTGGTGGATCAGCCGACCAAGCGTCAGGCCGTGGCGGTGATCAACATCGACGACGAGTATGGGCGCCGGCTGGCGAAGGAGTTCGATTCCCGCATCCCTATTTTGAAGTACGGCTGCGGGGTGCATGCGGACTTCCGGGCATTGGACATCCGCTTCGACTTTAGAGGTACCGAGTTCCAGCTAGACGCGAAGGGGCGATCGCACCTGATACGGCTTCCCCTAATCGGACGGTTCAACGTCTACAATGCCCTCGCCGCCCTCGCGGCTGGCGCTGCCCTAGGGATCAACCTGCGCGAATCGATCGCGAGCCTCGCAAACAGCCCCCAGGTGCCGGGGCGGCTGGAGAACGTCACCGACCGGCAGGCGTTCCGTGTCTTCGTCGACTACGCGCACACGCCGGACGCGC